>Ga0082335_1001492_pt1 | contig 49164 bp, 37 predicted proteins | sample Subgrocontami58m_FD_72375 | JGI IMG/M metagenome (GOLD analysis project Ga0082335, IMG submission 72375) | Subsurface groundwater microbial communities from S. Glens Falls, New York, USA - GMW37 contaminated, 5.8 m (SPADES assembly) (version 2) ... | reverse complement strand
GTGTGCTGTGGCGGCTGGCGCGCAGACGACTCCGACCGCGACGACGACGCCGACCCAACCGGCCACCTCCCAGTCCTCCGACGCCTCCACCCGCCCCGCAACGACAACGTTCTTCGGCGACACGGGGTTGTGGTATGTGCCGACCGCCGAGGTGCTCGCTAAAGGCAAAGGGTCAGCGAGCGTGTACCGCCGGGGCACCAACTGGGTGCAGGGGTACACCAACGTCGCCGACTTCGCGGGCACGTTTGCGGTCGGCATCGGCGACCGCGCCGAAGTCTTCGGCTCGTTCCTTGTCGACACGCGCATCGACCGCGACATCCGGCCGGTGTTCGTGAACGATCCGGCGTTCGGGGGTTTCATCGACCGCTACCCGCGCGTCAACACGTACTGGACGGGCGACAACGTCGGGGACTTCAACCTCGGCGCGAAGGTGAATGTCTGGTCGGAGTTCCGCCAGGACCCCGCCGCGGTTGCGCTGCGCATCATGGCGAAGCTGCCGACCGGCAAGTCAGACGCCGGCGTCAGCACGGGTAAGGCGGACGTCTCGTTCGACGTGATCGTCAGCAAGGAAGCCGCGAAGCTGGTCGAAGTGTCGGGGTACGGCGGCTACGAAGTGCGCGGCCAGCCGGACGGCTTCGAGACCCCGGGCGGCGCGTTCCGGTGGGGCACGGGCCTGACGTTCCCGTCGCGCCACATCCTCCGCCTCGTCGGCGAGGTGAACGGCACGCTGCCGTCCACGGACACGGCGACCACCGCCACGGCGCTCACCGGCATCGATCTGAGCCGGTCGCCGCTGTCGGCGACCACCGAGCACCTCACGCGCGCCACCCTGGGCCTGACGCTGCAGGCGAAGCAGGGGTTCTTCGTTGGCGCGGGCGTGAGCTGGAACGTGCCGACGCGCGCGCGCAGCGCGGCGTTCACCGACGAACCCGAGGTCGTCGGCGACTACTACGACATGCAGGTCCGGATCGGCTGGCATCCGGGCGTGCGCGTCTACGTGCCGCCGCCGCCCCCGCCCCCGCCGCCGCCGCCCGCCCCCGCGCCGGCGCCGGTGCACACCCTGTCCGTGAACGCGGCGTGCGATCCGTGCTCGGTGGAGGTGGGCAAGACGGCGACCGTGACGGCGACCGTGCAGGACTCGATCAGTTGCGCGGTGACGTCTCGCTGGACCGCGCCGACCGGGACGCTGGCGCAGCCGGCCGAACGGCAGACGCTGTGGACGGCGCCCCAGCAGGAGGGCCGCGTGCCGGTGACGGTCACGGTCACCTGTCCGAGCGACAACAAGACGGCGTCCGACACGGTGACCATTCAGGTGACCCGTCCGCCGGTGAAGGCCTACACGTTCGAGGACGTCTACTTCGACTTCGACCGCTATTCGCTGCGGCCCGAAGCGACGCGCGTGCTCGACGAAGCGGTGGCGGCGCTGCGTGAGAACGGCACGTTGCGGGTGGAAATCGAAGGCCACACCTGCAGCATCGGCACGGCCGAGTACAACCTGGCGCTCGGCGATCGCCGCGCGACCGCCGTCAGAGACTACCTGGTGAGCCGCGGCGTCTCGGCCGATCGGCTGCGCACGGTCAGCTACGGCGAGGAGCGGCCGAAGTACGACAACCAGCGCGAGGAAACGCGCCGGCTCAACAGACGTGCGGCGCTCGTAGTCAACTTGCGATAATCAGAACATGGGATTTGGGATTTGGGATTCGAAAGGCGAATCCCGAATCCCGAATCCCGAACCCCGAATCCCGAATCCCGAACCCCGAGATGCCTTCGCTTGGCGGCGCCGACCTTCGGCTGGCATGCGTTATGGTTGTTGGATGCCCGCGATGCGTGTCAGCTTTCCACTCTCCGTTGTGCTCGCCCTCGCCGTTTCGGTTTCCGCGTGCAAGGACGAAGGCAGCATCATGGTCCACAGCCTCGCCTTCAAAGGCGTCAAGGCCGTGGATCAAGCGCGCCTGAAAGAGGCGCTGGCCACCCGTCCGAGCTCCAGAATCCCCTGGGGCAAGAAATACTTCTTCGACCGTTCACGGTTCGAGGCCGATCTCCAGCGGCTTCGGGCGTTCTACGCGGACCGCGGGCATCCCGACGCGCGCGTCACCGCCTTCGACGTGAAGCTCAACGACAAGCAGGACCAGGTTGATCTGACTGTCACGATCGCGGAGGGCGAGCCCGTGAACGTCGTGGCGCTCGACTTTGCCGGGTTCGACGCGATCCCGCCCGCGCATCTCGACGATTTGAAGAAGCGCGTGCCGCTCAAAATCGGTCAGCCCCGCGACCGTCAGCTCGTCGTCACCACGCACGAGATGGCGGTGAACGAGCTGAGGGATCACGGGTTTCCCTACGCCAAGGTGTTGACCGCCGAGGACGATGGGAGCGACGGGAAGCAGGCGGTGCTGACGTTCACCGCGGAGCCGGGGAAGCTGGCGCACTTCGGACAGGTCGAAATCTCCGGCAACAGGAGCGTGGGCGACAACGTCATCCGGCGCAAGCTCACGTTCACGCCTGGCGATCTGTACCAGCGAAGCGTCGTGCAGGAGTCGCAGCGCCGGCTCTACGGGATGGAGCTGTTCCAGTTCGCCAACGTCGAGCCGTTGAACCAGGAGGTGCAGCCGGAGGACGTGCCGATCCGCGTGACGGTGGCCGAGGGGAAGCACCAGCGCGTGAATTTTGGCGTCGGCTACGGCACGGACGAGAAAGGGCGTGTGGATGCCGAATATCACCACGTGAATTTCCTGGGCGGTGCGCGATCGGCCGGGGCGCACGTGCGCTGGTCGTCGCTCGACCGCGGCGTGCGGCTCGACTTCAACCAGCCGTACTTCTTCCACTCGAGCCTCTCGCTCGGCGGGGAAGCGCAGCAGTGGTACACCTACACGCCGGCATACCGGTCGCTCGTCACGGGCGGGAAAGTGACGCTGACCCACCGATCGAGCGCGCGCACGTCGTGGGCTGCGTCGATCACCAACGAGCACGACAGCAGCGCCATCGCCACAGACGTCCTGACGGACCTGACCCTCAGAAACGATCTGATCGCGCTCGGCCTGGATCCGACGACCGACGAGCAGAGCGGCACGCTGAACGCCGTCGGCTTCGATTTGCAGCACTCGACGGCCGACAATCTGCTGAACGCGCACCGGGGATATCAGGTCGCCCTGCACGCCGAGGAAGCGGGGCGCATCGTGCCGCGCAGCTTCAACTACTCGGCGATGTCCGCGGACGGCCGGCATTACCTGCCGATCGGCGACCGCGTGGTGCTCGCCAGCCGGCTGCAGTTCGGCAACATCCGGCCGGTCGGCAACGATCCCCACAATGTGCCGTTCTCGAAAAAGTTCTTTCTCGGCGGCGCGACCAGCATCCGCGGGTGGGGTCGCTACGAAGTGAGCCCGATCAGCGGGTCGGGCCTCCCCCTTGGCGGCAACAGCATGCTGGCCTTCAGCGAAGAACTGCGTGCCACGCTGCGCGGCAACTTCGGCGGCGTCCTGTTCCTCGACGCCGGCAACGTGTGGGCCGGTTCGTTTGGTGTCAGGCTCGGCGATCTGCGGTACACCGTGGGACCGGGTCTCCGGTACCAGACGCCGGTCGGCCCCATCCGCTTCGACGTCGGGTATCAACTCAATCCCATCGCCGCCCTGCTGGTGAACGGCAGCCCGCAGACGCGGCGGTGGCGCCTGCACTTCAGCATCGGGCAGGCGTTCTGAAGAGGGCTGAGGGCTGAGGGCTGAGGGCTGAGGGCTGAGGGCTGGGTCAAGAATGCGGATCGTCAGACGGCTCACGCATGTGCTCGCGATCGTGCTGACGCTGGTCGTCGGCGCGGCGGCGGCGGCCGTCTTCGTGTCGCAGACCGCGTGGTTCAAGAACTGGCTGCGCGGCTACATCGTCCGCGAAGCGAATCGGTACGTGAACGGCACGCTGACGATCGGGCGGCTGGGCGGCAACCTGTTCTTCGGCGTCGAGATGGAGAACGTCGGGCTGTCGATGGACGGCAGCCCGGTGGTTGCCATCAAGGACGTCGGGCTCGATTACAACGTCTTCCAGCTGATCGCCAAAGGGCTGTCGGTTGACAACATCCGCCTCGACAAGCCGGTGATCTACCTGCGGCGCGACGGCGACGGCTGGTCGCTCGGCCGCCTCGTGAAAAGGCAGGAGACCGAAGCCGACCGCAGCGGTCCCACCCGGCCGATCGCCATCGACGACATCGGCATCAGCGACGGGTCGGTCGTGATCGAGTCGGCGGTCGGCCCGCCTGGCGTTGACGTGCCGAAGCGATTCGACCATCTCGACGCGAAGCTCTCGTTCAAGTACGAGCCGGTGCGCTACTCGATTGAGATCACGCACGTGTCGTTCCGCGGGTCGGAGCCGTCCATCGCCCTCAACGCCCTGTCGGGCGGCGTCTCGGTGAAGGATGACACGGTGTACGTCGACACGCTGGCGCTCAGAACGGCGGAGACGTCGCTGTCGATGGACGGCCTCGTCCAGCAGTACCTGAGCAAGCCGGTGTTCAACCTGCAGATCAGCTCCGACAAACTGTCGGTGCCCGAGCTCGCGCGCCTCGTGCCGGCGCTTGCCGGCGTCCGGCTGCAGCCGTCCTTCAACGTGAAGGTGGACGGACCGCTCGATCACCTGGGCCTCGAGATGAACGTGCAGTCGTCGGCCGGCCTGGCGAGCGGCAGGGTCGTCGCGGATCTGGTCGCGCCGGGACAATCGGTCGCGGGTGACGTGTCAGTGCGGCACCTGGACCTTTCGCCGATCCTGAACAACCCGCGACAGAAGAGTGACATTACGGCGAATGCCCGGGTGGATCTGCACGGCGAGGCGCTGTCGAACGTGTACGCGCTCCACGGGACGATCGCGCTCGACTCGCCGCGTCTCGTGGCGGCCGGCTACGTGGCCGAGCGCGTCCAGGCAAAGGCGCGCCTCGACCAACGCCATGTGGCCCTCGACGGTCGCGCGGCCGCGTACGGCGCCACGGCGACCTTCGCCGGAACCGTGACGCTGCCGGAAGGCGCCGGCCACGCGAGCACCCTCGCATACGACGTCCACGGACAGGCACGTCACGTCGACCTGCGCCGGTTGCCGCGCGAACTGAACGTGCCGCCGGCAGCCACCGACGTCAACGCGGACTACCACGCCGTCGGATCCGTCGGGTCCGGCTCAAGCCGGACACTACCGGAGCGCCGTGTCGCAAACGCATCGGTCGCGAGGGCGTCGGTAGTGAAGACGTCGGTGGTGAAGACGTCGGTGGTGTCCGGCTTCAGCCGGACCGACGTGGACTTGCGCTTCGAGCCCTCGTCCATCGCCGGTGCGCGCGTCGCGGCGGGCAGCACGGTCGGGTTGTCGGTCAGCGGCAAGGACATCCGCTACACCGCCGACGCGAAGGTCGCCGATCTCGATCTGCAGCGCGTCGGCGAGCAGTTCAAGGTGCCGCCGCTTGCCGTCGACCGCTACAAGAGCGCGATCAACGGTCACGTGGTCGCCCGCGGTTCAGGCACGACGCCGAAAGCGCTGGACCTCACCGCGCGGGGCACGCTGACCGACACGTCGATCCTCGGCGGCGAGATTCCGCGGATGGACTTCGAGGCTGCGATCGCGCGCGATACGGCGCACGTGAAGGCGACCGGCAGCTTCTCGGGCTTCGATCCGGCCGTCGCCAGCGGCAAGCCGGCCATGCAAGGCACCGTGGCCGGCACGGCCGACGTCGACGCGACCTTCGCGAACGTCTCGAGCGGCGTCACGCCGGCGAGCGTGCAGGCGGACGCGAAAGTCACCCTGCAGCCGTCGGCGATCGGCGGGCTCGAGATTACGCGGGCCAGCTTCGACGGGACCTATCACGACTCCATCGGCGACATCCGCGCGCTGGACGTCGTCGGCCGCGACGTCAACGTGCAGGCGAGCGGCACGCTGGCGCTCGACGACTTCGGCCGTTCGAACCTGAAGCTGCACGCCGACAGCCCGAGCCTCGAGGCCATCGGCAAGCTGATCGACGAGCCGCTCACCGGCATGGGGACGGTGGACGCCAGCTTCACCGGCAACCGGCGCGAGCTGCAAGCCACCGGCCACGTCACCGCGGACGGCGTGACATACGGGGAGAACGGCGCGCTCACGGTCTCGAGCGACTTCACCGCGAAGGTCCCCGAGTTGACGCTCGCGGATGCCGCCGTCACGGCGAAGACGCACGCGACGTTCGTCTCGGTCGGCGGACAGAACATCAACGAGCTCGACGCGAACACGACCTACCGTCCGCAGCAGGTCGACTTCGACGCGACGGCGAAACAGCCGCAGCGGTCCCTGGCCGCGGCCGGCACGCTGCTGTTGCATCCGGATCGCCAGGAGGTGCACCTGCAGCGCCTCAGGCTCCAGGCCGAGGGTCAGACGTGGCAGCTGGCGCAGGGCTCGCCGGCGACGATCAACTACGCGCACGACGCCATCAGTGTCGAGCACCTCACCCTGACGAACGGCGACCAGCAGATCGCCGCCGACGGCACGTTTGGCCGCACCGGCGACGCGCTGGAAGTGACGCTGCGCAACGTCGAGCTCGCGGGGGTCGATGCGCTGCTGCTCAGGCCGCCGCAGTTCACCGGACGGCTGAACGCGTCGAGCACGATCAGCGGCACCAGGGACACGCCCGCGGTGGCGGCTGATTTCACGGTGACGCAGGGCGGCTTCAGGCAGTTCCACTACGACACGTTCGGCGGCACGGTCCGCTATGCCGGCGCGGGCCTCACGCTCGACACGAAACTGCAGCGGAACGCGACGACGTTCATCACAGCGAAGGGCTACGTGCCGACGGCGCTGTTCGAGCGCGGCGCGACCGACGACCGCGACGCGGCGCACGGCGCGCCGGTCGTGCCCGAAGATCGCATCGACCTGCACCTCGACAGCAGTCCGATCGACCTCGGTCTCGTGCAGGGTTTCACGACGGCGCTGACCAACGTGACCGGCACGCTGCAGGCGAAGATCGACGTCGGCGGCTCGGCCGCCGACCCGCATCCGACCGGCGCGGTCACCCTCGCGGACGGCGCGTTCACGGTCGGGGCCACCGGCGTGGCCTACACGCATCTGAAGGGGACGATCGACCTGCAGCCCGACAAAGTGCACATCGACAACATCTCGGTGCTCGACAACCATCAGGCCGCGCTGTCGATCACCGGGGATCTCGCCGTGCACGAGCGGCAGCTCGGCGGCGTGCTGCTGTACGTCACGGCGCGCGACTTCAAGGTGATCGACAACAAGCTGAGCAACCTGCGGGTCAGGAGCGATCTGGAGATTGCGGGCGAGCTGCGGTCGCCGCGCGTCACGGGCGATCTCGGCGTCGAGACCGGGCAGATCAATCTCGATGAAATCGTGGCGCTCGCCGGCGATTCGGCCTATGCGACGAAGGAAACCGAGTACCTGACGTCGGCGGGGACCGCGAACGCCACCCCGCCGCCCGCGTCGCCCGCGTCGGCGTTCGACGCGCTGAAGATGGACGTGCACTTCACCGTGCCGGACGACCTCGTGGTGAAGGGCAACGATCTGAAGACGCCCGGTGCCCCGATTGGCCTCGGCGCGATGAACCTCACGCTCGGCGGCGACGTGCGCGCGACGAAGGCGCCGGGGCGCCAGGTCGTTCTCGTCGGCGCCGTGAACACGGTGCGCGGCACGTACGACTTCCAGGGGCGGCGGTTCGACATCCTGCGCGATGGTACGGTGCGGTTCGACGGCGACGCGCTGAACGAGCTGAACCCGGTCCTCGACATCCGCGCGCGGCGGCTGATTCAGGGTGTCGAGGCGCGCGTGAATGTCCGCGGCACGCTGAAGGCGCCCGAGATCGTGCTGGCGAGCACGCCGCCGCTCGAGCCGGCCGACATCCTCTCGCTGATTGTGTTCAACCAGCCGATCAACCAGCTCGGCGAAGGGGAGCAGATGTCGCTCGCCCGGCGCGCGCAGCAGCTCGCGACGGGCGCGCTCGCCGGCGAGCTGGCGCAGTCGATCGGCCACGCGCTCGGCGTCGACACGTTCGAGATCAGCACCGCGTCGGACAGCGGCGCCGCGGCGCAGCTCACCATCGGTCAGCAGGTGGGGCAGAACCTCTACGTGAAGGTGCAGCAGGGCGTGGGCGACCAGAGCACGACGAACGTCATCCTCGAGTACGAGCTGGGGAAGTGGCTCCGCCTGCAGACCAACGTGCTCCAGGGCTCGAGCACGCAGCAGCAGCTCTTCCAGCGCATGCAGGGCAGCGGCATCGATTTGCTGTTCTTCTTCAGCTACTGAGGGCGATGGACAGAGTTGGTAAGTTGGTAAGTTGGTAAGTTGGTAATTAGATTTACCAATTTACCAAGTAACCAATTTACCAACTACGCGTTCGGGAGCGAAGCGACCTCCACCCGTGCGTCGTTGAAGCACGCGCCGCCACCGATGTCGGTGAGTGTGTCGGGGACAAGCGCTGTGCCGCTGGCGTTGTTGCGCGTGCTCCGGCGCCAGATGCCCTTGGGCAGGCTGACCGTGCCCGGCCGGATCGACGGCGCGACGGCGAGCGGGCAGTGCACCTCGCCGAGCTCGTTGAAGACACGCACCAGGTCGTTCTCCGCCAACCCTCGCGCCCGCGCATCGTCCGGGCTCATGAGCAGCGTGACGTCGGGCCGCGGCAGCTCGCCGAGCGTCGAGCTGATCGTGCGCTCGCTTGCGGGCGAGATGAGCGTCAGCGGGTAGCGCTCGGTGGCCGGGTCCGGCTGGAAACGATAGAGGCCCATCGGCGCGCTCGCCTCGAGCGCGGCGGAGAAGAGATCGACTTTCCGGTCCGCGGTGTTCGGGAAGACGTCGACGAACTGAATCGGCGCGCTGCCGCAGGGCGGCGTCGCCATTTCGCCCGCGCGCAGGCCCGCGCCGATCGTCTCCGGCAGCTCGCCGAGCACGCGCACCATCAGCTCCAGCTCGTCGCGCGGTTCGTCGTCCGCCAGGAGGCCGAGCCGCGAGGCGAGCGCGCCGAACACGTCCGCGTTGGTTCGCGCCTCGCCCACGGCGTCGATGACCGGCCGTCCCAGGTCCATGCTGATCGGGCCGTAGCCCTTGGCGACATCGTAGCCTTCGAGGAACGTCGTCGCCGGCAGGAGAACGTCGGCGTACAGGGACGTGTCCGTCATCACCTGCTCGAACACGACGGTGAAGAGATCTTCGCGTTCGAGGCCGCGCAGCACCCGGCGCTGATCGGGAACGGTCGCCGCCGGATTGCAGTTGTACACGAACAGCACGTTGACGGCTGGGTCGTCGTACTCCGTCAGGGCGCGCCCGAGCTGGTTCATGTTCACGAGCCGCGTCTGGGGTTCCGGCGTCCCGATCCACGTGCGGTCGATGTCCCACGAGGCGGAGTTGCTCATCGAGTAGCCGCCGCCGCGGACGCCGAACTTGCCGCCGACCGACGGCAGCGCGAGCACCGCCATCGCGGCGTTGCCGCCGTTGCGGTTCCGCTCCAGCCCCCAGCCGCACCGGACGAGCGCGGGGGCGCTGGTCGCGTACAGCTCCGCGACCTGCTCGATCGCCGGCGCGTCAAGGCCCGAGACGTCGGCCGCGCGCTCGAACGTCCACGGCTCGGCCCGCTCGCGCAGCGCGCCCGCGCCCTTCGTATGGTCGCGCAGAAACGTCTCGTCGGCGCGACCGCTGGTGAAGAGGTGCCGATGGATCGCGAGCGCGACGACGACGTCGGTGCCGGGTCTGACCGCCAGGTGCACGTCCGCCGATCGCGCCAGCGCGGTCGTACGCGGATCGATGACGATGAGCCTGGCGCCGCGCTTTTGGGCCTCGCGCACGTATGGCACGAGGTGAATGCCGGACGCCGACGGGTTCACGCCCCAGAGGACGATCAGCCTGGCCTCGGGATAGTCCTGGTACGTGACCGACGCCATCTTGCCGTAGAGCGCCATGTTGGCCGCGCCGGTCGGGGCCGCGCAGAGCGTCCGCGCCAGGCGCGAGGTGCCGAAGCGGCGCCACAGCTGGGCGTCGATGTTGTCCTGCGTGAGCAAACCGTTCGATCCGCCGTACGAGAACGGGAGAATCGACTGCCCGCCCGACTGCGCTTTCGCCTGCTCGAATCGAGAGGCGACGAGCTCGAGCGCTTCGTCCCATGTTGCGCGCGCGAACGTGCCCGCGCCCTTCGGTCCGGTGCGGATGGCGGGATACAGCAGTCGATCCGGACCGTGCACGCGCTCGCCGAACCTCCGCACCTTCGCGCAGATGTAGCCGCCGGTGACCGGGTTCTTGCGCGATCCGTCTATGGTGATGATCGTGCCGGTCTGAACCGTGACGGCGAGGCTGCACGCGTCGGGGCAATCGAGCGGGCACGCCGTTTCGACAACCGTGACCGGGCCGCCGAGCGCGGGTCCGCGGGTCAGACGATCAGGTTTCCCCTGAGTGGTCAGGTAGACACGATAGCATTTTGACTACAATCTCGATCGACACCCCCATGAGCCGAGACTTCGCGTTCGAGATGGCCGTCTCCAGCATCCGCTTCGGTGTCGGCGTCACGCGGGAGGTCGGCATGGACCTGGCCGACCTGGGCGCCCGGCTCGTGCTCGTGGTCACCGATCCGACGGTGAGCGCGCTCCCGCCCGTGCGGACCGTGCTCGAATCGCTCGAGGCGAGCGGCGTGCCCTTCGCCCTCTACGATCGCGTGCGCGTCGAGCCGAGCGACGAATCGTTTCTCGACGCGATCGCGTTCGCCAAGGAGCGTCCCTTCGACGCGTTCGTCGCGGTCGGCGGCGGATCGACGATCGACACGGCGAAGGCGGCGAATCTCTACACCACCTGTCCGCCCGCCGACTTTCTCGACTACGTGAATCCCCCGATCGGCAGAGGGCTGCCGGTGCCGGGCCCGCTCAAGCCGCTGATGGCGATCCCGACGACAGCCGGGACGGGGAGCGAGACGACCGGCGTGAGCATCTTCGACCTGAAACGGATGCGCGCGAAGACCGGCATCGCGAATCGTCGGCTGAAGCCGACGCTGGGGTATCTGGATCCCGACAACACGCGCACGATGCCGCCGCAGGTCGCGGCGTCGACCGGCCTCGACATCCTGAGCCACGCGGTCGAGTCCTTCACCGCGATGCCGTTCACCGATCGCCCGCGCCCCGAGCGTCCGGCGCTGCGGCCGGCGTATCAGGGATCGAATCCGATCAGCGACATCTGGTCGATGCAGGCGCTGCGGATGGTGAATCAATTCCTCGTCCGGGCCGTGGGCGACGCGTCAGACGATGAGGCGCGCGCGAACATGCTGCTCGCGGCGGCGTATGCGGGCATGGGATTCGGGAACGCCGGCGTGCATCTGCCGCACGGGATGTCGTATCCCGTGTCCGGCAACGTGAAGAGCTACCGCGCGCCAGGCTACGTCACCGATCACCCGATCGTGCCGCACGGCATGTCCGTGATCCTCAACGCCCCGGCGGTGTTCCGGTTCACGGCGCGCGCCAACCCCGCGCGCCATCTGCAGGCGGCCGAGGCGCTGGGCGCCAACGTGTCCGGTGCGAAGGCGGAGGACGCCGGCACGATCCTCGCGGATCGCATCACCTGGTTCATGCAGCGGCTGGGCATGCCGAACGGCCTGCGCGCAATCGGGTACTCCTCGTCCGACATCCCCGCGCTGGTCGAAGGGACGCTGCCGCAGCATCGCGTGACGAAGCTCTCGCCGCGTCCGGCCGGACCCGACGAGCTCAGCGCGCTCTTCGAAGACGCGATGGTCGCGTGGTAATCACTCGTACCGCAGCTTCGGATACCACGTCGTGCCGCGTCCTTCCGGCGTGAGATCCAGCAGGTTCCACAGCGGCCAGATCAGATCGACGTGGCGCCCGTCCTGGCCGCGGTCGGACGGCGCGAACAGGAGCTCGGTGCAGTACGTGTGATAGATGCCCCCTTTGCGCCGCGCGAAGACGTTCAGCGTCGGCAGCTGTCCGCCCTTTTCGTTCTCACCGTGATAGTCGCGATTGTAGGTGTTGGCGGCCGACGACAGCAGGCGCAGATGACGCCAGCCGCGTTCGCGCGCGACCTGCATGATGCGATCGACCCTCGATTTGGCGACGACGACGAGGTTGGCGCGCTCGGTCACGTGCGGCGCGCTGCCATCGAGGCTGTCGAGCATCGACGTGCACATCGGACAGGGCGCGGCCATCCGCGGCCCGAACATGTAGCTGTACACGAGCAGCGTGTCCTTGCCGCCGGCGAACAGCTCGGACAACTTCACCTGAGCGCGGGCGGCAGTCTTGTCGATCGCCGGCTTGATTTCGTCGAAGACGTAGTCCTCGCGTAGCGCACCGCCGAGCGGCAGCTTCCGGCGCATGGCGGCGACCGCCTCGATCTGCCGCCGCAGCTTGATCTCCTCCTTGAGGAGCGTGTCGCGCGCCGCGCGGTAGGCGGCTGTTTCGCCGGGAAACCGTATCGTGTGAAGGCCTCGGGTCGTCGCACGCTTCTTCTTCGCCACGTCAACCTCCTGACTGCTGACTGCTGACTGCTGACTGCTACCGCCGGTCCGGCGTCACCACTCGTCCGCCGAGTTTCCCGGTGAACGCGTTTGGGTCCTTCTCGATGACGCCATTGACCAGCACATAGTCCATCCCCTCGGCCATCTGATGCGGCTCCAGGTAGGTCGCGGTGTCGCGGACCTTTGACGGATCGAAAATCAGAATGTCTGCCCACGCGCCGGGACGGAGCACGCCGCGGTCCTTCAGGCCGAACACCGACGCCGGCAGGCTGGTCATCGACCGGACGGCGAAGGGCAGGTCGATTGTGCCGCGCTCGTTGACGTAGACGCGGATTTTCCGCGCGAACGCGCCGTTGCCGCGCGGGTGCGGCTTGCCCTGCCCGAACGGCACGAGATCGCCGTCGGTGCAGGTCATCGTGAAGGGCTGCCGCATGATGAGCTCGATGTCGCTCTCGATCATGTTGAACGACACGAGGCTCGCGTCGCCCTTCAGCAGCATCTCCATCGCCGCCTCGTCCGCCGGCTTGCCCATCGTCTTCGCGATCCGCGCGAGCGATTGACCCTCGAACGCCGGGTTCGGGATGTACCGCGAGACGACGAGCTTCTCCGGCCCGCCGCGACGCTCGAGGTTGCGGCGAATGTCGGCCGCGAGACGTTCGTGATCCGGGCCCTGAATCCGCTTGTTCACCTCGGCGCGGCCGCCGACTTCGGCCCAGCGCGGAATCAGCGCGCCGACGATATCGGTGCCGCTCGCGTCGTAGGGATACTGGTCGGCGTACACCGCGACGCCGCGGTCGCGCGCCTGCCTGATGCGCTCCACGAGCGCCATCGAGAGCCCCCAGCTCGCGGGACCGAGCGCCTTCATGTGCGCGACGATGCCGGGCAGGTGCCCTTCCTCGGCGATGCGAATCACTTCCTGCACTGCCGCGACGACGCCCACGTTGTAGTCGGCCTCGTCGCGGATGTGGCTCTCGTACACGCCGCCCATGTCGCCGACGACTTTCGCGAGCGCGATCACTTCTTCGGTCTTCGCGTAGCTGCCGGGCGCGTAGTAGAGGCCCGATGACAGGCCGATGCCGCCGGCTTCCATCCCGTTGCGGGCGATGGCCACCATGCGATCCAGCTCCGCGGGGGTCGGCGCGCGGTCGGCCATCCCAATCACGTCGCGGCGAATCGACCCGTGCGGCACGTAGAGCGCGACGTTCACGCCGACGCCGCGCTGCTCGAATCCCGCGCGCTCGGTCCGCAGGTCGGTGGTGCCGCCGCCATCGGGATTGATGCCGACGGTGGTGATGCCCTGCGCGATGAGCTGCCGGCCTTCCTTCAAGCTCCCGGCGAGACCCTCCGACGCGTGGGAGTGCACGTCGATGAAGCCGGGCGTGACCGTGAGGCCGTTCGCGTCGATCACGCGCGCGGCCGCCGCGTTGCCAAGCCGGCCCATGTCCACGACGCGGCCGTCGCGGATGCCGATGTCGGCGGCGAGCCACGGGTTGCCGCTGCCGTCGAGCACACGGCCATTCCGGATCAGCAGGTCGTAGCGCGCGGGGGGTTGCGTCGAGATCGGTGCCGCGAGCGCCATGACAAAAGCGGCGAAGACGAGGGTTTGTGTGCGCATGTTGTAACGGGGTCGGGAGTCGTTTGCAGATTCTGCCACCTGGTACGCAGTTCCTGCAAAAGGCTCCCGACCCCCTTTCCCGTATAATCGGCGCGATATGGCGCGCACCACGAAATCAGTGGGTCGCAACGTGCTGCGCAAAGAGGGCGTCGAGAAGGTGACCGGCGCGGCGCGCTACATCGACGATCTCACGTTTCCCAACCTGCTGCACGCGCGGACGATCCGCTCGACCATTCCGTGCGGTGAAATCACCGGCGTCCGCCACAACTTCGACACGGCCGGCTTCACCATCGTGGACCATCGCGACGTGCCCGGCAAGAACATCGTCGCGCTGATCGACGATGATCAGCCGTGCCTCGCGGAGCGCCTGATTCGCCACGCGGCCGAGCCGATCCTGCTGCTCGCGCACGAGCATCGCGAGACGCTCGTCGCCGCCGACGTCCAGATCGACTATCGCCGGGCGCCGCCGGTTTACGATCCGGAAGCGTCGCAGACCACCTTCAAGACGATCGCGATCGAGAAGGGCAGGCTCGACGAGGGTTTCGCGGCCGCCGACCTCATCGTCGAAGGCGAGTACCGCACCGGCCATCAGGAGCAGCTCTACATCGAGCCGAACGGCGTCGTCGCCCTGCCGGAGAACGGCGGCATCACCGTGTATGGCTCGATGCAGTGTCCCTACTACGTGCATCGCGCGTTGATGGTGCTGCTCGGGCTGCCCGGCGACAAGGTCCGCGTGATTCAGACGGAAACCGGCGGAGGATTCGGCGGCAAGGAAGAGTACCCGTCGATGATTGCGGGACACGCCGCGCTGCTCGCGAAGAAGTCGGGGCGGCCGGTGAAGCTCGTCTACGACCGCGTCGAGGACATGCTGGCGACGACGAAGCGACATCCGTCGATCGTCCGGCACCGCACCGGCGTCACGCGCGAGGGACGGCTCACCGCCATGGACATCGAGGCGGTCTTCGACGGGGGCGCGTATGCGACGCTCAGCGGCGTTGTGCTCTCTCGCGGCCTCATCCACGCGAGCGGACCGTATCGCTGCGATCACATCCGAATCCGCGGCCGCGCGATGATGACGAACACGCCGCCCAACGGCGCGTTTCGCGGCTTCGGCGCGCCGCAGACGCAGTTTGCGGCTGAAGTGCACATGGACCGGATTGCCGACGCGCTCGGGCTCGACCCGGTGCGCGTGCGCGAGATCAACGCGCTCAGGCCGGGCGACACGACGGCCACCGGTCAGCGGCTGGGACGCGACTGCAGCGCGAGGCAGGTGCTGCGCGAGGCCGTGAAACGCACGGACTTCAGGCGCCGCCGTCGTGCGCTGGCCGGCACGAACCGCGGTATCGGCCTCTCGCTCTTCTTCCACGGCTCGGGCTTCACGGGCGGGGGCGAGGTGAAGCTCGCGTCGAAAGCGTCGCTCGCGCTCACCGAGCGCGGCGTCAGGATTCTCGCCGCGAGCACGGAAATCGGTCAGGGCACGAGGACGATGCTCGCGCAGATCGTGGCGGACACGATGGGCCTGCCCTACGACAGCGTGGAGGTGAACGCCGCGGACACCGGCGAGGTGCCCGACAGCGGGCCGACCGTCGCCTCGCGCACGTGCATGGTGGTCGGGCGCATTCTGCAGCGCTGCGCAGAAGACATGCGCGAGCGCCTCGGGCGGCTCACGCCGCGCGAGTATCTCCGCCGGCACGGTCCGCTGGTGGTGACCAAGGCGTACGAGCGCCCCGCGGAGATGTCGTGGGACGACAACAGCCATCAGGGCGACGCCTACGGCAGCCATGGATGGGGCTGCGACGTCGTGGAGCTCGAGGTCGATCGCGACACGTGGGAAGTGAAGCCGATCGCCTTCACGACGGTCCACGAGATCGGCAAGGCCATTCATCCACGGCTCGCGACGGGACAGATCGAGGGCGGGAGCGCGCAGGGGCTCGGGTACGCGCTGCTCGAACACGTGGTGATGCGGGACGGCCGCATGGCGAACGCGTCGCTCACCGACTACAGCATCCCGACCACGCTCGACGCGCCGCCGCTGCAGGTGGTGATGCTCGAGAACCCGTACAAACACGGGCCGTTCGGCGCCAAGGGGGTCGGCGAGATGCCGATCGACGGTTCGGCGCCGGCCGTGATCAACGCGCTCCGGCACGCCGGGTTCGATCTCCGAGCGATCCCGGCGACGCCAGAAAAGCTGATGGCAGCCGACGTTTTACCGCGGAGCCCGCAGAGAACGCAGAGGATCAGTCCCCCAAAGATCTCCGCGAGCTTGGCGGCCTCGGCGGTTAGCTCTTGAGATGCGTTTCACGCTGAACGGTCAGCATCGCCGTGTCAACGCGCACCCAATGAGGCGCCTCCTCGACGTGCTGCGCGAGGACTGCGCGCTCACCGGCACGAAAGAAGGCTGCGGGGAAGGCGAGTGCGGCGCGTGCACGGTGCTCGTCGACGGCGCGCCGGTGAACTCCTGTCTCGTGCCCGTCGCGCACGTCGACGGGGCGCGCGTCACGACCATCGAGGGGCTCAACGGGCGGCATCCGCTGCAGCGCGCGTTTGTCGAGCACGGCGGCGCGCAGTGCGGCATCTGCACGCCCGGCATGATCATGGCGGCCGTGGCACTCGGGAAAAGGCCGACGCCGGATCAGATGAAGACCGGCCTGGCGGGGAACCTGTGCCGCTGCACCGGCTACTCGGCGATCTACCGATCCATCGATGAAGCGGGAAAAGGCATTAACCGCAGAGGACGCGGAGCACGCGGAGTGAAGAAAACTCAATCTTCCCGATCCGGGAGCGGACGGAATGGCCGGATTACCGGAAAAACATCGTGAGGATGACGCTCGTGTTCCGCGAACTCTGCGTGCTCGGCGGTCAAGCGTAGACAACAAATGCTGTCCACGATATCGACCCGCACGTTGCTCCAGCCTCGGTCGCTCAGCGACGCGCTGAAGATGCTGCGCGACGAGGGGCCGCTGGTCCCGATGGCGGGCTGCACGGACCTGTACGTCGCTCTCAACTTCGGGACGCTGACCGACACCCGGTTCGTGAACCTGTGGCGGCTGGACGCGCTTCGGAGGGTCGAGGCGCGCGGCGACGTCCTGTCGGTCGGTGCGCTGGCGACGTTCACGGATCTGATTCGTTCGCCGCTCGTCCGCGCGCGCCTGCCGATGCTCGCCTGCGCCGCACGCGAGGTGGGCGGCGTCCAGATTCAGAATCGCGGCACCATCGGCGGCAACGTGGCCAACGCGTCGCCCTCTGGCGACACGCTGCCGGTGCTCGCCGCCGCCGACGCCTTCGTCGTCCTGAAGAGCGCGGCCACGACGCGGCGCGTGCCGTTCACCGCCTTCTACACGGGGTATCGCCAGACCGTCCGGCGGCCCGACGAGCTCATCGTCTCCTTCGAGATCCCCGCCGTCGGTGGCCGCCAGATGTTCCGCAAGGTTGGGACGCGCGCCGCGCAGGCCATCTCCAAGGTGGTCATCGCGGTCGTGGTCCCTCACCCCGAGCGAGGTCGAGGGGCGGCAGGCGCAGGGCAAGCCCCTTCGACAGGCTCAGGGCAAGCGGGTGGTCCCTTTCGGATCGCGCTCGGCAGCGTGGCGCCGACCGTCGTCCGCGCGCGGCGGGCCGAAGCCGCGCTCGCCCGCGGGGCCTCCATCGAAGAGGCGCAGCGGCTGCTGCTCGAGGACATCGCGCCGATCGACGACATCCGCTCCACGGCGACCTATCGCCGGCGGGTGGCCGCGAATCTCCTGGCCCGGATGCTGACGGCGCGCTGACCGTCCGTGGTATAACTCCACCAACCCCCATCGCCGCTTTTTCCCAGATGAGAGCCGTCGTCGTCGCGCTCGGAGATCTCGGACGCAGCGCCCGTATGCTGTACCACGCGCGTGCCCTCGCGGCGAACGGCGTCGACGTCGACCTCGTCGGTTTCGAAGGGACGCCGGTGCCCGCGGCGATCGCGGCCGACCCGCGAATTGCCCTGCACCGGCTGAACCCCGCGACGCTGCGGCAACGACGCGGTTTCTCGGGGTCGAGCTATGCCGCCGCGGGTCTGCTCGATGCGGCGCGCCTGAGCTTCCGGCTGTGGCGCATGCTTCGCGCGCTCCGACGTCCCGATCTCGTCCTCGTGCAGAACCCGCCGGCGTTTCCGACGCTGGCGGTCACCTGGTGGTCGCTGCGCCGGAACGGCGTGCGCTTCGTCATCGACTGGCACAACCTCGGCTACACGCTCCTGCGGCTCCGGCTCGGCCAGTGGCATCCGGCGGTGCGGCTTGCGCGCTGGTTCGAACGGCGCGACGCGCGTCGCGCGGACGCCAATCTCTGCGTGTCGCGCGGCCTCGCGGCATTCCTGGAGAGACGGTTCGGCGTGCGGAACGCCAGCGTGCTCTACGATCGGCCCGCGTCTGCGTTCGTGCCGATGGAGCGCTCCGAGCGCGAAGGGTTCCGGCAGGCCCTGTTCACGCGGCTGGGCGTCCACGGCGGCGATGCCGGGTTCATCGTGTGTCCCACGAGCTGGACCGAGGACGAGGATTTCGATCTGGTGATTGACGCGGTGCCGCGTCTCGAAGAACGGATTCGCGGATGGGAAGCCGCCACCTCGGGCCGCCGCTTCCCCGACATCGTGATTCTCGTCACCGGCGACGGCGCTCGACGCGCCGAGTTCGAGCGCCGGTTTGCCGGGCTGCCCGCCCGTCGCGTGCAGCTCCGCGCGCGATGGCTCGAGCCCGACGATTACCCGCGCGTCGTGGGCAGCGCCGACCTGGGCCTCTGCCTGCATCGCTCGTCCTCGGGCCTCGATATTCCGATGAAGGTGGCGGATCTGTTCGGCGCCGGAGTGCCCGTGTGCGCGCTCGACTACGGCGCGTGCCTTGCGGAGCGCGTGCGCCACGGCGACAACGGGCTGCTGTTCTCGACCGCGGTTCAGCTGGCCGACGTGCTGTTCGATCTGTTCGAGACCTTCCCGGGCGATCAGAAGTTGCTCGACCGGCTCCGCAACGGGGCGGGCAAGTCCGCACGTCCCACGTGGGAAGAAGGCTGGGCCCGCGAGGCTCGTTCCATCCTGCTGCCGAACGTATAATGAGCGTTTTCACGAGGCAGGCCTGAAGGCCTGCGCTACGACAGTTGTAGTGCAGGCCTGAAGGCCTGTCGTGGGAGCGCCATGCCGGAAGCCGCCAGCCATTCAGACGTCCGAGCTCTCGACAACTTCATCGGCGGACGCTGGGCGAAAGCCCGGGCCACCGAGTTTTTCGATGTCCACAATCCCGCGGTCGGCGACGTCATCGGGCGCACGCCGCTGTCGACGGCCGCCGACGTCGACGCCGCGGTGCAGGCGGCGACCGAGGCGTTTCCCGCCTGGCGCGAGACGCCGGTCAACGCGCGCGCGCAGGTGCTCTACAGGCTGAAGGCGCTGATGGAGGCCAACTTCGAGGAGCTCGCGCGCATCGTCACCACCGAGCACGGCAAGACGCTCGATGAATCGCGCGGGAGCGTGCGCCGCGGCATCGAGTGCGCCGAGGTCGCCTGCGGCGCGCCGTCGCTGATGCAGGGCTTCGGCCTCGAGGACATCTCCGCCGGCATCGACTGCCACGTCCTCCGCCAGCCGCTCGGCGTCTGCGCCGCGATCGCGCCGTTCAATTTCCCCGCGATGGTGCCGATGTGGTTCCTGCCCTTCGCCATCGTCACCGGCAACACGTTCGTGCTGAAGCCGTCGGAGCAGGTGCCGCTGTCGCAGCGCAGGATGGTCGAGCTCCTGCAGCAGTGCGACCTGCCGCCCGGCGTCGTGAACCTCGTCAACGGCGGACGCGAGGTCGTCGACGCGTTGTGCGATCACCCGGGCATCCGCGCGGTGTCGTTCGTCGGATCCACGCCGGTCGCGAAGCACGTGTACCAGCGCGCCACGCATGCCGGCAAGCGCGTGCAGGCGCTCGGCGGCGCGAAGAACTTCGTGGTCGTGATGCCCGACGCCGATCTGGAGCGATCGATCGGCATCATCACGGAATCGTTCTACGGCTGCGCCGGCGAGCGCTGCCTGGCGGGGAGCATGCTCGTGCCGGTCGGCGACGTGCATCGCGAGGCGCGCGATCGGATGGTGGCGGCCGCGCGGGCGCTCAACGTCGGCGACGGCACGCAGCCGGGCGTGACGATGGGGCCGGTCATCAGCGCGAAGCACCGCGATCGCGTGCTGGGCTACATCGCGCAGGGCGTCTCGGAAGGGGCCAGGCTGCTCGTCGACGGCCGTCAGACGCGCGTGGCGGACCGTCCCAACGGCTACTTCGTCGGGCCCACGGTGTTCGACGACGTGTCGCCGGCGATGGCGATCGGCCGCGAAGAGATCTTCGGGCCGGTGGCGGCCATCTGTCCGGTGAAGACGATCGACGACGCGATCGCGCTGATGAAGTCGCATCCCAACGCGAACGCGACGTCGATCTTCACCTCGAGCGGCAAGGCGGCGCGCGAGTTCTCGAAGCACGCGACGGCCTCGATGGTCGGCGTGAACATCGGCGTGGCCGCGCCGATGGCGTACTTTCCGTTCGGCGGGGCGAAGGACAGCTTCTTCGGCGATCTCAAGGCCCACGGCCGCGACGGCATCGAGTTCTACACGGACAAGAAGGTGACGATCTCGCGGTGGTTCTAGATCCAACGAATGTAGTGCGGACCTTCAGGTCCGCCGGCAGGCCTGAAGGCCTGCACTACATGTGAGGCTGCATGAGAACTCTCATCAAGAACGGTACGGTCGTCACGGCGACCGACCTCTACAAGGGCGACGTGCTCGTCGAGGACGAGAAGATCGCCGTCATCGGCGTGTCGCTGGACATGCACGCCGACACGGTGATCGACGCGGCCGGCAAGTACATCCTGCCGGGCGGCATCGACGTGCACACGCACATGGACATGCCGTTTGGCGGCTCGACGTCGGCCGACGACTTCGAGACCGGCACGCGGGCGGCGGCCTTCGGCGGCACGACGTCCATCGTCGATTTCGCGATCCAGTACCGCGGCCAGACGCTGCACCACGCGATGGAGACGTGGGCGCGGAAGGCGGAAGGCAAGGCGGTCATCGACTACGGCTTCCACATGATCATCACCGAGCTGAACGATCAGGTGGAAGGCGAGATGGACGCGCTCGTCCGCCAGGGCATCACGTCGTTCAAGCTGTTCATGGCCTACCCCGGCGTCTTCATGCTCGACGATGCCAGTATCTTCAAGGCGCTGTTGCGGACGGGGAAGAACGGCGGCACGGTCTGCATGCACGCGGAGAACGGCGGCGTCATCGACGTCCTGGTGCAGCGCGCGCTGGCGGAAGGGCAGACCGCGCCGAAATACCACGCGCTGACGCGGCCGGCCCGCGCGGAGGCCGAAGCGACGCACCGTGCCATCGCGCTCGCCGAAATCGCCGGCGTCCCCGTCTACATCGTCCATCTCTCGGCGGCCGAGGCGCTGGAGATGGTCGTCGAGGCGCGCGATCGCGGCCTGCCGGCGCACGCGGAGACCTGTCCGCAGTACCTGTTCCTGTCGTACGAGAACTACGAGGAGCCCGGCTTCGGCGGCGCGAAGTACGTGATGAGCCCGCCGCTGCGCGACAAGGCGAAGCAGGATCGGCTCTGGCGGGGGCTCGCGTTCAACGACCTGCAGGTGATTTCCACGGACCACTGTCCGTTCTGCATGAAGGAGCAGAAGGAGCTGGGGCTCAACGACTTTTCGAAGATCCCCAACGGCGCGCCAGGCGTCGAGACGCGCATGAGCCTCGTGTACGACGGCGGCGTGCGCCCTGGCCGCATCTCGCTCAACCGGTTCGTCGAGCTCACCTCGACGTCGCCCGCGAAGATCTTCGGGCTGTTTCCGCGCAAAGGCACGATTGCGCCCGGCTCGGACGCCGACATCGTCGTCTTCGATCCGAACCGCACGGTCACGCTCGCCGCGAAGACGCTGCACATGAACGTGGACTACAACCCGTACGAGGGGCGTCAGGTGACGGGCGCGACCGACACCGTGCTGTCCCGCGGGCGGCTCGTGATCGCGGACGGCAAGTTCGTCGGCCGCGCGGGCAGCGGGTCGTTTCTGAAACGCGCGACGCGGAGCTGACTGATCCCGCGTTGGTCGTCCGACTGAAATCGGCTGCGCCGACGATGCCCCGGGGAGGGAGCCGGCGGACGGCCGCGTCCTCAGGTTCTACAAGGAGGCCGTCCGGGGCGGCGCTCGGACCTCGCAGTTCATGATTGAACCCGGCGGCCCACTCGGATAGATTTTGTGCAGTACTCATGTCGAGTTCGGTAATCCACTAGAGGAGGCTTCAATGGGGCGAGGTGCTCGTGACGGTTTGGTTGTCATCGCGCTGCTGCTCTTCGGCGCATGGCCGCTTGTTGCCCAGACGAAGGCGAAGGCGGAGAACGTGCCCGTGATCCCGCACACGTCGGTGCCCAACTTCTTCAAGCTTCCGCCCGATCTGTATTTCGGCGAAGGCATCGGCATCGCCACGAGCTCGAAGGGGCACGTGTTTATCTACCATCGCAGCGGTGACACGCGTCTGTTCGAATTCGATCAGAACGGGACCTACGTGCGCGAGATCGGCCAGGGTCTGTACGGCCTGGAGTTCGCTCACGGGGTGAGGATCGACGCGCAGGACAACATCTGGGTCGTCGACGAGGGGACGAACATGGTCATCAAGTTCAACCCCGAGGGACGGGTCATGATGGTGCTCGGCCGACGGCCGGAGCCGGTCGCCGGGGCGTTCGACAGCACGCTGCCTGCGGCGCCGCCCGAGAAGTACCGATTCGGACGGCCGACCGACGTGACGTGGGATGCGCAGGGAAACATCTTCGTCTCGGATGGCTACGTCAACTCGCGCGTCGTGAAGTACGACAAGAACGGCCGGTTCCTCAAGTCGGTCGGCGGCGCGCGCGGTTCCGCGCCGAGCGAGATGAATACGCCGCACTCGATCACGTCCGACGCGCAGGGCAACATTTACGTCGGCGATCGCGGCAACGCGCGCGTTCAGGTCTTCGACAACGATCTCACGCTCCGCGCCATCTACGACAACGTCGGCAACCCGTGGGCGGTCTGCATCTCGCCGGGGCCGCACCAGTACCTGTTCGTCTCGAACTCGAACCCGGACAGCAATCCGGCGCCGTCGTGGGCCATCACCGGCGAAATCTACAAGATGGAGCTGGATGGCACGATCGTCGGGAAGTTCGGAAAAGCCGGCAAGGGACAGGGCGAATTCAGCACCGTTCATGAAATCGACTGCCGGAACCCGAACGAGCTCTTCGTGTCAGAGATCTCAGCGTGGCGCGCGCAGAAGATCATCTTGAATCCACAGAAGCCGCCGACCACGGCGGGCGCGAAATAGCCGGGAGGCAGCCAATGAAACGGTGTTTGCAGTTCTTTGTGATGGCCGCAGCGCTCGTCGCGACTGCTGCCGTGCTCTCCGCCCAGCTCTCGGTTCCCGAGATTCAGTTCGACTCCAACGCGGATCTGCTGAAGTTCCCGGACACCATCTACATGGGCGAAGCGGCCGGTGTCGCGACCAACTCCAAGGGAGACGTCTTCCTGTACACGCGTGCCGGGAACCCGTACCTCACCCTCGGCACGTCGCGCGCCGTCTCCCACGGCGGCTCGCGGCTGTTCCAGTTCGACCGAACCGGCAAGTTCGTCCGCGAGATTGGTCAGGGCGCCTACGGCTTGCTGCAGGCCCAGCAGGTGCGCGTGGACCCGCAGGACAACATCTGGATCGTCGATCAGATGTCGACCCAGGTGATCAAGTTCGATCCCAACGGGCGCGTGCTGATGATTCTGAGCCGCAAGCCGGAGGCGATGCGTGTTCCGGCGCTGCCGCTGAGTCCTCTGGCGACGGGAGTCCCTGTCGTTCAGGGTGGCGCCGAGCCGGCAGCGGGGGGCCGCGGAGCCGGACCGGGCGGAGCGGGGCCCGGTGCAGGAGCGCCCGGCGGCGGTGGTGGACGCGGCGGGGGCGGACTCCCGGGAGCGGGCGCCGAGGGCGAGAGCTTCCAGCGGCCCACTGACGTCGCGTGGGACGCCGCCGGCAACATCTACGTGGCCGACGGGTACGGCAACGCGAGAATCGCCAAGTACGAACCGGGCGGCAAGTACATCAAGTCATGGGGTTCGAGAGGAACGGCGCCCGGTCAGTTCAACATCGTCCACGGGATCGCCATCGATGCGCAGGGGAACGTGTACGTCGCCGACGAAGGCAACAGGCGAGTCCAGGTCTTTGATCGCGAGGGAACATTCAAGAAGCAGTTCCTGAACGTCGGGACGCCGACGGCGATCTGCGTGACGCCCGGGCCCCGCCAGTACCTGTACGTGGCACATACCGGCGATCCCGATGGCATGGAGGACGCCGCAATCTACAAGGTGGACCTGGACGGGAAGATCGTCGGCAAGTTCGGCAGAGCGGGGAAACAGGTGAAGGAATTCGGTCTCGTGAACTCGATCGACTGCCGCAGCGAGAACGAGCTCCTCGTCGGCGAGCTCGGCAACTGGCGCGTCCAGAAGCTCAGCCTGAAGGCCGGCGCGGCCCGGTAACGTCCCGCCCGGCGCGGCTGGCCGCTTCCCGGCCGCGCCGGTTCCTTGCGTTGTTCGCGCCCGGGAATGGGCCCGCGTGCGCGACGAGACTGGCAAGCGCGCCTATTTTTGGGGACCAAACACGGGCGGCGCCTGTGGGATGGCCGCGCCGTCGTGTCTCGGCTCGGAGGCGCCGAAGTGCACGCCGCCTGGTCCGCTCATGACCGCCTGGCCGTAGCCGAACGTGCCGGTCCGCGGCGGCACGACGCGGAGATCGTGACCACGCGCCTTCAACTCCGCCCGGGTCGTGTCAGGCACCAGCGCCTCGATCTGCACATCGCACCCCTCGAAGCTCCCCTTGGTGAAACGCCCGGCCTCGAGCGCCTGCTGAATCGTCATCCCGTAGCCGGCGATGTTGGCGGCGAACTGCGCGTGCGCCTGCCCCTGGTTCCATCCGCCCATGATGCCGAAGCCGATGCGCTGGTCGCCCTTCTCCATGAAGGCGGGGATGATCGTGTGCAGCGGACGCTTGCGCGGCGCGAGCGTGTTCGGCTGGCCTTTCGCCAGCGTGAAGAGCCCACCGCGATTGTGCAGCATGAAGCCCGCGCCCGGCGGGACGAGACCCGAGCCGAAGCCGCTGCAGTTGCTCTGGATGAGCGACACGATGTTGCCGTCCTTGTCGATGACCGACATGTAGATGGTATCGCTCCCCTCGGCGTCGGTGACGCCCGCGAGGTTCGCCGGCTCCACCTGGCACGCCGCCTTCGCGGCGCTGTGGAAGCCGTAGTCCGCCAGCGGATACTGCTCCATCAGGTTCAACATCATCAGCGCGGAGATGCCCTGGGTGTTCGGTCCAATCTCGTACACGTTCCAGCCACGGCACGTCGTCCTGATCGGCGTCACCCATTCGGGCTGGAATTCCGCGAGGTCGGCGGCGGTCATCGTGCCACCCTGCTCGCGCGAGATCGTCAGGATCGCCTCGGCGGTCTTCCCCTTGTAGTAGCCGTCGCGGCCTTTGTCCGCGATGAGGCGAAGCGACCCGGCAAGGTCCGGGTTGCGGAAGACCTCGCCCGCCTTCGGCGCTCGCGTGCCGTCGACGAGGTACGTCTTCTGTGAGTTCGGGTGCTCGCTGTGCATCTTCACCGACCGCGCCCACGCTCCCGCGATGGTCTCCGACAGCGGGAACCCGTTCTCCGCATAGTAGATGGCGGGCGCGAGCAGTTCGGAGAACGGCTTCGTGCCGAACCGGCCGCGCATGGCCTCCCATCCGGCGACCACGCCCGGTACCGTCACCGAGTGGATGCCGCGCTGGGGCATTTTCGTGATGCCTTTTGCGGCGAGGAACTCGACGGTCAGACCGGTCGGCGCTCAGCCGCTCGAGTTCAAGTCGTGGACGGTGCCTGTCTTTGCGTCGCAATAGATGATGAAGAGGTCGCCGCCGAGCCCGTTGCCGGTCGGCTCCATCAGACCGATGGCGGCGTTGGCGGCGATGGCCGCGTCGATGGCGTTCCCGCCGCGATCGAGAATCTGCACCCCAGCGCGTGCGGCCATCGGCACCCTCCAGACAGCGGATTCTACCTTGCCAGCGCGTGACGCCGTCGGCTGAATCGGCCTTTGTGCCACAGTCGAAGGCCGTCACCGCCACCGCTGCACTCCAACTCGTCGAACGGGGCAGGCAATTCTCCGTGTTAACATCTTTTGTCGTGTTTGACTCAGTCACATCTTCATCGTCAGCGCGACCGGTAAGACCTCCGGCGAGATGCTCGAGGCGCTCGAGCGGCGGCTGCGGAACGAGCCCGGTGGGGAGCCGGGCGTGGCGGCGGAGGAGCAGCGGAAGATCATCCGCCTGCGCCTCGCGAAGCCTGTCGCGACGGAACAGGTGACCACGACATGATTACGACACACGTCCTCGACATCGCGCGCGGCGGACCGGCGGCTGGCGTGACCGTCATCCTCGAGATCCGGCAGGCCAGCGAATGGACTCCCGTCGGCCGCGGCACGACGGACGAGAAAGGCCGGCTCGTGACGCTCACCGAGGGGCTGCCGATCACGCCCGGGACGTATCGCCTGACGTTCGACATCGGGAGCTACCAGCGCGATCACGGCGTCACCGTGCCGTTTTTTCCCGAGGTGAACATCACGTTCAACGTCCGCGACACGGACGAGGCATTTCACCTGCCGCTGCTGCTGAGCCCCTTCGGGTACAGCACATATCGGGGAGCATGATGTCAGCACCGCCTCAACACAAAGGTCGTGCCCTTCGTGTCCTCTGTGTTGATTCAGCACCGGTATGGCGCCGATGTCCGATCTGACCTGAATGAAATCTTCGTCGCGACCGATCAGCCGTTCGGATTGATAGAGGCCACGATTCGACATTCGCTCGCCTGAAGGCTCGCGCTACACACTCGCAGGGCGAGGCGCCGGCAGCTCGCAGGGCGAGGCTTCAGCCGAGCCGAGGAGACAGCATGGCCCCCGATCTCTCGACGACGTTCACCGGCGTGCGCTGTCCGAATCCGTTCCTGCTCTCGTCCGCGCCGCCGACCGAATCGGAATCGAACATCGTCCGCGCCTTCGAGGCCGGCTGGGGCGGGGTCGTCACCAAGACGATCGGGCTGCACCCGGTGGTCAACGTCATCGGGCCGAAGACGAAGTTCCTGCGCGCCGACGCCGATTCGCCGCATCTGTCGATGAAGAAGCGTCCGGGCGCCGCGCTCCACTCGTCGTGGAACTGGGAGCTCATCTCCGACAAGACGCTCGAGTGGTGGGTGCCGCGGCTCGGCCGCATCACGCAGGCGTTCCCGAATCACGCGCTCGTCGCGTCGATCATGGCGGGTTCCGGGAACGACACCGAGCTCCGCCACTGGCAGACGCTCGCGACGGCGTGCCAGGACGCGGGGTGCGACGCGCTCGAGCTGAACCTGTCGTGCCCGCACATGGATCGGCCCGACATGGGGTCGAACGTCGGCAAGGACAAAGAGCTCGTGTCGATCGTCACGAAGGTCGTGAGGGAGGTCGCGACGATTCCCGTCTGGGCGAAGCTCACGCCGTCCACGACCGACATCGTGGTCGAGGCGCGCGGCGCATTCCTGGGCGGGGCGGACGCGATCGTCTCCTCCAACACGTTCACGTCCCTCCCCCTCATCGACCCGGAGACGCTCGAATTCGAAGTGAACGTCGACGGCTTCGTGTCGACCGGCGGCCTCGGCGGCCCCGCGATTCTGCCGCTGTCGCTCGCGAAGATGTCGCAGCTCACGCAGGCGTTTCCCGACAAGAGCTTTTCCGGCGTTGGCGGCATCTCCACGTTCGAGCACGCCCTGAACTACTTCCTCCTCGGCTGTGGCACCGTGCAGGTGTGCACCGCCGCGATGCTCGATCACGCGATCGGGCCGAACGTCATCAAGGGCTTGACCGAGGGGCTGGCGCGTTTCCTCGAGACGCACGCGGACAAAGGCTGGACGCGCGTCGATGATTTCGTCGGCCTGCGCCGCGACCGCGTCGTCGCACAGTCGAAGATCCGCCGCCCTGGCGAGAAGGACTATCGCGGGGGCTACGAGGCGGAAGGCTACGCGGATCCCACCCAGGTATAGCGGTGGAACCCACTTGAACGCAGAGACCGCGGAGCCCGCAGAGAAGAAATGCCCGAGGATTTTTCAGCGTGCTCTGCGAGCTCTGCGTTCACACGTCGCCTTGTCTTCACAGGCTCTTCAGGCCTGCCCGCGCCGTGTCGCCAGGATCTTCACGAACGATCGGCCGCGCAGCTCGTCGAGCGTGAGGCCGCTCATCGCGATGGCCTCACATTCGGTGATCGCGCCGCAGTTCATCGCGCGCAGGAAGTAATTCAACAGCCCCTGTCCGGTCGCCGCATCGTCGAACACGTCGCCGACGAGCGTCGCCTGCGCCGCTTTGTGCACGAAATTCCGCAGGCGCTCGGATGCGGCGTCGAGGCCGTCGAGGAAGAACGCGTAGACGGCCGCGTAGCGCGGCGGGAACTGCGCCGGGTGCAGATCCCACCCCTGATAGAAACCGGTGACGAGCGAGTGGCGCACGTGCTCGGCGTGCAGGCGCCACGCGCGGTGCACGACCTCGCGTGACCCGATGGGCATGACGTTGGTGATGCTGTCCGACAGCCAGATCCCGGTGCCGGCGAGCGCGACCTGCATGACGTGCTTCGCGAAGTCGCAGGCGGGATGGAGCATGTGCTGGTGCGCCGCGGTGATGCCGCACGCCGCCGTGTAGTCATAGGCCCCGAAATGCGCGGCGACGATCCGCCCGCCGCCTTCGGCGATGAGGCGCGGCAGCGCGACGCGGCCGTCGGGCGCGAACACCGACTGGGTGGTCTCGATCATCAGTTCGAAGCGCAACAGGCCGGACGGCAGCTCGCGCCAGTATTCGAACGCGTCGCACGCCGAGGCGAGCGCCGCCACCTGTGCCGGCGACGTGATCTTCGGGAGCGTCACGACGAAGTTCGGCGGGAGCACGCCGCCCGTGCGTTCGACGAGCCGCGTCAGAAACAGATCGAAGGTCCGCAGGCTGCGGCGCTTCAGTTCCTCGCTGAGCGGCTTGATGCGGATGCCGATGGACGGCGGCAGCGTGCGCGCCGCCAGCGCCGACGCGACCTCGTCGGCGGCGGACCGCGCAACCCGATCTTCTTCCTCGTCGGGCCGGCTGCCGAAGCCGTCCTCGAAATCGATGCGGAAATCCTCGACCGGCTCCCGGGTCAGCTTGTCCACGACGCGCGGGTAGATGCGCTCGGCCATGGCGCGGTCGAAACCGAGCGCGGCGCCGAGCGTCGCGGCATCGGGCGCGTGTTCGTGCAGCGAGCGCAGCGCCACCGCGCCGAGCTTCTGCGCAAGGTCGGCCTTGAACAGATGCGCGCCGCCGTACACCGTGTGCACGGGCTGCCGCCGCGGCGACTCGCCGGGGAACTGCTCCCCGACGCGAACGTTGGCCGTGTCGAGCGCGTCGACGAACACGGCAAGTGCAGTATCGGGAATCGTCGTATCAGCCATGGCGCGGAAAGTATAGTCCCGCCCCGCTGTCCAACGGGTCATCGTCAGCGAGATCGTGCGCCGAACTGATCCGTCGCTCTGCACCCTGCTCAACTGGCCGTCGCTCGTCGCCGGTTCGAAACCTGATGATGCTGACCCGCAGCACCGGTTCCACGAACACACGGGCCGCGGGTCACGCGCGGAATCCTGGTCGAATCCTGCGAGCACAGCAAGATGTCCCCACGTGGGGTCACTCACCGCTATACTGGACCCGTATGGCGCAACTCAAGGTTCGACAGCTCGACGATCGGATCGCAGGAGCCCTCAAGAGGCGTGCGGCCCACCGCGGCGTCTCGCTGGAGGAGGAAGTGCGCTCGACGCTCGCCGCGTCGGTCGCGGCGCGACGCCTGGCCTTCGAGCGGCGCGCCCGGGCGCTGCGCGAAGCGACCGGGCGGCCGGGCCGCCGCGCGCTCGACAGCGCGCGCATCATCCGAAAAGAGCGGGATGCGAATGGATGACGAGGCGGCGCCGGGCCTCGCCGTGCTCGACGCGTCGGTCGCCGTGCGCTGGCTGGTCGCCGAACGCGGGAGCGAAGAGGCCGCCGTGCTCCTCGGACGTCCAGTTGGCTGGCTGGCCCCACGCCTGATGCTCACTGAAGCCGCCGGCGCGCTCCGCCGCAAAACCGTCGGCGGCGAGCTGGATGCGACCCAGGCTGCACAGGCGCTCGAGTTCCTGCTCGACGCCGCGGAGAGCGGCCTCATCCACATCGCCGATGACGAAACGCTCGTCGCCTCGGCGCTGATGCTGGCGATCGGCTTGAAGCACCGCGTTCCGGACTGCATGTATCTGGCACTCGCTGAGCGTGAAGGGGCGGCGCTCACGACCGCCGATGCGCGCTTGGCGTCGCTCGCGAAGTCCCGAGGCGTGGAGGTCTGGAAGGTGCCGGCCGCATGACGTCAGCCAACGAACGACGGCTGGCTGACGGTCGCGTCGAGCTGATCGACACGCGCCGCGTCGAGGCCAGCCCGCTCTACAACGAGGATCTGGCGCCGGTGCCGCTCGCCCGGCGCACCTGGTCCACCTACAACTACGCCGCGCTGTGGGTGAGCATGGCGCATTGCATTCCCACCTACATGCTGGCGTCGGGCCTGATGGCGTCCGGCATGAACTGGTCGCAGGCGCTCATCACGATCCTGCTCGGCAACACCATCGTCCTGATTCCGATCCTGCTCAACTCGCATCCGGGCACCAAGTACGGCATCCCGTTTCCGGTGTTCGCGCGCGCCGCGTACGGCACGCGCGGGTCGAACGTGCCCGCGCTGATGCGCGCGCTCGTCGCGTGCGGATGGTTCGGCATCCAGGCGTGGATCGGCGGGGAAGCGCTGCACATATTCTTCAGGACGATGATCCCGGCGTGGCCCACGCTGCTCGGCGCGGGCTTCGCCGGACACACGACGACCGAATGGGTGTCGTTCCTGCTGTTCTGGGGCTTGAACGTGTTCATCATCTACCGCGGGATGGACCTGCTGCGCGCGGTGGAGAACTGGGCGGCGCCCTTCGTGCTCGTGATGACCGGCGCGCTGCTCTGGTGGGCGGTTTCGAGGGCGAACGGTCTCGGGCCGTTGCTCGCGCAGCCGGGAAAGTTCCACACCTTCCGCGAGTTCTGGCCGGTGTTCGTGCCGTCACTCACGGCCATGATTGGCTTCTGGGCGACGCTGTCGCTGAACATGCCGGACTTCACGCGCTACGGCCGGAGCCAGCGCGAGCAGATCATCGGCCAGGTCGTGGCGCTGCCGACGACGATGTCGCTGTTTGCGGCCATGGGCGTGATGATCACCAGCGCGACGGCGATCATCTACGGCGAATCGATCTGGGATCCCGTGCAGCTCGTCGGCAGGTTCAGCTCGCCCGTCGTGGTCGCCCTCTCGATGTTCACGGTCGTCGTGGCGACCATTGCCGTGAACATCGCGGCGAACGTCGTCTCGCCGGCGAACGACTTCGCGAACGCGTTCCCGCGGTTCATCAGCTTCAAGACCGGCGGTCTCATCACCGGGATTCTCGGCCTCGCCATTCAGCCCTGGAGGCTGCTGGCCGACCCGTCCGGCTACATCTACACGTGGCTCCTCGGCTACTCGGGCGGGCTCGGCTCGATCGCGGGCGTGCTCGTCGTCGACTACTGGATCGTGCGCCGGCGGCAGCTGCGCCTGGAGGACCTCTATCTGCCGGATGGGGCGTACCGCGGATGGAACCCGGGCGCGATCGGCGCCACCGCGATCGGCTGCGCCCTCGCCTGGGGCGGCCTCGTCATCCCGGCGCTGAAGCCGCTCTACGACTATGCGTGGTTCGTCGGCTTCTTCGCCGCCGGCCTGGCGCACCTGGCGTGTGCGCCGCGGAGAACGACGACGGTCAACGCAGAGGCCGCAGAGCTCGCAGAGTAGCTCATCACGGACGTTTGGGCCACAGGACGCCCTGGTCTTTCTTCGTGACCGGCGCGAGACCTTTGTAGACAAACTTCTGCACGCGCTGGCCTCGATAGGTTTCCGTCGTATAGATGTTGCCTTTGGAATCAGTGGCGATGCTGTGCACGCCATAGAACTCGCCGGGCTGGCGTCCACCTTCGCCAAAGGTCGTGAGGACTTCGAGCGATTCGCGCTCGATGATATGCACTCTATCGTTTTCGCCATCGGCGAGGTAGATGTACTTCTGTTGCGCATCCTTCGAGAACGCGACGTCCCATGCCGATCCTGAGCCCAACGTTTGTTTTTCGTAGAACATTTCCTTCACAAACGTCCCATCTGGCTTGAACACCTGAATGCGGTCGTTGACGCGATCGCAGACATATAACAGGCGTTCAACCGACATTTCGGCGCAGTGCACGGGATTGCGGAACTGCTGAGCAGGCGGGGCGTTCGGATCGTATCGGCCGAGGTCGACATCCTCAGGCCTGTGGCCGTATGCCCCCCAATGCCGCTTGTATTGGCCCGTGTCGGCGTCAAACACGATCACGCGGTGGTTGCCGTAACCGTCGGCGACGTAGACCTCGTTCGTTTGCCTGTCGACGAATGTCTTTGCCGGCAGCCGGAGATTCTCGACGTCGTTGCTGCCTTTGCTTTGGCCGGGTTTCCCGATCTGCATCAGGAATTTTCCGTCCTGCGTGAACTTCAGGATCATCGCGTCGTTGAAGTACCCTTGAATACCTCCTGTCTGGCTCTCATTGAGCACTTGCTCCCCGCGAGCCGCCGGTTGCTCCCCGCGTGCGCCGCCTTGCCGACCGCGGCCTCCCGGAGCCTGGCCTCGCCCATTGCCGCCGATCCAGACATTACCTTTGTAATCGACGGTGACGCCGTGGTTGGATTCCGGCCAATCGTAGCCCGGTCCCGGTCCGCCCCAATGTCCAATCAGATTGCCTTCGCGATCGAACTCGAGAATGGGCGGCGCCGGAGCGCAGCAGATGGCGATCGGCGGGGTGGTCGTGGCGTGCTGCTCGCCGGCTTCGAGCGATCCCCTGCGATGGATGATCCAGATGTGATCCTGCGCATCGACCGACACGCCGATCGTCTGCCCGAGGATCCAATGATTCGGCAGCGGCTTCGGCCAGAACGGATCGACTTCAAACCGCGGCGCCATCGGCGTGGCGGCCTCGACAGCCGTCCGCTTCTGCAGGACGACACTCGTGGCTTCAAGTGCGCCAAGCACGACGAGAAAGATCGCACCGACGTAGAGATTTCGCTTCACGCTGTCCTCCTTCGGCAGGCCTCCTCGAGCCTCTTGCGCTCGTCAGCGGACCTACACGGTATCGACGGTTCTACTGGTTACCTCTGTCTCTGCTTCTGCCTGGCGCTGCAGGCTTGGTGAGCAGGTAGGCTTTTGAATCGGCTTCCGTCTTCGGGGGTGTCACCTTGTCAGGATCGATCCGCACCATAAGGTACACGATGTGATCGTCAATCTTTGTAAATTGATGTCCGGTGCCCGCCGGAATGATGACCACGTCGCCGGGCTTCAGGCTGTAGGCCACGCCGTTGTTGATCGACTTGGCGCTGTTGCCCGGACCGTTGAACAGGCGGACGGTCTCCATCGTTGCCGGCCGCCGCTCTTTGCCGACCAAGTCTGGGCCGAGCACGAGGGTCGCGGATCCTTCGATGACATGGTAGAGCTCGCTGACGAAATCGTGCTCGGCGACATCGCCAGGTTTCTCCAGCTTGCCGCGACGGACGACACCGACGTCGAGATTCGATTTCCCGATATCAACAGCACGAATCTGCTGATCGACCAGGTTGTTTGCGATCGCCCGGTCCACGTACGCTTGGACTTCGCTCACTGGTATATACGTTCCCGGGCAGTTCTTGCACGTCGGCTCCTGCGCCGACAACACTGAAACGGACAACAGACCCGCAGCCACGCCGATCATCATCCTACGCATGGTGTTCTCCGCTTGTGACAAGAAACGAGCTTCCGGCCGGATGGTGCTGAAACACTTTCAGGACACGTGCGGGATAGCGAGCACGGGCGCCTGGAAGGCATCCGAGACACCGAAGGATCGCGGTGAATCAGCCAACCGGTTTCTTGACCCACTTCTGAAGACAGCCCGACTTGCGGCTGGTGTCGCACGCGCCAGTCAGCCCTGCGAAGATGTTGCCCAATTCGTCGGCCGCCAGACCTTCCGGACGCGTGCCGGGAATGAAATACTTCAGCGACCCGTCCTTCGCGCTGCCGATTCTGATGCCGTTCTTCCAGCCGCCGTTGCGCGGAATGGCCTCGCCAGGCTTGCTGGGCCCGAGCTCCGCCGGCCTGAACCCCGCGTAGCTCGATTCCGAATCGACCACGATCAACGTGTCGTCCTTGAGAATCCAAAGATTGCTCGGCCGGCCGAAGTGCCTCCAGTCGTCGATGGGGTTCATGTCTTTGTCGAAAATCTGGATGCGGTTGTTCGATCGATCGACGACAAACAGCCGCCCCTGCGAATCGAACGCGAGGCCGTGCGGCCCCATGAACTCGCCCGGCTTCGTTCCCAGATGCCCGAACTCCTTGATGAATGTGCCGTCCTTCGTGTACCACACGAGGCGATCGCCGTCCTGCGGGCCTGTCTTGGGCCGCGACCAGTGGCCGTCGGCGATGAGCATGTCGCCGTTGGGCGTGACGGTGCAGGCGGTCGGCGCAAGGAAGGTGTCGGGGCCGACCTTCGAGACCCCCGCTTGGCCGAGGGTCAACAGCAACTTCCCATTCTGATCGTACTTGAAGACTTGATGGCCGCGTGTGCTGGGCGGGCTGTCGGCTTGCCAGGGCCCGGTATCGAGCGCCCAGAGATTGCCGTCCTTGTCTTGGCAGAGCCCGTGGGCCGACTCGAACGCTACCTCGAATCGCTTCACGATGTCGCCGGCGGCATTGATGTGGAGAATCGCCGGCTCTGACCGCTGCTGCAGCCACACGCCGCCCTTGCCGTCCGCAACGATGCCGATCGCCGCGCCCGGTTTGATGTCCCCCATGTGTGGCCAGTCCTCAAGCATCCGATACGGGTTGGTCATCACGCTCTTGACGGCGTTCGGATCCTGTCCGGGGCCCATTTGGGACGCTCCACCTCGACCGCCGCCCCCCTGGGCGAACATCGCCGCCCCCGCCATGCCGCTCAGCGCAACGACGGCTGCCACAAGCGTGAGTCTCACTCGACATGAATGTGACATCGCAAGTTCCTCCATCATCCCGACTTCAGAAATCGAGTTGGACGCTCATTTTGGCCAGACGCGCATCGAGAATCGCCGTCGGCTGCCTCCAGGTGTTGCCAATCGTGTTGATGAACGCCACTGGCGTGCTCGCGTTCATCACGTTGTAGAGATCGAAGTTTGCCTGGAGGCGGGCCTTGCCGATCGTGAGCTTCTTGCTCAGGCGCGCGTCGAGCTGGTTGATGCGAGGTCCGAACGCGGAAAACGGCGCCAGCAGGTCGACCGTGACCGAGCGGACGGTGCCGGCGAGCGGACGCCCGAGCGACGGGGCGATTTGCGCCGTCGTCGCCGTGTAGCTCGCGCCGTAGTTCGCTCCGGGTCCGCTCTGGAAGACGGCGCTCACCTGGAGGTCCCACGGCAGCGGGAGCACTCCCGACAGCTTCAACCGCTGCTGATACGGGTTCTGCGATTTGCAGTTGTGCAACTGCTGCGGCGAGTCGACGACGAAGCAGTTGTCGGTCCGCGACTGCGTCGCCCCGCCCGAGACGAGGCCGGTCTGGATCGCCGTCCCGATGTTCCACCCTCCCGACAGCATCGCCCCGCGGCCGAGGCGCGCGTTGAAGGTCAGGTCGGCGCCGTTGTAGATCTCGGCCTGCTTCCCGTATTTCGACGCGAGGGTGACGACGTTGTCGACCAGTCCGAACTTGTTCGGGTTGATGTCGTAGAAGCCGCAGATCGACTGGCCGCTGATGCTGGCGGGGAGGCGCGAATCGGTCGGCGCCGTGATGCAGTACGGGCTGTAGTCGGCCGGCGTCACCTTCAGGTTGTCGGTGGCGGTGAAGTTGCCGAACCACGTGCGGAAATAGCCGGCCCTCACGGCGACGCCCGGCATCAGCTCGTGGTCGATGCTCACCGACGTCTGCCAGTTGTAGCCGCGCTTCCCCCACCCGCGGACCCAATTCGGATCGGGATTGTTGCTCGCCTGGTAGGTCCCGAAGCTGGCGTTCGCCATCGCCCCGCACTCGCCGTTGGCGGCCGGGATCGACAGATTGCAGTCGGGAAAGAAGTCGCGGTTCGCGTCGTTCCAAGACCGCGTCGTGCTGTTCACCGACGAGCTCGCCGGCGCAAACATCTCCGCCAACCCGACAGTAGCGGCATTGACGTAGCGGTTGATGCCCACCTTGAGCGCCGTCTTGCCGTGGCCAAACAGATCGTAGACGATGCCGAACCGCGGGTCGATGTCCTTCCAGTTCGGGACGTTCTCCACCGGCCCGAAACTGCGCGCCGGCATGATCGGGCTCGCGGCCTCCGTCGTGGCCGGAACGTACGCGCGGTTGTAATCGAAGCGCAGGCCCGCATTGATCGTGAGCCGATTCATCCGCCACTGATCCTGGACGAAGAGCCCCAAGTTCGGCCTCAGATGGCTCTGGATGTACAAAGGCGACGCGTACTCGGTAAGCGAGGTTGGCGCGTCGTTCAGGAACGTGTAGGACACGGGCAGTCCGCCGGCATCCAACGGACTGCGGGCGGAGTACCGCTCCGTCCCGGTACTGATCTGGTAGAACATCCCGGTCTTGATCTGATGCGCGCTGGTCAGGTACGAAACGGAGAATCTCCCGTTCATCTGGTTCGACTTGGCGATGTTGCGGTTGCCGGTGCCGTGGTACGTGAAGCCGCGGGTGTTGTCGACGATCGACACCTTGTCTGGATTGCCGTTCAGGCAAGTCTGCCAGTCCGCCATGAATATGTCCTGGCCCAGGTCGCTGCCCCACTGGCTCTTGACCCACGTCGACCCGGCCGAGAAGAGGAGCTTGTTCGACGCCGGGTACGTCCAGGTGCCCTGCGTCAGATAGAAATACTGGCAATAGGCGCCGTTCGCTTCAACCGCCAAAGTCCCCCTCTCGAGCTGTCCTGTCAGTTGTTCCTGCAGGTTCTTCTGCCAGTCATAAGAGAAGGTGAACTTGTTCTTCGGCGTCGCCTGCATCGTCAGGCGGAAGCCATGGTCCACATCCGCCTCGGTCGGTTCGGCCGGGCGGTTCAGATCCGGCACGAACAGGTAATTCGTTGACGCGTCACGAAACAGGTTGGCGACGCGCCGCGTCACGCCCCAGCGCCGGTGCGCGGTGAAGAACCAGATCCGATCCTTCAGGATCGGGCCGCCCAGCGCGACGTTGTTGTCGTACACCGAGCGAACGCCGTTGACCGACTTGAGGCCCTGCGTTTTGAGATCGTCGGTGAAGTTGTCGCTCTGCAGCTGATGCCCCATCCACGCGACGAACCCGGTGCCGCTGAACCGGTTGCCTCCGTCCTTCGGAATCGCGTTCACCATGGCGCCGCCCAGCTCGTACTCCGCCGACCCCATGGTCCCGACATCGATGACGATTTCGTCCGCGCCCAGCGGGTTGATGTAGCCCACGCGGCCGGTCCCCTCGAGGGTCAGATGGTTGTAGATCATCCCGTCCTGCAGCAGCCGCTGGTCGTTCGTCTTCCCGCCGTGGACCGACACGCGCACCGACTGTTCTCCCTTGCTCCCGCCGACGTCCTCCGCGTTCTGCGGCGTGACGACGGCCGGCATGAGCGCGGCCATCCCGAGCATGCTCTTCGCCGTGGGCACCGCATCGAGGAGCGCTCTGGAGATCTGCTTCTGCTGCGTGAGGTTCTGGATGTCGACCAGCGGCGTCGCGCCGGAGACGTTCACCGTCTCCTCGAGCGCCCCAACGCGCAGTTCGATGTTGACGGTCGCGGTGAAGCTCGGCGGCAGCTCGAGCCCCTCCCGCTTGAACGTGCTGAAGCCGGGCAGGGTGACCGTCAGGGTGTAGGTGCCCGACCGCAATTCGATGATCCGGTACTGCCCCTGCGCGTCGGTCACCGTGGTCCGGACTTTTTCGATGAGGGCGGGACTGGCGACCTCCACGGTCGCGCCCGGAAGCACGCCTCCCGACGGATCTCTCACGACCCCCGCGATGCTCGCGGCGCTCGTCCCCTGCGCCGATGTCGCCGTCGGCAGCAGCAGCAGACACATGACGGCGCCGAAGCCCAAGCCCATCGCTCGCCGCATGATCTCCTCCTCAGGCATCAACCGCGGATTTCCGTTTTGGCCCCGGGGTGGGCGGGATCCTACACCCGCAACGCCGGCTGCAATCAGGTTCTTCCGTCACATTCCGCCCCTTGTCTGGAAACCTTCTGCAACACGAGTGCTTGCGGAGCAATCGGAGTCGAGATATCTAAGACTTGAGAAGGTCAAGAGGCGAGCATATCGATGAAGGCGAGCCACTCCCGCGAAGCATTGACATTTCGCGAAAGGCGCACCTATTCTCTCGTCGAGCTCACGAGTTCCACGGCAGCCCGGACGAGAAGGAGCCGAGCGGTGCGGGCTGACCGCGTCGGCGTTTTTCGACCACCGGAGCGGGACCCCGGGGGCTCGGCAAGTGCTCTTCACGGGGGGCAAACAAATTCCGTCGCTCCTGGTGAACGTGGAGCCCGTCGGCACCCTTCGCCTGCCGAATTCGAACACCCTGGATCTCCGCGTCGAGAAGCCGTTCCGTCCGGCGAAAGGGAGGAAGCTGACGTGCGGTTGAATATCTACAATGCGCTGAACGTCAACACCGTCAACGCCTGGACGACGCAGTCGGGAGCGAGCTGCTTGAAGGCGACGGCCTTCATTCCGCCGCGGTTCTTGGAGTTCGGCGCGTCGTACGACTTTTGATGCAGAGGCCTTTGCCGACGGAACGTCGACTTGCGGCTGAAGAAGGGGAGTGAAGGATGTCACGAACCATATGTCGGGCGATGACGGTGTTCGCCGTGCTCGTCGCCGTCATCGCGTGGATGACCGCAGGGGTTCCGGCCCAGTCGGGCCTGTCCGGCACCGCCAAGGGCGAGTGGCCTTCTTACGCCGGGGATCTTCGGAACAACCACTACTCGCCGCTGGACCAGATCGACGCGAGCAACTTCAGCAAGCTGGAAGTCGCGTGGCGCTTCAAGACCGACAGCCTGGGGACGCGTCCCGAATTCAAGTTGGAGGGAACGCCGTTGATGGTCGGCGGGGTGCTGTACACAACCGCCGGCACGCGGCGATCGGTGGTGGCGCTCGACGCGACGACCGGCGAGCTGCTGTGGGTGCACGGCGAGCACGAGGGGGCGCGTAGCGCCGCGGCGCCACGTCAGCTCTCCGGCCGCGGCCTGGCGTACTGGACCGATGGTCGAGAAGAGCGGATCCTGTACATCACGATCGGATTTCGGCTCGTGGCGCTGAATGCGAAGACTGGCGCGCCGATTCCGTCGTTCGGCAAGAATGGCATCATCGACCTGAAAGAGGTGGCGGTCTACGGCAGGAACCAGCCGATTGATCCTGTAACCGGCGAGATCGGCGTTCATTCGACGCCCGCCGTGACGAAGGATGGCGTCGTGATGGTCGGGTCGTCGTTCCGCGAGGGCGGCACGCCGAAAACGCACAACAACACGAAAGGGATGGTCCAGGCGTTCGACGTCCGGACCGGCAAACCGCTCTGGATCTTCAACACGATCCCGCGGCCGGGTGAGTTCGGCAACGACACCTGGCTAAACGAATCATGGGCGGTCAACGGCAACGTCGGCGTGTGGAACCAGATCGCCGTCGATGAAGACCTTGGCATCGCGTACCTGCCGGTCGAGACCCCGACGTCGGATTTTTACGGGGGCCACCGGCCGGGCAACAACCTCTTCGGCGACAGCCTCGTTGCCATTGATGTGAAAACCGGCCAGCGGAAATGGCACTTCCAGTTGGTGCACCACTCGCTGTGGAACATGGACATCTCCGCGGCGCCGATTCTCGCCGACATCAACGTCAATGGCCGGCCGATCAAAGCGGTTGCGGTCATGGGCAAGCAGGCGATGATGTACGTCTTCGATCGGGTGACTGGGCAGCCGGTCTGGCCGATTGAGGAACGTCCGGTCGAGAAAGGCACCGTCCCGGGCGAGTGGTATTCGCCGACGCAGCCGTTCCCCACGAAACCGCCACCCTATGACCACCAGGGCGTCACGCTGGACAACCTGATTGACTTCACGCCCGAGCTGCGGGCGGAAGCGACGGGGAACCTCTCGAAGTACAAGGTGGGGCCCATCTTCACGCCTCCGGTCGTGAGCCATGCCGAGGGGCCAATTGCCGGGTTCCGATCGTCGGGAGGCACGAACTGGCCGGGCGGCTCGTACGACCCCGAAACGCACATCGCCTATATACCGTCGTACACCTCGTTTCCGACCCTGGCCCTGCTTCCGCCGCCGAGCAAGGCCTTCTCCGACATCGACCTCGTCGAAGGCTTCGTGACGACTGGGATCCGCTACGTGGCCGGACCGGGGGAAAATGCGGGCGCCGACGCACCTCCTGCCACTCCCTCTCCTGCCGCAGGTCGCGGGATCCCCGCAGGCAGGGGCGGTGCCGCACCGGGCAGTACGCCTGCAGCTGGCGGTGGTGGTCAGAGCGCCGCAGGGGGAGGCCGCGGTAGTGGAATCAACCCGCAGGGACTGCCGCTGCTGAAGCCACCATACGGCCGCATTACCGCGATCAGTCTGGACCGAGGCGAGCTCGTGTGGCAGATCGCCCATGGCGAAACGCCGGATGCGATTCGCAATCATCCCGCCCTGAAAGGACTGACAATTCCGCGGACCGGTCAAGCGGGCGCGGTCGGGGCGCTCGTCACGAAGACACTTGTTATTGCTGGCGAGGCACTAGCCACCGCGACGGCCGATCATCCGCGCGGTGCCATGCTCCGAGCCTACGACAAGGCGACCGGCAAAGACGTTGGCGCGGTCTTCATGCCAGCGCAACAGAGCGGAACACCAATGACTTACAGCCTCAATGGAAGACAGTACATCGTCGTTGCGATCAGCGGCGGCACTTATTCGGGCGAGTATCTGGCGTTGAAGCTGCCGTAGTCCCGGCCGAGGGCTGGGCGCGCCTCGCGGCAAGCGCGCCAATGAGCGAGAAGGGAGGGCGTGCGATGTCACATTCACGTCAAGTGGGATTCATGCTGGGGGCAGCCTTCGTCACGGCGTTCACCGTCTCCGGACAGAAGGCATACACACAGGGTGACGCCAATCCTCTCAATGATCTGCCCAACCCGTATAGCCGTACCGCGGACTGGGGACACCTTCCGGCCGGCATGAAGTGGGCGGCGGTGATCGGCGCGGAGCCGGGCCCCGATGGCAACATCTACGTCGTCCATCGTTGCTTCGGAAACTCCTGTGCCGGCCGAAGCGAACCCCCAGTCTTCAAGTTCGATCCGTCCGGCAAGCTGTTGAAAAGTTGGGGCGTGGAGATGTTCGTATTCCCTCACGGTTTCCACCTCGACCGCGAGGGGAACGTCTGGGTGACCGACACCCAGGCACGGGACGGAAAGGGTCATCAGGTGTTCAAGTTCAGTTCGGATGGGAAGCTCCTGATGACGCTCGGCAAAGCGGGCGTCGCCGGCGATCCGCCTGACGCGCTCAACCAGCCGACCGACGTCGTGACCACGTCAAGCGGTGACATCTTCGTGACTGAAGGCCACGGTGGTCCTGCCGGTCGCGTCAGCAAGTTCTCGAAGGACGGAAGATTCATCAAGTCGTGGGGAAAGAAGGGACCCGGCCCCGGCGAATTCAATGCGCCGCATACGATTGCGATCGATTCCCAGGGGCGGCTGTTCGTCGGCGATCGGTCGAACAATCGAATCCAGATCTTCGATCAGGACGGGAAGTTCATCGCCGAGTGGAGACAGTTTGCCCGGCCAAGCGGGATCTACATCACGAACGACGACACGATCTATGTTGCCGATTCGGAATCGTGGGGGCCCGACCAGCCAGGGTGGAAAAAGGGCATCAGGATCGGCAGCGCGAAGGACGGTTCGGTCAAGTTCTTCATCGAAGACATCGAGTCGACAACGGTCGATCATAGCGGGGCGGAGGGCGTCGGCGTCGATGCCCAGGGGAACGTCTATGGCGCCGTGGTTCGCAGGCAGATGTTGGAACGGCACGTGAAGAAGTAGCCTCGGCGCATCACCTCGATGTCCGGCTCTTGATCGTGTCGCCCCCAGGGCCACACGTTCATCGTGAGCAGGGTCTCTGTCGGGTTCCTCGCGGCGAGCGCCTCCCGCATCTGCCCGGAAGCCGCCGACAATTGACCGGCTCCTCAAATCCTTAGATACTCACATCCTCGCATCCTCACATCCTTGAATTCTCACACGCTCACATTCATGTCTGAGATGGCCAAAACCGCGCGCGCCAACCAACGGAACGCCGTTCTCGCGGGCTTCCTCGGGTGGACGCTCGACGCGTTCGACTTCTTCATCCTCACGCTCGTCCTCGACGACATCGCGACGTCGTTCGGGCGCACGCGTCCCGACATCGCGTTCACGCTCACCGTGGCGCTGGCGACGCGGCCGCTCGGGGCGATCATCTTCGGCATCATGGCCGACCGCCTCGGACGACGGCTGCCGCTGATGATCAACGTGATCTTCTATGCGGTCGTCTCGGTGTTATCGGGTCTCGCGCCGAGCTACCAGGTCTTTCTGCTGCTGCGGATGCTGTTCGGCATCGGCATGGGCGGGGAGTGGGGCGTCGGCGCTTCGCTGGCGCTCGAATCGGCGTCGCCGCGGCTGCGCGGCCTGCTGTCCGGCCTGCTGCAGGAAGGTTACGCGCTCGGCAGCCTGCTGGCGGCCCTCGCGTTCCGGCTGCTGTATCCGACCTTCAACTCGATGTACCCGGGCAACGGCTGGCGCCTGATGTTCTTCCTCGGCGGGCTGCCGGCGCTCCTGTCGCTCTTCATCCGCGCGAAGGTCAAGGAGCCGGACGCCTGGCACGAGCACAAAACCGACTGGGGGACCTACCGCAGGTCGCTGCCGAAGCACTGGCGCCGCTTCGTGTACCTCGTCCTGCTGATGACAATGATGAACTTCATGTCGCACGGCACGCAGGACATGTATCCGACGCTGCTCGCGACGGTCGGCTACGCCAAGACGCGCATTGCCGACATCACCATGCTCGCCGGCATCGGCGCGATTCTCGGCGGCCTCGTCTTCGGCTACTACTCGGACCGGGGCGGCCGCCGCCAGGCGATGATGATCGCGATGGTCTGCGGGCTGCTGGTCGTTCCGTTCTGGATCGCCGGCCAGAGCCCATGGCGGATCCTCGTCGGCGTGTTCCTGATGCAGTTCTTCGTGCAGGGCGCGTGGGGCGTGATTCCGGCGCACATCAACGAGCTCTCGCCAAACCACCTGCGTGGGTTTTTCCCGGGATTCGCCTACCAGCTCGGGGTGATGTTCGCGGCCAGCATTCCGTACGTCGAGTCGGCGCTCGGCGAGCGGTTCACCTACACGCAGGCGATGGGCGGGCTCGTCACGCTCGTCTTCATCAGCGCGTTCCTCGTTACGTGGCTCGGGCCCGAGGCGCACGGGGTCTCTTTCCGGAAGGCAAAAGCAGAGGCTAGAGGCTAGGGGCTGGGGGCATGGATCTTCGCCAACTCGAAATCCTCCAGGCGGTCGCCGAAACCGGGTCGTTTACCGCCTGCGGCCGCAAGCTCCACGTGTCGCAGTCGGCCATCAGCCGCCAGATCCTGCTGCTCGAGGAGGAGCTCGGGGAGCCGCTGTTTCTCCGCGTGGGCCGGCAGGTGTTGATGACGCCGGCGGCGGAAAGCCTGGTGCAGCTCGGCCAGCGCGTCTTCCTCGACGTCCGCGAAACCGTCGGCGCAATCACCGACCGCACCCGCGAGCTCCGCGGCACGCTGCGGCTCTCGGGAGGCATGACGGTGTGCCTGTACGTCTTCCCGCCGCTACTGAAGCACCTGCGGCGCGTGCATCCGAAGCTGGACGTGCGGCTGATGGTGGCCACCGCCGGGCGATCGCTGCAGGAAATCCGGGCCGGGCGCGTGGACGCCGGGCTGATTACCCTGCCGGTGGACGAGTCGGATCTGATGACGGTGCCGGTGCTGCGCGAGGAGCTGTTGCTCGTGACCGCGCCGACGCATGCGCTGGCGCGGCGGCGGCGGGTGGCGCCGCGGGATCTGGCGGGGCAGCCGTTCATCCTGTTCGAGATGGGGTCGGCCACCCGAAAGGTCATCGACCGCTTCTTCGCCAGCGAAAACATCGAGCCGACCATCGTCATGGACACGGAGAACGTCGAGATCATCAAGGCGATGGTCAAGACGGGGCTGGGCATCGGGATCGTGCCGTTTCAGGCGGTGGCGCGCGAGGTCCGGGGCGGCCACCTCTTCTGCGCGCGGATCGAGGGGCACGAGCTGGTGCGCGAAACCGGGTGGGTGTACGCGAAGGCGAACCGGGTGCCGCGCATGATCCACGAGCTGCTGGCCGCGTTCGAGTCCATTCGCGGCCGCTTGCGGCTGGCGCCGAAGCGGCGGGGCGACGGCGTCACGGCGTAGCGTCGGCCCCCTCCGGCCATCCCATCACGAAATCAGATGGGTTCTATCAGATCATTCTATTTTTTATGTACGTCGCGGATCCGTATGCTTGTCCGCATGAGCACCGAGCGCGATCGCGTCATTTCCATCACCCTCTCGGAAGCGGAATGGCAGGCCTTCGTCGCCCGTCAGCCTCAGCCGGTCCAGTGGCTGCGCGAGCGGATTCGGGACGAGGCTCAGGTTCAGGTCCGCACCTCCGAGCGGCAGAGCCAGTCGGCCGCCTAGCCCCAGGTCATTCCTCGTCGTCCTCGTCCATGCCGCTGACGACGAGGCGCACGTGCGTGTTCGATCGGCCGAGCGCGCTGAGCGCCCGGCCGATCGCCTCCTCATAGTGGCTGTCGATGTGACGGCGGATCGACTCGCTGGGCACCCACACCGTGATCTGATCGCCCGAGTCGCTGGCGTACGCGGTGGCGCCGAACCATCGCCGGAAATCCTCTTCCGGCATCTCGGCGCGGAGCGCCTCCAGGATCTGTTCCCAGATCGTCACAGCCGGGGCCTGCGATCGATCGGTCCGCGCGCGCGTTCGTATGCGAGCGCGGCCGCGAGCACTGTCGATTCGTCGTAGAGGCGTCCCGTCATCATCAGGCCGACCGGCAGACCGCCAGCGAAGCCCGCGTTGAGCGTCACCGCGGGATGGCCGGTCAGGTTCGTGATCGTCACGCTGGGGCCCGTCGACGGCGTGACGAAGAGGTCGCACGAGGCCATGAGGTCTTCCATCTGCTGGCCGAGGATCGTGCGCGCCCGCTGCGCACGCAGATATTCGACCGCCGGGATGAACCGCGACACCCGGAGCTGGTTCGCGCGATCGTTTTGTCCCTTGCCGGTGAGCTCGCCGACGCGTCCCGCGCGGACCAGATCGTCGAACGCGGCGCCCGCCTCCGCATTGAGAATCGCGTACAGCGAGGCCGCCGGCAGCGTCGGGAGCTGCACCGGTTTCAGCCGCGCGCCGGCGCGCGTCAGCGCCTCGACGGCCGCGTTCAGCACGCGCTGTTCCTCCGGCCACCGCGCGCGCGCGTCGCTGTTCCCGCTTTCGCCGCCGGGTCCCGTGTCGAACTCGTCCTGGATGATGCCGATCCTGAGCGCGGATAGCGGGCGCTCCCGATGCCACGTGAACGGCACATCCGCGACGCTTTTGTCGCGACCGTCGGGACCGTAAAGCGCGTTCAACACCACGGCACAGTCCTCGACGCCGCGCGTCAGCGCGCCCACCTTGTCCATCGTCCAGCGCAGCGTCATGCAGCCGTAGCGGCTGCTGCGGCCGTAGGTCGGCCGCAGGCCCACGACGCCGCAGGTCCGGGCGGGGGAGATGATCGACCCGCCGGTCTCGGTGCCGACCGCGAAGCCGACGAGGCCCGCGGCCGTGGCGGACGCCGGGCCCGCCGACGATCCGCCCGAGCCGCGCGACGTGTCCCACGGGTTCTTCGTCTTGCCGCCGAACCAGACGTCGCCGACCGCGAGCTCGCCCGTCGTGAGCTTGGCCACCAGCACGGCGCCGGCGTCGCGCATGCGCTCGACGGCCGTGGCGTCAACGGTCGGCACGCGATCCTTGTAAGGGTTCGCGCCCCACGTCGTGCGGATGTTCCTGGTCGAGAACAGATCCTTGATGCCGTACGGGATGCCGTGCAGCGGTCCCTTGTAGCGGCCGGCCCGAATCTCGCGATCCGCGGCGGCCGCCTGCGCGCGCGCCAGCTCCTCGGTCAGCGTGACGACCGACTGGAGGGTGTCACCGTATCGCTCGAGGCGAGCGAGATACAGCTCGGTCAGATCGGTCGAGGAAATCTGCCGCGACTCCACGAGCGCGGCCAGCGTCGTCAGCGGCAGGAACGCGAGGTCGTCGTCGGCGGGGCGCTTCGTGATGCGCGGCCGATCGACGTGCAGCGCCGCATGTGGCGTCGCGCGTCCGGCCGGGAGCGGCGCGCGCGCATACGGTTTGAACATGAACGCCGGCTCGACGTCATAGTCGATCGGGATCTTCCGGAGCGCGTCGTAGTGCTCGCGGTTGGCGGCGACGTTCGGCACCATCAGGTCGTGCTCGGCGTCGCTGAAGGTGACGCCCATCACCTGTTCGGCGCAATTCAGCGTATCCTTTGCGATAGGGTCGGCGGGCGCGGGCGCAGCCGCGGCGAGGCCCGGCGCGGCGACCCCGGCGGCCAGCGCCGCCGGTACCGATTTGAGAAACGATCGACGAGACGGTTGAGCCATAGCGCATTGTAACTGGCCCTCTTCTTGGATGCTCCGGCCGCATGTTCTTTACACCACTCGCGCTCACACTTGGACTGACGTTCGGCGGCGGGGCCCTGCATGCGCAGGAGCCGGCGCTGCACACGCAGGACCCCGCCCCGCAAGCTCAGGCGAAGCCGCAGGATCCCAACGACCAGCAGCCCGAGGCGAAAGAGCCGCCGACGCCCGAGCATACGGGCATCCGCGCGCTGTTCGCGAACTTGGGCGAGGACGTCAAGAAACTGCCGTCCATGCAGAACCTCTATCTCGCGGGGATCGGCGGCGGCCTGGCAGCTGTCGCGCATCCCGTCGACCGGCGCTTCAACGCGCGCTTGCAGAGCCATTACGACGGCGTCAATACGGCGTTCGCGCCGGGCAAATATCTCGGCAATACCCCCGAGCAGGTGGCGCTCTCGCTCGGCACCTACGCCTATGGCCGGCTGTTCGGTGCGCCCAAGGTGGCGCATCTCGGCATGGACCTGCTCCAGGCCCAGATCCTGACGGAGATCCTCGTCGAACCGCTCAAGTTCGTCACGCATCGGGAGCGGCCCGACGGGAGCAACCATCAGTCGTTTCCATCCGGGCACGCGGCCGTGACGTTTGCGGCGGCGACGGTCATCGAACGCCATCTCGGCTGGCGGAAGAGTTTGCTCGGCTACACGATTGCCTCGTACGTGGCCATGTCGCGCCTGCACGACAACCGGCACTATCTGAGCGATGTGATCTTCGGCGCGGCGGTTGGCTCCATTGCCGGCCGCACGGTCGTCCATCATGCGGCCGACTACTGGTCGTTCGCGCCGGTGGGTGTGCCCGGCGGCGGCGTGGCAGTCCTCGTCACCCGCACGCGCTGACCGCGGGCTTCTAACTTTCTTCGTCTTTGTCCGTTTCGTCGGCCGGCTTGCTGGTCGCGATGTCGTCCATGTCCGGGATCGCCTCGTCCGGCGCCTCGACATCGTCGAGGCTGAACGAGCGGCCGGTGTTCTTCATCGGAATCGGGCCGCGCGGTTTGTCGTCACCCTTCTTCTTGCCCTTCGCGCTGCCGCCGCGCTGAGGCTTCGCGTCGGGGCCGAAATTCCGGCTGCGGCCGGGCACGCTGCCAGGCGCGGAGCTGCCGGAATCGAACGGTCGCCCGCCGCCAAATGATCCCGGCGAACGCGGCGCAAAGCTGCCGCCTGGTCTGGGACCGGAGGAGTAGCCGCCCGGACGCGGAGGGCCACCAGGACCGCGATCTTCCCGGGCGCGCGCTTCGCTGACCGCAAGCGGGCGTCCGTTGAACGGCTGTCCGTTGAAACGCTGGATCGCTTGTTCCGCGTGGGCCCGGTCGAGGAATTCGACGAAGGCGAACCCACGGGGACGGCCAGTCTCCCGATCGACTGGCAGCACGACTTGCGACGGCGGCGCCACGGCGCCGAAGTAGGTACGCAAATCCGCTTCAGTGGTGGTGTAGGCGAGATTACCAACGAACAGACGGACGGCCAATCAACTCTCTCCTAATACTGGAAGACAGGGGCAAGGAAGCGCGGGGTGGCAGGGGCACACACGCTGGCAGCTGGTCTCAGTGGGAAAAACCTTACCTGAACTCCTGTCATGGTGCAAGCGGAGGCTATAGTAAGGCCTTCAAGAGTTTACTCCAAGGGGGAAGCATGAGCGGTCGTCGGGCAACCGTGCGTGAGTGGGTTGGCGCGTTCGTGGTCGGGGCCGTGGTGGCGGTTGGCACGGCCGGCGGCTCCGCGTCCATCGAGAGCCGGGACCTGAGGGAGTGGCTGACCTACGTTTCCTCTGACGATCTGCAGGGCCGGGCGGTCTTCACGGCCGGCTTCGGCCTGGCGGCGGCTTACATCGAGGACCACCTGCACGCCTGGGGCGTGAAGCCGGCGGGCGATCACGGATCGTACCTCCAAACAGTCCGCGTTCTGGGCGTCAAGACGACGAGCCATTCGACCGTGCTCGTGGAGGTGAACGGCGAAACCCGCACCTTTGCGGACGGCGACGCCGTGACCTTTCCGAGGAACATGGGCGCACCCCACCGTTTCACCGTCGATCGGGTGGAGTTCGCGGGGTACGGTCTCGATGCGCCCGGCGGCGGCCACGCCGATTTCAAGGGTAAGGACGTGAAGGACGCCGCGGTCGTGTGGCTCGGATCCAGCGGCCCCAAGGATCTCGATCAGTCGCTCTATCGTCGCCTGCTGAGCGGCCGGAATCGGTATGCCACCGAGCAGCTGGGGGCGGCCGCCAGCATCGGGCCGGCGGCGGAGGGTGGGGGTCGTCGGGCGGGCGGGTCGGGGGGGTCGGGGGGGTCGGGGGGGGGGCGGGGG
>Ga0082335_1001491_pt1 | contig 49209 bp, 42 predicted proteins | sample Subgrocontami58m_FD_72375 | JGI IMG/M metagenome (GOLD analysis project Ga0082335, IMG submission 72375) | Subsurface groundwater microbial communities from S. Glens Falls, New York, USA - GMW37 contaminated, 5.8 m (SPADES assembly) (version 2) ... | reverse complement strand
TGCCCTGGAGCCACGGGTTCGCGTTGGACGACCCGGACGCGGTCTACAACGAGTTCTACCTCTGCAACTCTCCCCGCAACTACTCCCGGGCATGCGTCCCGCAGGTGGACGAGCTCTTCAATAAGCAGTCACAGGAACTTGACCCGGCCAAGCGCAAGGACCTGATGATGCAGTTGGAGAAGCTTGCCGTGCCCCAGAACATCAAAATCACTGCGTACTGGAGCAAAGGGCGCTCGCTGAAGTGGAACTACGTCATGGACTACGTTTCCCATGCATCAGGCTACAACAACATCCGCTTTGACGCGGTCTGGCTAGACAAATAGCTCTACCTGAACTGAACTATGGCACAGAGAGGCCCCCAATCTTGGGGGCCTCTCTGTTTCTCCTCAAGCACCTTGGGCCGTGCTACCTCAACCGCGTTACAACATCGGTCAAGGGGACGCTCTCCTGGGACGAATCGTCCATCTTACGCACCAACACGCTATTGCTGCTCACCTCGTCCTCCCCCAGGATCAGCGCATAACGAGCGCCGATGCTGTTTGCATGCCGCATCTGCGCTCGCAGGCTCCTCTCGCCAAAGGACAGCGTGGTCTTGACGCCTGCCGCTCTGAGGTTCTGAGCCAGCAACGTCGCTCGTTCCTTTGCCTCTTCCCCTAGAAACATGACATAAGCATCGACTTGCGCGTCGTCGGGAACGGCAGTCCCGAGTTTCTTTAGGTTGAGCACCACCCTCTCCATGCCTGCCGCAAAACCGATGGCGGGCGTAGGTTTACCACCCAGCTCCTCGATGAGGTCATCGTAGCGCCCGCCGGCGCCCACCGAGCTCTGGGAACCACCTTCCTGCGGCACGACTTCAAAGACGGTCTTGGTGTAGTAGTCCAAGCCACGCACCAGCCGGTGCTCCAGCCTGTACGGCACCTGCAACGCACGCAGGTGGCTCTCCACCTGACGAAAGTGGTCCTTGCAGTCCTGGCACAGATAGTCGATTGTTCGCGGCGCGCCCTGAATGAGCGCCTGATCCTGTGGCTCCTTGCAGTCCAGGAGGCGTAGGGGGTTCTTCTGGAGTCGGACCTGGCAGTCCCGGCAGAGGGACTCCTTGCGCGCGGAAAAGTGCTCCACGATGGCTTTCAGGTATGCGGGGCGGCACTGCTTGTCGCCGATGCTGTTCAGCAGCACCGTGAGGCCGGTGATGCTAAGCTGCTGGTAGAACTGCCATGCCATGTCAATCACCTCGGCATCAAGGACGGGGTCCTGCACACCGATGGCCTCAAAGCCAAACTGAGAGAACTGGCGGTACCTGCCTGCCTGCGGTCGTTCGTAGCGGAAGGAAGGTGCAATGTAGTAGAGTTTCACCGGCTGCGGGAGATTGTGCATGCCGTGCTCAAGATACGCGCGGCAGACCGGCGCAGTCCCTTCAGGACGCAGGGTCAACAGGTCGTGGCCCCGGTCCTCAAAAGAATAGGTCTCCTTCTCCACAATGTCCGTGCCTTCGCCCACACTGCGGTTGAAGAGCCCCGCCTCCTCAAACAGGGGACTATCTATGCGTTTATATCCATACAACTGGCACAGGCGCTCCGCGTGCTGCGTGACATAGCGCCAGTAGGGCTGGTCAGCCGGGAGCACATCCGCGGTGCCGCGGGGCGCTTTATACACGTTCCCTCCTTGCTTCTGCGGGGCACCTTAAGCCGTAGCCCCATAGCTGGTGTGAAGAGCCCGGAGACGCTCACCTGCTCAAAGCCCACACGTATGATTAAGTGTACCCTTCCTAGGCGTGATGTGGAAGGAGATTGTTGGCTGTCACTAGCTGGCTTAGCAACGGCAGCCAACGCTGCGGAGGGCTTGACCGGCGCCGGCGTCCACTGCCGTTGACGAATCCATAGTTCGATCTTATCCTATGAACCAACCCTGAAGTTATTGTTCCTGGATACGGACTGGCCAGTAAGGATCACCCTCATGCCGAGCGAACGTGTCCAACGCCAGATAGATGCCCTTCTTGACGAAGCCGAAGGCGCTATCAAGCAGTCCGATTGGGCCAAGGTACAGGAGCGCGCGAGCCAAGTCCTGACCCTAGACCCTGAGAACGCTGATGGCCTTTTCTACCTTTCTGCCTCTGCACGCGGTCTGGCCACCGCGCCCGCGGATTCTCCAGTCGATCCCCCTGCGCCCGAAGCTTCTGTACAGACACCATCTTCAACCCCCCAGCCCGCAACCTTCGCGGGTGGCCGCTATGAGGTCAAGCGGTTCCTGGGAGAGGGCGGCAAGAAGAAGGTCTACCTGGCCCACGACACCCTCCTGGACCGCGACGTCGCCTTCGCCCTCATCAAGACCGAGGGCCTGGACGACGTGGGCCGCCAGCGCATCACCCGAGAGGCCCAGGCCATGGGCAGGCTCGGCTCCCACCCCCACATCGTCTCGGTGTTTGACTTAGGAGAAGAGGTCGTTACCGAAGCAACCCCGCTGCCCGGCACCCGAAACCCCACGCAGCCCTTCATGGTCACGGAGCTCATGGGCGGCGGCGACGTGGAGGGGGCCATCGAGAAGGCCCAAGACCACAAGCTCACCCTGGAGCGAGCCGTAGAGATAGCCACCCAGACCATCCGCGGCCTGGAGTTCGCCCACAGCAAGGGCGTGGTGCACCGCGACCTCAAGCCCGGCAACGTCTGGCTCACTTCGGATGGAGTCGCCAAGATCGGGGACTTCGGGCTGGCGGTGGCCATCGACCGCTCCCGGCTTACCCGCGAGGGCATGATGGTGGGCACCGTCTCCTACATGCCGCCGGAACAGGCCACGGGCGGCGAGATAACACCGCGCAGTGACCTATATTCACTTGGCGCCATGCTCTACGAGATGGTGTGCGGGCGGCCCCCCTTCGTGGGCGACGACTCCGTGGCCATCATCGGCCAGCACCTGAACACCCCGCCGGTCTCACCCTCCTGGCACCGGCCGGAAGTGCCCGTGGGGTTGGAGGGCCTTATCTTACGTTTATTGGAGAAGGATCCCACCAAGCGGCCGGAGTCGGCCACGGCGGTGCGGCAGGCGCTGGAGAGCATTGATCTATCCCTTGGGGACGATGTAGGGGCGGGTTCCTTGCGGCCCGCCCCTACGGATGGCCCGCGGGCCATGGACAACCCCCTGTACCGCCGCACCTTCGTGGGCAGAGAGAACGAGCTCTCCCAGCTCAAAAGCGCGTTCGATGGCGCGCTGTCAGGACAGGGTGGCCTGGTCATGGTGGTAGGGGAGCCAGGCATCGGCAAGACCGCCCTTTGCGAGCAGCTCGCCACTTACGCCACCCTCAGAGGCGGTAAGACCCTGGTGGGCCACTGCTACGAGGAGGGCTCGCTGTCTTTACCCTATCTGGCCTTCGTGGAGGCCATGCGCAGCTATGTGCTGGCCAGAGAGCCCGATGCCCTGCGCTCCGAGCTGGGCACGGGAGCGGCGGATGTGGCCCGCATCGTCTCGGAGGTCCGAGATAAGATAAACGTCGAGCTGCGTCCCTCATCAGACCCTTCGACAGGCTCAGGACAGGCCCCGGAGGACGACCGCTGGCGACTCTACCAGAGCATTAGCGGCTTCCTGAAGAACGCCAGCACCGTCCAGCCCCTCTTGATTGTGCTGGAAGACCTGCACTGGGCCGATAGAGGGACATTAGACCTGCTGGTGCACGTGGCCCGCAACTTCGCCGGCACCCGTCTCCTCATCATCGGCACCTACCGCGACGTGGAGGTGGACCGCAGCCATCCCCTGTCCTCATCACTGGCTGAATTGCGCCGTGGCTCGACCTTCGGTCGTGTGTTGCTGCGGGGGCTGACCCCCGACGAAGTGCAGCGCATGCTCAACGCCATCACCGGCCAGGAGCTGCGCTGGGCCTTGGCCGAGGGCATCCACCGCCAGACCGAGGGCAACCCCCTCTTTATCCAGGAGGTGGTGCGCTACCTGGTGGAAGAGGGCTTCATCCAGCGGGAGGGCGACCGCTGGGTGGGCCGCTGGCGCAGCACCGGGGAGCAGCCGCCGGAGATGCGCATCCCCGAAGGTCTGCGTGATGTCATCGGCAAGCGGTTATCCCGCCTGAGTCCTGAGTGCAATAGGCTGCTGTCCATCGCGGCGGTTATCGGGCGGGACTTCCGGCTGGATACCCTGGACGCGGTGGGGTCTATCCCTGAAGAGGAAGCCTTGGGCAAGCTGGAGGAAGCGCTGAAGGTGGGGGTCTTGGAAGAGCAGGCGCGTGTAGGTGGGGTGCAATACCGTTTTGCCCACGCCTTCTTTCGGCAGACCCTCTATGAGGAGCTGAGCGCGGCCCGGCGGCTGCGCCTGCACCAGCAGGTGGCCCGTGCGTTGGAAATCCAGTATCAGGGGCGGGTCGCAGACCACGCCGCGGAGCTGGCGGAGCACTTCACCCAATCCACCGACCCGGCGGACCTCCAGAAGGCGGTGTCCTACGGAGAAACCGCGGCGCAGCGGGCCACCTCGGTATTTGATTACGGAGAGGCCGCCCGGCTCCTGGAGCGGGCGATAGACGTGCAGGAGGTCCTGGACCCGGATGACAGAGCCAAGCGTTGCGACCTGTTGCTGGCCCTGGGCGATGCCCTGATGCCCGCGGGCGAGCCGCAGCGGGCCGCGGGGGAGGTGTCGGAAGAGGCTTTCACTCTCGCGGAGGCTCTGGGCGACCGTGAGCGGGCGTCGCGGGCCTGCCGGACTGCGCTCACCGCCCTGCGGCAATATGGGGCCGCAGCTATTACTACCACAGCGGTGTACCGAGGATGGGCGGAACGCGGTGACCGCTACGCCGCTCCAGACAGCGTGGACCGGGTGTACGTGGACGTGGAGATGAGTTTTATTGCGGGTGCAGATAGACAGTGGGGACAGGGGAGGACGCTGAAAGCCAAGTCCCTGGAGCTGGCCCGCAGGCTGGGCGACGTTGACGCCTTATGGTATGCCGCCTTCGGCATCCTTGGCGGCCCAGGATACAACACTCCCGACCACTATCATGAGCTGCTTGAGCTGACGGAAGAGTTCGCACAGCGGCCGCGTGCCGGGGTGAGCGCTAGGACCCTGGGAATGGTCTTACGTTATTGCGGGTTACACATGCTCGCCTCTGCCGAGCGGCGCCGGGCCGAGGAGCTTTGGCAGGAAGCAAACACACTTGCCGAACGCACCCAGGAGCCGCGAGGTTTGATCCAGAGCATCGGTGGCGAGGCAGTACTGGCGACGCTGGATGGCCGGCTCGACGCGGCGCTGCAGGCTGGCGAGCATGTGGTGTCCCGCGCCGAGGAGCTTGGCAGCCCTATTTTGGGTCTGCAGTTTCGCACAACGTTTACGCTGCCTGCGCTCCTTTACTTGGGTAGGGCCGAGGACGCGCTGAACCAACTGTCCCAGGCCGCGCAGATGGCCGGAACAGAGGTATTTGGACTCCAACGGGCAGCGAGAGTAGTGTGTCTGGCCATGCTTGACCGGCGCGCTGAGGCCCAGATCGCCCTGCAGGAGTCCCGCCTCTTATTTGGGATCGACCAGCCTGACCCTGACAATGACGTGCCGATGTCACTCCTCGTCGGGTTGTGCCACGCCGCGGTGCTGCTGGGCGACCGAGAGACGGCTTCCCTGACGGCGCAAAGATTGATTCCCGTTGCTGCGGTAGCTTTTGGGATTGGTGGTACGAGCAGTGTCGCCCGACTGCTGGGCGGGGCCGCGGCCCTCCTCGGCGAGCCGGAGCAGGCCCGCGCCTACTATCATCAGGCCCTGGAGGTCTGCGCCAAGATCCGCTTCCGCCCGGAGATCGCCCTCACCCATTTGCAACTCGCGGAGCTGCTGCTGGAAGAGGCGGAGAAACCCGCCCCCTTTGGGCGCGTTCCCTCTCCCTTGAGGGGAGAGGGACAGGCCGTTGCAGGCTCTGTAAGAGATGAGGGTGAGACCCAGCAGGCCACCGCTCATGGTTCGACCGGCTCACCACGAGCTGAGGAACTACGGCGCGAGGCCATGGAGCACCTGGACTTCGCCATCGCGGAGTTCCGTGAGATGAAGATGCAGCCGTCGCTGGAACGCGCTCTGCGCCACAAGGAGCTGCTGAAGGCGTAACCGCACGCTGTCATTGCGAGGCCCGCAGGGCCGTGGCAACCTGCCTACCGGACAGGCAGGTCTGGGGGAGGGAGCGATGTTCCGTCAGTTGACGCGCAATACCGTGAGGTCCTCCCCCGCCCAGATTGCTTCGTCGCGACGCTCCTCGCAAAGACAGGGAGACGTGGCGGGTGCTATCTGGCTACGGGCCTAAAATTGCCACGGCCCCGTTAACGACCTATACTGAATACACTTTACTTAGTAACCAACCCAGAAACGAGGCGCGGTCGTGAGCACCCCAGTTGCCGCCAGACGGGTGAAGCCGCAGCAGGAGCTCTCTCTTGAAGACCTCCTGGAGAAGGTCAGTGATTACTTGCCCCCGGATAAGCAAGAAATCGTGCGCCGCGCCTTTGACTACGCCGTGGAATGCCACAAGGGTCAGCTTCGGAAGTCCGGAGAATCCTTTGTCCAGCATCCTATCCACACCGCATACCTGATAGCAGACCTCAAGCTCGACGTACACACCCTCGCCGCCGCCCTCCTCCACGATGTGCCGGAGGACTGCGGCATTTCTTTTGACGAGATCGAAAAGCGCTTCGGGCCTGAAGTGCGCAAGCTGGTGGACGGCGTCACAAAGCTGAGCAAGATCGAGCTGCAGGAACTGGACATACCCGATTCCCACCGGCGACCCCAGCAGAACGTGATCCATGCAGAGAACCTGCGGAAAATGCTCCTTGCCATGGCGGAAGACGTGCGGGTGGTGCTCATCAAACTGGCGGACCGCCTGCACAATATGCGCACGCTCCAGGCACATACGCCAGCAAAGCGGAGGGCCATCGCCCACGAGACCCTGGAGATTTATGCGCCCCTGGCCAGCCGCCTCGGCATATGGCAGTTCAAGTGGGAGCTGGAAGACCTGGCCTTCCACCACATTGAGCCAGACAAGTACCGAGAGATCGCGGAGATGCTGGCGACGCGTCGTGAGACCAGAGAAGAGTATATCGCCCAGGTCACCGATCTCCTAAGGAAAGAGTTTGAGAAGACCAGTATCAAGGCTGAGATATCCGGCAGACCAAAGCACCTCTATAGCATCTACCAAAAGGTGCTCAAGTACGCAGAACAGGGCAAGGATGCCCAGCAAATCTACGATATCTTAGCCGTTCGGGTCCTGGTGGACAGCGTGCAGGAGTGCTATCACGCATTGGGCATCGTCCACAGTGTCTGGCCGCCCTTGCCCAACGCTTTTGACGATTACATCGCCATGCCCAAGGAGAGTGGGTATCAGTCGCTGCACACCACGGTATTGTGCCTACACGCACAGCCGGTGGAAGTGCAGATACGCACCCACGAGATGCACCGCATCGCCGAGTATGGCGTCGCGGCGCACTGGCGCTACAAAGCCGGGAACCCCAGCAAGGACGATCAGCTTGAGGCCAAGCTCTCCTGGCTCCGACAACTCCTGGAATGGCAGCGAGAGCTTCAGGGCGCAGAAGAATTTGTGGAGTCGGTCAAGACGGACCTCTTTAACGACCAGGTCTTTGTCTTCACCCCCAAAGGGGAAATCAAGCCATTGCCTATCGGCGCCACGCCCCTGGATTTCGCCTACCGCATTCACACGGACCTCGGACACCGCTGCATCGGCGCCAAGGTGAACGGGCGCCTGGTGCCCCTGAACCAGTCATTGAAGACCGGCGATATGGTGGACATACTGGTCGGCAAGGGCGACCGTGGCCCCAGCCTGGACTGGCTCAACTTTAACCTCGGCTATCTGAAGACCAACGATGCCCGCCAGAAAGTTCGCCAGTGGTTCCGCCGCCAGGAACGCGATGACAACGTGGAGCGGGGCCACGAGCTACTCCGCAAGGAGATCGCGCGGTTGGGCCTCACCATGTCGGAGCAGGACGCGGCGAAGCTCTTCAAGTACAACACCCTCGACGAGTTTCTTGCGGCCCTGGGCTACGGAGACGTGACCATCGGCACCCTGGGGGCGAAGCTGGCGGCGGTGGAGGAACGGCCAATCGTCCTCTCAGCGCCGTCGACGCCTGCGGGCGCTCCTTCCAAGGGCATCAGAGTCATGGGTGTGGGCGACCTGCTCACCAGACTGGCCGCCTGCTGCCACCCCGTGCCCGGCGACGAAATCATCGGTTATATCACCCGCACACGCGGGGTCTCGGTGCACCGCAAGACATGTCCTAACATCATCAACGAAGACGAGCAGGAGCGGGTCATACCGGTGGATTGGGGCACTGGCGGAGAGCTTTATGCCGTGCCCATCCGCATCACCGCCATCGACCGTGTGGGTCTGCTGCGGGACATCGCCTCAACCGTCTCTGCAGAGCACATTAACATCGTGGAAACCAAGCAGGCCGCGCAATCTGACGGCACCGCCCAATTCTATCTTGTGCTGGAGACCACGGGCATGACCCAGCTAAGCCGAGTCCTCGCCAAGATTGAGGGTATCGAGGGCGTGACCAGCGTCGCTCGCAACATGGAGCGGGCTGCATTATCGCCAAACTAGGAGCAAGAAGAGCCGCGAGGCAATCTCGCGGCTCTTCAGATGAGTAACTGCGCCGCGGCCCTCTCGACCGCTTACGTTGTTATGCTGGGACAGGAACGACGATCTCGCCGCCCACCGGCTGGAGAGATGCCTGCCTTTTCACAGAAGCACCCTTCGTGGCCCAGAAAATCTCGGCCACTTTCTGCACTGCGCCAATCAGGTCCTGGGCTACCTTGGCATCGACTTTCTGCTTGCTCTGGCCTGCCAGCTTCACCGCGGTCCAGAAGGTGGTGTGCAGGTCAGGATATTTCTCCAGGTGCTCCGGCCGAAAGTAGTCTCCCCAAAGGATCAGGAGCTCTTTCTTGCACAGCTCGGCATGCTGCTCCTTGGTGGCGGTGTAGCGGTTCAGGGAGTTCGCATAGGTCTCCATCTCCGCCTGATTTACGCTCGGCATGGCCAACCCGTCCATGAGGTTGACCATCCGGAGCACCGTCATGGCCGCGAGCTGCGCGCCGTGCGGATCATAGATTCCACAGGGAATATCGCAATGCGCGTAGGCCTTCTCCGCGCGCAACGCCCGATTGACATGGCTGAAAAATGTATGCAACAACGTGCCTCCTTTTTATCCATTTAACTTGCTCGTATAGCTTACTGAAGAACCGTGTAGAATACAACTCGCACGGGACGTTGGATAACGGATCGTTTCATGTTACGCATCTTCCCCCGACTCCTGGCGTTCATTTTGGGCAAGCGGGTGGTTGTCCAAGGGTGGAGCATGCATCCGACCCTCGCGCCGGAAGAGCGGGTGCTTTTCGACCGGCTGGCGTACCGACGCAAGACGCCGCGGCGCGGCGATATTGTCCTTGTGCGGCACCCCCAGCGACCTGAAATGCTGCTCATCAAGCGGATCGCTGGCGTGCAGGGAGATACTGTGGCGCCCTCCGAGGCTGGTTGGCAGATCAACAGCAGCCTGCTTGCAGACTCAAGTGCAGAAACGGATGCCCTCAACCAGGCGGAAAGGGCATTGGCGACGGATGAGTACTTCCTGCTGGGCGACCAGCCCGACCACAGCACGGACAGCCGCCATTTTGGCCCGGTGCACCGCGGGCATATCCTGGGGCGCGCCCGGCTGGTGTACTGGCCGCCAGGACGGTTCCGGGAGATCCGGGATTGAGTTCGCTGTCTAAAACCGTTAATTTTGCCGATGTAAGAATTGATGTGCTAGAGTAGTGCTATCTGCATCAAGAGGAGAAAGCAGGGACGCTGTGCCGCTGTCCGATACTCGTTTGCTTAAGTCTATTACGTTGGTGAACTTGCTTTCATACGGTTCAATCGGGGCACCGATAGAACTCACTCCATTGAACATTTTGATCGGTCCCAATGGCTCAGGTAAATCAAACCTGATCGAAGCTGTTAGTCTCCTCCAAGCTTCTCCTAAAAAACTTGGAGCGAACGATCTAAGGGATGTTACTGGCAATGGTGGCGGCGTCGAAGAGTGGATTTGGAAAGGAGCCTCTAAGAAAATCGCTTCAATCGATGCCCTCATAACTAATCCACGAGGACTGCAACCACTACGCCACGTACTCGCATTCCGAGAGCAATCCCAAACATTCCATCTCGAAGATGAACGGATAGAAAACGAACATCCTGATTCCGGCCAAGAGCAACCATACTTCTATTACCAATACCAACAAGGACATCCAGTCTTGAATATTAGCGGGGAGAAACGGGGTTTGATTCGAGAGTCCGTGCTGCCGGACAGCTCAATTCTGTCACAGCGCCAGGATCCCGAACAATACCCCGAAGTCACTTATCTGGGTACCGTCTATGACAGAATTAGAATCTACCGAGAATGGACCTTCGGACGAAACGCTGTTTTTCGCGTTCCTCAGAAATCAGACGTCAGAAATGACCGCTTAGAAGAGAATTTTTCAAACCTTGGCGTTTTCCTAAACAAGTTGCGCCGAAATGTTCCAGTAAAGACCAAACTGGTCTCGGCACTCAGAGATCTTTACGAAGGCCTGACCGACTTCGACGTAAGCATTGAAGGGAACACGGTGCAGATCTACTTTACGGAAGGCGACTTTTCTGTACCAGCCACGCGGTTGTCAGACGGGACCCTTCGATACCTGTGTCTCCTAGCCATCCTATGCGATCCAACTCCGCCCCCACTAATTTGTATAGAGGAACCGGAGATAGGACTACACCCGGACCTTATTCCAAAAATTGCAGACATGCTGCTGGCGGCCTCAGAGCGCACCCAAGTTATCGTTACAACTCATTCAGACATTCTTATTGACGCGCTAAGTGAACATCCAGAAGCAGTTCTCGTGTGTGAAAAACACAACGGCGAGACAACGGTCAAGCGCCTGAATGCAAGTAACCTTTCGATTTGGCTTGAAAAGTACCGGCTTGGCGATCTTTGGATGAAGGGCGAGCTAGGGGGAACACGGTGGTGAACGTGCGTCTCTACGTAGAAGGTGGCGGTGATAAACTTGGTGACAACCGTTGCCGTGAGGGGTTTCGAAAGCTCTTAGAACACGCAGGCTATGCAGGCAGGATGCCAAGAATAGTTGCGGGAGGCGGAAGGAACCAAGCTTTCGACATGTTCCGAAACGCCCAACTGTCTCCAATTCAGGACGGGTACTGCATCCTTCTAATTGACAGCGAAGACGTGTTACTTTCGCGGAACACCGACGAATCCCCAAATTCGCCTCACGCGTGGAATCACGTTAGAGAACGTGAGCAGGCTTGGTCTATCCCACTGCCAGTAGAGAATGACCAGTGTCAGCTAATGGTCAGCTGCATGGAAACATGGATTCTGGCAGACCGAGAAACACTGGCAGCTGTGTTCGGAACCAATCTCAACCAGTCAGCCTTACCTGCACTGGAAGATCTGGAACGACGAGATCACGAATTTGTTCAGCAAGCCCTTGAAAACGCTACTCGCCCGTGCGGGATCGACAAAATGTATAAAGGGGGGAAGCGTTCTTACACAGTACTTGCGGCGTTGAACGCTGACCGGCTCAGAACTTGCCTTCCTCACTTCCGTCGTTTCATCGCCACCTTGGACAGCCATTTGACAAACCAATAGCCAAGTTTTTACATCATTCCCAGTCGCTTTAGCTTGGCGGCGACTTCTATGCTCACGTCGGATCATGAATTCCTCACCGCAACCATTTGACCAATCCTCCCCCATTGCACTAGTATGCTCTCGTGAACCACGACTGGAGGAGCGCTTGACCTATGATCACGCCTGAATTCTTAGACATTACCGCGGCCATAGTGCCCGACCGTCTTGCCATCATCTTTGAAGGCAATCGAACCAACTACCAGGAACTGGTGGAACGTATCAACAGGCTGTCAACAGCCCTGGCTGCCCTGGGGGTCTCAAAGGGCGACACCGTCGCCCTCATCCAGGTGAACACCCCGCAGTGCATCGAGGCGTATTTCGCCGCTGCTCGGCTCGGCGCCATCTATGTTCCGCTAAACTTCCGGGCGAGGCCGAACGAGTTCGAGTACATGATAAACACGGCAGACATCAAAGTCCTCTTCGCCGGGGACCGTTATGTGCCGACGCTCACTGGCATGAAGGGCTCTCTCCCTTCTGTGCAGCACTACGTTGCCCTGGACGCTCCGGCCGATGGCTGGCTGCTGTACGAGGACATGATAAGCTCTCACGAACCTGATCCTCCCTACATAGAGATGGAGGACGATACGACCACGGTCCTCATGTACACATCCGGCACCACCGGCAACCCAAAGGGTGTCATGCTGCACCACAACAGCTTTGTTTCATATGTTCTGAACAACGTGACACCTGTTGACCTGGAGACGGAAGAGCGCAACATTCTCACCGTCCCGCTCTATCACATTGCCGGCACCCAGGCGGTAATGGCCGCGGTTTACGGTGGCCGCACCCTCGTGTTGCAGCGCCAGTTTGAGCCCGCGGAGTGGATGGGCCTGGTCCAGAACGAGGGAGTGAACCGCGCGATGATGGTGCCCACCATGCTGAAACAGCTCATGGACCATGAGGATTTCCATAAGTACGACCTGTCCAGCCTGAAGGTCATCACCTACGGCGCGGCGCCGATGCCCTTGGAGGTCATCACCAAAGCCATCGACGAGTTTCCTGGCTGCCAGTTCATCAACGCCTTTGGACAGACTGAGACGGCCGCCACCGTGACGGCCCTCCTGCCTGAAGACCACGTAATTCTCCCCGGCATGCCGGAGGCAGAGCGGGCCAAGAAGCTCAAGAGGCTGGCTTCCGTGGGCAAGGCGCTGTCCGACGTTGAGCTCAAAGTGGTGGACGAGGAAGGCCAGGATGTGTCCTTTAATGTGGTGGGTGAGATCGTTGCGCGCGGCCCACGTGTGATGTCCGGCTACTGGAAGGACGATGAGAAGACCAAGAATACCAAGCGCGGCGGCTGGATCTACACCGGCGACCTCGGTTATGTGGACGAAGATGGCTACTTCTTCCTGGCAGGTCGCGCGTCGGACCTGATTATCCGGGCTGGCGAGAACATCTCCCCGGAGGAGATCGAAGGCGCCATCAACGCGCATCCCGCGGTGGAGGAGAGCGCCGTCTTCGGCATCCCGGACATTACCTGGGGTGAGCTTGTTGGCGCGGCCGTCGTGCTAAAAGACGGCCAGACCGCAACTGAAACGGAGATCAGTGAATGGTGCCGCCAGCGCCTATCGAGCTACAAGAAGCCGGAAAAGGTAGTTTTCCTGCCCGAACTGCCACGGAATCCGCTGGGAAAGATCCTCCGCAAAGACCTGCGGGTACAATACGGCGAGCAAAAAGCCACTGTCTAAGCACAACCGCCTGCTGGGGGGTCGCGAGACCGGCGTCCCGGCAGGCGGTTTTCCCCTCAAGCACCTTCTGCGTTACGTGCCCCGGTGGCTGACGCAACTGGTTCGAGAATACGCCGCGCCTCTAAGGAGCCGGTACACGGCCAGATATCGGAAGCAATCAGGGGGTCAGAGAGGGAAATCCCGCAGGCAGCTCGCCGTTGAATCCAACCCCAATGTGCTTCCTGACGCAGTACATGGCCGGACGGGCAACCTTATCACCATTTCAAAGGAGCACTAGATGACGCCTGAAGGAGCGACCTACCAGCAATACATAGAACTCACAAGAGACAACATCCTGAAGGAACTCGAAGGGCTGCCCGAGGAAGCCCTGAACTGGCCATTGGGCATTCCGGAAACGAACACACTCTATGTCTCGGCATTTCACGCTGCCGGCACGCTGGCCTTCTCCACAATAGTCACGGTTGGACAAGGAACGCTGGAGAGGAACAGGGACGCAGAGTTCCGCTCATCGGGGAACCTTGCCTCGCTGAAGGAGCGCTGGCGGCTCACGGTTGAAGGCAGCCGCGGGGTCCTGGACAAGCTCTCGGTCGAGGACTTCAATGCGCCACGGGTGCAGATGATGGGCAACACACGGAGAGAGTCGACGGTGCGAGAAGTGCTCGTCAACGTCCTCAGCCACATTAATGTCCATCTTGGCCACATTCAGCTCGCGAAGCAACTCTGGGAAGACAAAGCGAAGAAGTAGGGCCGTCTCCCAGCAACATTCTCTTGGGTGATGAGGAGGAACGTTGGACGACCGCGTCGTTATTTTTATTGATGGAAGTAATCTGTACCACGCGCTGCGCGAAAATGTGGGGAGAACAGATCTGAACTTCGCCGAATTTTCACGCAAGCTGGTGGGCGACCGAACCTTCATCCGCACGTATTATTACAATGTGCTCCAGGATCCTGTGCGGAACCCAGACGGGAACCGGGAGCAGAGTGAGTTCCTGAACGTTCTGAGGGGCACTCCATTTCTGGAGGTGCGTCTTGGCGGCACAAAGCTCTCTCAGGGGGCCACGGTCGAAAAGGGCGTCGACGTCATGCTGGCCACTGACATTGTCTATTTCTCCTGGATCGGGACATACGACACCGCGCTCTTGGTGAGCGGCGATAGTGACTTTGCCTACGCCCTCCAGACCATCAAGAACATGGGCAAGCGCGTAGAGGTCGCTTACTTCGAGACCAACGCATCCCGGGACTTGCTGGAGACTGCGGACACCACACACCTCTTGACCAAGGTTTTTTTTCAGGGACTCTGGGGAGGGAAACCGCGGCCTGCTCAGCCGCGGCGACACACACGGCCACGCACGCGCCCGCATCCGGCAAGCCCACCGCCAGAGCGCAGCGACCGCTGACTCACCGTGTGGAGGGCAAAAAGAAACCCCGACGTCTTGCGACGTCGGGGTTCAGGGCTATCAACTATCGGAGCTTGACCTTCAGGACTTTCAATCCTGTGAACGCATATGGGTCATCAGATGACCACATCCCTACCAGCATTCGGCCAATCCACAGTCTCAACACGCCCCACCCTGAGAGGGCGTTACGCGTCAACCTGCCAAACTCCCCACATTATTCGATTGTTGTTCATAAGAACTCCTCCTTTCGGACTCGTTCAATGCCTTTACCCTAGGGCATAATCACGGTAACACACGGCTGCCACATTGTCAATCCGATTGTTGTTGGTAACCGTTTCACAAACGGTGGGAGGAATTCTTGCCGCTCATCCTGAGCATGTCGAAGGACGAGCGGCTCATGGTTCGACAAGTCGTTCGACTCTGAGAGTCTCAGACTCGATGAGCTCACCACGAGCGGGTGAGAACTTGGCCCACCGCCAGTGAAACAGTCACTGTTGTTGCAATTCAGGAGCAGCCAGTGTATTTATTTGGCTGAGCCACTGAGAGCACCCCGCTCTCCCTTCGACAACCTATGGGTGAACGTCCATGGTTCCACAAGTCGTTCGACCCCCTGCGGGATCTTCGATCTGAGAGTCTCAGGTCGTTCAGACTCTGAAGAGTCCTCAGACTCGATGAACTCGGTGAGCTCACCCTGAACAGCGCACATGTTGTTATTCCAACTTAATACACTACCCAGGCGCAATCCTGGCCATCCGGCGTCATCAACGATATTTCAAAACATGCATGCTGGGCGCGCCGAACCGATGGGGGTTACCGAATGGACTACGCCGGCATCTTCGGAACTGGAAGACATTCAGGTGACGAATGGGCCAGACTTACATGTCCTGTTGAGCGCACAACCAGATCCAATGACGCGCAATGAACTGCACGTCCAAGGTTATATCGATGTTGGGACGCTGAAGGGAAATATCGGGAGCCAGAATCCTGCGATCCCTCAGGGCGCGAACGTTAATGCCCATCACAGCATCGTCATCTCCTGCATGCCTTTTGGCGTCATCTTCAGCGTTGCACCGCTCGGGCGCCCAAAACATGTGAGCGGCGCACAGGAATGTCCGCCGCTCACCAGCCTACAGGCATTGCTCTCAGCTAGACGGCTTCCGGACAATCGCCACAGGCCTCGGCGGCGCTGAGCGAACGGACCTCCGCCGCCATAAAATCTTGGGCCTTGTCATTTTGGAATTCCACCAGCACTCGACCTTTCATGAGGTCTCGCCGGATCACTCGTCCACCACCTATTGGGGTGATGACCTGCTCGCCTGGCGGTGGCATCTCCGCCTTCCCTTCGATATAGTCCTGGTACTCGTAGCGCAGACAGCAAAGGAGCCGTCCGCATGAGCCAGTGAGCTCCGGAATGCTCTGCAGGAGCGCCTGCTCTCGAGCCATGTTCACCGTCACTTTAGGCGGCTCCTGCTGCCAAAGATTGCAACAGAGCTGCCGCCCGCAGACGCCGATGCCACCGGTGAGCTTGGCCCGCTCACGGGCGCCCACCTGATGCAGCTCCACACGAGCGCTGAATAGGCGCGCCAGGTCTCTCACCAACGCGCGGAAATCGACGCGGTCTTCCGCCCAGAACGTGATGGTGATGTAATCCTTATCCAGCGACCAATTCACCATGAGGACTTTCATGGGCAACCCATGATGATCGATGGTCTCCTGTGCCCGCTTCATGGCGGAAGCCCGATCTTCGATCAGCCGGCGCTCCAAGTCCAGATCTTGCTGCGTGGCAAGCCGAATGACGGTGCCCTGGCCCATCTTGCCTTCTTGCTCTTCAACGGTGGCGACCACGCCGACGTGGCGGCCTTTGGCCGTCTCTACCACAACCTTTCCGCCCAAGGTGAGCTGAACATTCCTGACTTCAGCCTCCAAGATCGTCCCGGCCTTTACGAACCTGATGCCTGCTACGGTACTCATCTTCCGCCCCACCCTTATACTTATTGCGTCTAACGGCTCTTTTTACTCACGGGCTGCTTCAACGCCACGAAGCTGCTGTTGCCCACCGCCATGTATACTACGTTAACTCTTCTTCAGACTCAACACCTCCTCGCGCACTATTGTGTCACCAGGTATAATCATGCCATAACTCAGCATTGTAAAGGAGGAAGAATGAAACGACTCATCAGCGTGTTGGTCTTTGCGATCTGCATGATAGGTGGCGTGTATTACGCGGCAACGAACAACGAGGCTCAGGGCACCGTGGTTGTGCTCCTGGGCATCCTCTACTTTGTTGCCCTACCGCGCTTATAGGATTTGCAGAAGCAGGGAAGTGGGCCACGCCCGCACCCGGCTCTCTGGTAATGTACTTTTTTTAGTAGGCGTCCTCCTTCGGCCCTGCCAAGAGTTGGGAAATGCGTTCGCTTTCCATGCGCGGATGACTCTTCCTAAACTACCATCCTAGCGCGTTTGATAAGCAGCAGGCCCATCAAACCCCCGGCGTTCAGCATGGGACTTTGCCACAGCGCCGGGTTGCCACGGTGTGCCGACCATAGGCAGAATGTGCCGGCGGCGGGTCCTGTATTGTGAACGACTGTAATGTCTTCGGTCTGTCCTAGTTCCTGACGCCTCACTGCACTTTCTAGCCAGCTTTCATCCTACGGGTAGCCGTGTGAAGATGCCGTGAAGAAAGCACCAAGATTGTGAGGTTTTTGTGAACAAAAGAAGGGCAATTAAAGGACCAGGTGTTAGGGTTCCGGCGATTCATCTCCAAAATTGAAGTCGGGCGTGGTCTCCCTTACGGTGCCTGTCATGAAGCGGTGGCGGGCCATAAGGTAATTGAACTGCATGGCGAACTCGTCAAGGATGGCTTGAGGAAAGAGTCCTTCTTCCACTCCGGTTTCCATATCGGCGAGAGCCTGGGCCAACTCCTCGAAGAACTGCTCCTTGTCTTCAGCCGCTTCAAACTGGTTCTCCAGCGGCTCATTTAAGTCCAGCGTCGTATTCACGGCGTCACCTCCTGAATGCCATAGTTACGTAGCAGCGCGTTGTACTCGTCAAAACTGGCGACATCTTCAATGGCTGCGACAAAGGCGTGCAACGAACCCGTCTTCTGGAAGAGCGCATCAAGCTGGGGGCCAATGGGGCTGACCGATCCGGGGCTGTCCGCATAGGCGCCATGGAAGGCAAAGTAGGCTTGGTTGAGCCGTCGAATATTGTAGCCCCGCTGCACAAAGCGTTGTCTGCGTTCCTCCATATACGCCTCAGCACCCGTCACATTCCCTCGAGCCAGGAGGCGCTCTGCTTCCAGGCGAGTCTCCCGCATCTCGCTTCTGAAGTCAAACGCCGGCGCCGCCCCGTCTGAGCCACCCTGCGTGGGCGACGCTGGAAAATACTGCTGCATCACTGCTGCGCTGGTCTCGCGTCCGATGATGTCGGCCACCGTCTCGTTGATGCTGCGCATCTCACGACTTCTGAAGTAGTTGCCTCCGAGCGGCTTGAAGAAGAGGTAGGTATGGGACCACTCGTGCGCGGCAGAGTTAACGGCGAAGCTCTGTCCGGAGGTGTTCGAAATGATGGTGGGATAGGTGGAGTAGCCACCGGTGGGCTCGACGATAGATGACCAGCCAAGGGCCTCCGTGTCCTGTTCCAGGTTCTCGATCTGGGTATCGGTCAGCCCTGGCTCCAGGACCCAGAGCCGCTCCTGCTTTATCTCTGAACGGGGGGAAACCACCAGCACGCTGGGAGGTCGCTGCATGGTAAAGGCAACGGGCGGCCACACAAGATCAGGGCGTAGGGGCATCGGCTTGGACAGCCCACTCTCCTGGAGCTTATTAGTGACCAGCGCAGCTATGACGCGCTCCGTCTTTGGTCGAAGCTTTTCCTGCTGGTTCTTCAGTCCTTCCAATCGCTCAGCCAGGGACGCCCGTTGAGCGCCGACGCCTTCCCGGTTGAGATCGAAATCTGCGCGGGCGATGTCGCGGGTCAACGAGAAAAAACGGCGCACCGTTGCAAGATCCTCGTCTGTCACCTTCCGCAAAGGAGGCACAAGAGCCAGCGTGAGGGCAAAGCGGGTGACCTGCGCCGCTTCCCAGCGAAGAATGTCGAAGCGGCAGCAGTCGGACACCTGGTCCAGCGCGTCCTGGTGGCCGCCAAAGCCCTGCGCTCCCACGCGGGTGGCGCCCTGCAACAGGTTGACTAGGGACAGGGTGCCCAAGGAGACCGCTGCGAAAAGTCCCACGGCAGCAAACATTCCGACAGCCAGCCAGAGCTTCTTCAATGCTGGGACGTAATCCTCTCACGAATATGCCTTCTCCCTGGAGCATAGCACAGCGGTGTGGGAGATCGGATGATTGTGGCGCAGGGAGAGCGGCCCGAGCAAAGCTAAACTACTACGATTGATGTGGGCGACTGTTTCATGAATCGTGGCCGAAGGAAATCGGCTACGGTTCGAGCGCCGCGAGAACTGAAGCGGGACGCAGGATTTCTCGCTTCGCCCACCTACCGGACAGGCAGGATCGAACAATGAATTGCTTTCCCCACATGCTACGAAATAGTTCTTCTTCAGCTTTCTTGCGGGCGCGCGGCATTTTTCGTATGCTGGGTCTACTTATTACAGGCGGGTGAGGATGGCTGCACAGTACGCCACTGCCACGGGGACTCCATGGTTGTCCTTGGTCATTCCTCTTTACAACGAGGCGGAGAGCCTGCGTCCCCTGTATGACGCCATTAAGGAAGCTCTGGGGGCAGGCGACAACTACGAGATTCTCTTTGTGGACGACGGCAGCACGGACGAGTCGCTGAGCCTGCTAAACACCATCCAGGATGGGGACGGGAGTGTGCGCATCCTCCACTTTGCCCGGAACTTCGGGAAGGCTGAGGCGCTGGCGGCAGGTTTCCGGGAGTCCAGGGGAGAGGTCATCATCACCATGGACGCCGACCTCCAGGACGATCCGCAGGAGATACCACACCTGGTGAGCACGCTTGCGAAGGGCTACGACCTGGTGAGCGGGTGGAAACAGCACCGCCAAGACCCCACCACCAAGACCTTGCCTTCCCATGTGTTCAACGCAGTCACCAGCTACCTGACGGGCATCAAACTCAAAGACTTCAACAGCGGTTTCAAAGCGTACCGGCGCAGGCTCGTCGACGAGCTTCACATTTATGGCGAGCTTCATCGGTTCCTGCCGGCGCTGGCCTACTGGAAGGGGTTTCGGGTCACGGAAGTTCCCGTCGTCCACCACGCCAGGCGCTTCGGTAGCTCAAAGTACGGGGCGCGGCGCTTCCTGTCGGGCTTTCTGGACCTCTTAACGGTGTTGTTTCTCACGCGATTCCGGCGAAAGCCGCTGCATCTCTTCGGCACTCTGGGGCTGGCGTGTCTGGGCATTGGCCTCGCCATCAATCTGTACCTGACGACCATCTGGCTGCAGGGAGAAGCCATCGGCACCCGGCCATTGCTGCAACTGGGCGTGCTGCTGATGGTGATGGGCATCCAGTTCCTGAGCATGGGACTCCTGGGCGAGATGCTGACGGTCTCCTCGGTCGAAGAGCGCGGGCGCACCCACGTTTATGAGGTGATAGAGCCGCCCTTGGCACCGCCAAACGCCCAAGACGAGGCGGCGACGGCTGCATCCCGGATCCAGGCGGCGCCTCAGGCGGGCCAGCCTAGCCGACAGGCAGGTCTGCGATGATGAGGACCGCACGATGACCGGCAATGCAGCAGACACGGCGACCGCTCCCGAACGGGCCCAGTGGCTCAGCCCTACGGAGCTTCAGGTGGTCTGGGGAGACGGCCACGAGAGCCGTTACATGACCGACTTCCTGCGAGAATCGTGCCCGTGCGCCTTTTGCAAGACCGAGCGGCGCAGAGACCCGCGTGAGATTGACCTGTTACAACCAAAACCGACGGCTGCGGCGCTGGCGAGCCCCAATGTAGAGCTGGTGGGCCGGTACGCCGTGCGCCTCAGATGGGGAGACGGTCACGACACCGGCATCTATTCCTTCGAGTACCTCCGTAGCATCTGCCCTTGCCCCATCTGCCAGGGCGGCTCCCAGGACCCGCGGTGAAATCGACCGTCTCTCCCGCCCTTCAGTCCAGCCGAAATCTCCAGAAGCATACTAACCTTAACCCCATACACCGCTGGCTGTTGAAGCGGTTTCACCGCAAAGTTGCCGCCATGCTAGCGGAGGCTCTGGCAGATCTGCAAAGCCGGGACACGTCGCATCCCCCCTTTGTGCTGGACGCCGGCTGCGGTGAGGGGTTTGCCGAGACCTACCTTGCTCAGCATGTGCAGAAAATCCGTCTGGTTGGGCTGGACTTTCGCCCGGAAGCGGTTGCCTACGCGTGGGAGCAGAACGCGCCGCACGGCCAGTGGCTGGCGGGAGACGTTGCGAAGCTGCCGCTACGGGAACGCGCCGTGCCCGTGGTGATGTGCCTGGAGGTGCTGGAGCACCTGGCAGATCCCTGGGGCGCCCTGAAAGAGCTTTCCAGAGTTTCGTCCGGCTATCTTCTCTTGAGCGTACCTAGCCAGCCCTTCTTTGCCCTGGCCAACCTCATGCGCGGGAAGAACCTGCGTACGCTGGGAGACGACCCGGAACACCTCTCCCACTGGACGGCCAGGACCTTCCGAAAGCTCCTTGGGCGGCACGTTGACGTCCTGAGGGTGGAGCATTCATTTCCGTGGGTCATCGTGCTGGCGGCGTCTACGACGCGCGACGGGAAGCGGTAAACATGCCGCAGGTGTTTGGCCGCATCGGCTGGCGGCAGGCGCGCGGGGCCGTCGACGCTCCCAGGCCGTCGGAGGTGGACACCCCCCCGTCCACTACGGACGGGGGCGCACTGGTCGAAAAGTTTGTGTATGTGGCTGTGGGTCTCTACGCGGTGACCTTCGCCGCGCTGAGCGTTTTGCAACACCTGAGCTTCAACACCAACGCCTTCGACCTGGGCAACATGGACCAGGCAGTGTGGAACACCACCCACGGCCGGCCGCTGGAGTTCACCAACTGGGAAGGCGGCAATACCCGTCTGGCCGCGCACGTTGAGCCCATCCTCTTTCTGGTGGCATTGACCTACCGCATCTACAGCAGTCCCGTCACCCTGCTGGTACTGCAGTCGTTCATCATCTCGCTGGGAGCCCTGCCCGCCTTCTGGCTGGCCAGAGATGTGCTGCGCAACAGCTTCGCCGCGGTGGTGTTCAGTTTCAGCTACCTGCTCTCGCCTGCGCTGGAGATCGCCAACCTGGCCGACTTCCACGCCGTTGCGTTCAGCTCGTCCTTCCTGTTGTTCGCCTTCTACTATGCGCACAAGCACAACTACCTGGGGTTCTTCACGGCGGCGGTGCTGGCTATGGCGACCAAGGAGCATGTGCCATTCAGCGTCTTTCTTTTGGGCCTTTACATCATCGTGATCCAGAGGCATCGGAACATCGGGCTGGTCACCTGCGGAGTATCGGCGCTCTGGGCGGCGACTGCGTTCCTGGTAATCATCCCTCACTTCAACCCGGAGGGGGTATCTCCCTACCTCAGCAGATACGACCATGTGGGCGCAGGGCCAATGGAGATGGTGAAGAACCTTGTCTCCGACCCCGGGGGAGCCATTGCAATGGTCACTGCGCCCGCCAAAGCCACCTACGCGCTGAGCTTCTTCTCGCCGACGCTGTTCCTTGCTCTGCTGAGCCCCGCCACTGCGGTGATGACGTTGCCAGACCTGAGCATCAATCTCCTGAGCAACTTCAGTGAGATGTATTTGGGTAACCACTATGGAGCGGTTATCGTTCCCTTTATGACCGTGAGCGCCATCCTGGGCGCTGGGGCGCTGCTTGGCCTCCTACGCCGTGTGGACACGCGCGCCGCCCAGTGGGGCATGGCCGCGCTTGCGGTGGCGGTGCTTGTAAGCTCACTACAGCAGTACTATTTTCAGGTCTTCCTCCCCCTCACCGACCATCTCCCCCGCCTGACACCCCACGAAACCGTTGCCCGGGACATCATCAAACTCATCCCGCCTGACGCGGCGGTGTCCGCCAGCTCGACTCTCAACCCTCACGTGAGTCAGCGCCGCCAGCTCAGCCTGTTCCCAGACATGGCCCAAGCCGAGTACATCATGGTTGATGTCACCGCAACTCCCTTTCCCATTGACAAGGCCAGCCAGTGGTGGCGTCTCACGCAACTTCTTGACGGCGTTCAATGGGGTATAGTGGCAGCCAGGGACGGCATTCTCTTGCTTCGGAAGGGGGCTCTGGCACAGACGCTGCCCGAAGAATTTTACAGCTTTGTTCAGGCGGCGCCCAAATCGGCGCACAAAATGGCAAATATTCCCTTTGGCCAGGACGTGCGTATGGTCGGCTATACGCTCGAACCTGCCGGCGCACTTCACGGGAACAACCCTTACGCAGGGCTGACGCTTTTCCTGCAGATCGACCAGACGCCGAGACAAGATTTCTACATCTCCGTTAAAGTAGTAAAGGCGGAGAATGACGTTATCTTCACCGACAGCTACCAGGCGACGACACTGTGGTATCCTCCGGGCAAATGGCGTCCGGGTGACCTCCTGCAGGTAAAGGTGCCCTATTTGCCGCTGCAAGATGCGGAAAGCGGCGAGGTGTGGGTCTCTTTTGTGAACCGAGCACAACCCGATATGCCGGCCGAGCAACTCTTACCAAGGCCACAAAACGCAGCCGATCAGGAGAACCTCAGAGACGGTGGCGCATCTGTGCGTATCGCTGATTTGAAGAGGGGATAAGGTGCGCAGCTTTCTTTTGATGTGCGCCACACTCCTGGGGCTTGCCCTGCCCAGAGGGAGGATACGGTCGTTTTCTTTCGGGATGATGGCGCTGGCGGCCATGTCCGTGGGATTCTTGGAGCTGCCGGCGCGTCCGGCCCCCAGCCAAATTACCCTCGACCCCACATTTCAGCGTGATCCCGCAGTGGAGCTCGCCACAAAAGAGCTGGCAGCTACCCTGAACCTGAGGGGCTCGACCAAGGGGCCGCTGAAGTTTATTGAGCAATGGCGGAGCCATGAGAGACAGCTGCGGGTCGTGGCGGGCGATCCCTCGGACCCGGGGGTGAAGGACCTCACCTGGAAGTACGATGTGGACGTTCCATCACTATCGCAAGAGGGGTATGTCATTCAGCCGCTACCACAGCATCAGCCGCCCACCGTGGTGGTGATAGCGGAGGGGCCACTCGGACTCGCCTACGGGCTTATGGCGCTCGCTGAGGACATTCTCCTTCAGCGGCCTTACTTGTCGTACCCGCTGCCGCTGGTGAGAGAACCGGCGATGTCGCTGCGGCTCGTGGCCGATCCTCTGGAGCCAGGGTACCCGGGCGCAGAGCAAGCCCTGAAGTGGGGGTATAACGCGGTGATGATTGAGCCGTGGCCCAGCCTTGCCCTGTATGAGCAGTACAATCCTGCCATCTACGAGGCATCCACGTACGGCCAGCAGCGGGCATGGGTTGAGGAACAGCGCCGCAAGGCGCGTGAGGAAATTACTAGAGCAAAAGCGCTGCACCTGAAGGTGATCGCGCCCGGCGATGTGATCAGCTTTCCCAAACAGATGATGAACCTCTACGGCGCCAGGATGAGCGACGGCGCGGCGCCGCCCCGCTACTGCATCGAGCGAGACGCGGTGAGGGAAGCGCTGTCTGCCGGGCTGGATGAAGTGCTGCGCGAGTTTCCGGAGATCGACGGGATCATGGTGCGCACCGGTGAGAACTACGAACTGGGCCCCCTGGCGGGAAACACGCCTCAGAGCTCGACCTGCACCAGGAGCGACGGCCTGGAAAAACTTGCGGCAACAGTGCGCCTTCTCGACGAAACCGTAACCCAGAAGCACGGTCGACTCCTGATCCAGCGAGCGTGGGACCTGGGCAGCGACGGCGCCCATGCGCAGCCGAACAACACAAAGCGGCTGGCGTCGGTGGTCGGGACACCAGCGCAGCCACTGCTCTCTTACAAGGTGACACAAACGGACTTCTGGCGGTACAACCCCCTTAATCCCAATTTTGCGCATACGGTCGGCCCACGGATGGTGGAGTTCCAGGCCGCAAGGGAGTTTGAAGGGAAGGGGGCGTTCCCCAACTATATCGGAGGCATTTACGCCGGGGGCGCGCCGGAATCTCCGGAGCCGGGAGGGCTGCGCGCCGCTTCTGGTTGGGGAGTCGACGCTGCATGGGTGTGGCCCAAAGGCGGGGGATGGGACGGTCCCCAGATCACCTCCAGCCTCTGGTTGGATGCCAACAACTACGCCTTGAGCCGGCTCCTGTGGGATCCGCAGCAGGACCCGAAAGCGCTCGCCTACAACTGGGCAGCGCAGCGCTTTGGCGCCGCCGCCGCGCCTGGGATTACCGCCCTGTTAGAGCTGTCACCACAGGCGGCGCTGAAGGGTATGTATATCCAATGCTATGCCACGAAGCAGGACGCCTGGTCTCCCAACAACCTCTGGGTCAGGGACGACATCATCACAGGAGACTACCGACTCAACGACATTTACCAGGCCTGCAAACAAGAGCCTGATTTCAGCGCCGCCATCGCTGAGAAACAGGAGGCGGTTGCCCTCGTCGATGAAATGCTGGCGGAGTACTGGCGGGTGGAAGCGGCCATCCCGGACCGGGCGCTTGCGCGGGAGACGCTGGTCTCGCTCTACTACCAGCGCTCCCTCTTTGAAAGCTTGCAGCACTACCTATCCGGCATGTTCTACTACTATCGCTTCATGGAGTCTAGCGGAGGGGACCGGCCATACAAGGAGAAGGCCTTGGCAGAGTTCACGAGCCTGGAGCAGAGCTGGCGCGACCATACCCAGGTGGCCGCCAGCATGCCGGGCGCGCCCACGCCCTTCCGTGACGCCGGGATGTGGGCATCGGTGCGGCTGGCCCAGGCGGAGCTGGGTCAGAGGTAATAGCCTTGAAGTACTGGTCCGCTTAGGTCGTCCGCCTTTAGTACACCGCTCATCTTAACAATGTACGTAAATACCCCATTGCGGGTTCAAAGAAGGATCGTCCGTCGCCTTTGTCAGCCATGCCATCGAAAGTCGTTCGACCGTCTTGACATTCTACTAGATGGAAGGTTTAGGCTGTAATTGTATGACAACAACTTGCTAGGAGGCCGTGATGGAAAACGTCACCTTTGCAGCACCCACCATCGATTGCGAAGCATGCGTGAAGAACATTGAACGCAGCCTCGGCCAAGTGTCGGGAATACAGGAGGTGCACGTAGATCTCATTACTAAACGAGCGTCCGTTAGTTTCGACTCCACACAGTTGAACGCTGCTGCCATACAGGAGCGGTTGGAGGCGGCGGGCTTTCCTGTGGAATACAGGTAGGAGGGGAAGTCATGGCAATGAGCCGCGCCGCTGAACACGGCGCCATTCCGAACGACGACGAAACGCGAGGAGCCGATGTCCGTTTCTACGGGCCGCTTACCTTTCTCGCGGCAGCCGCTATTGGAGTAAACCTAGCGATCCTGTGGGACTACCAGGTGGTAGACCGCATCGCGATGGCTATCCAGCAGGGCGTGGTGGGAACAACCACGCCGGTGGAGGTGGCAGGAGCCGCCGCGCTAGCCTTCGTGGCTGGCGCATCCATGATCGTGACGGCCTGAGGGCTGCCGCAGCTTTTTGCTGTCAGCCCCCTGGTTCAGGAGGCTAAAACACGAAGGGGATGGATGCTTGCAACGATGCTCTATGCCACGGGCAATGTTCTCGTGGCCGCTCTCATAGGTGGATTGGTGGGAAGTTTCGGAAATGCTGTGCTGCAACCGCTCGCCGGGCAAGGTCGACTCCTGTTGCCAGCTATAGTGTATTCGATGGTCGGGGTATTCGCCCTAGCGTACGCGCTAGTAGAATTCGGTTGGTTGAAGCTCCCGGTTCCTGGCCTCCACGCGGAAGTGCCGGGGGTTGTGCAGCGGCTGGCCTTCTACCCGCGCTCTTTCCTCCTCGGGCTGGTCGTGGGGGGCGGGTTCACGGTCGGCTGCCCTTTTCCGACCTACCACGTCATTCTCGGATGGATAGCGGCCACCGCCAGCTTGGTCCTTGGCGCCTTGGTCCTGGGGGCGTATGGCTTGGGGCGAGCCTTCCCAGTTTTCGTAGTCGGTCTCATCCTCTTTGCGGGCGTTCGGCCGCAGGTCATTACCTGGTGGGTGCGGGATCACGCCTCAGTCGTGCACCAAATCAACGGATTAGGGTTGACAGTGCTGGCGTCTTTCCTTATGACCTATTGGGGTCTGCTCCTCACCGTCCGCGTGCTGCTGAGGTGACCCAGTGCGAACGTTAGCTATTATCTCCGTTGCTGTCGCGCTCCTGATCTCGGTTACAGGGCTGGTGGTCACCGTTCTACGCGCTGCACCGACGCCTTCAATCCCTCAGGCTGGCATGGTGAACATGGAAACAAGTTTCGCCGCGCCTCCAGTAATGGGCTACCTCGAAGGCCAAGTCATTCAGTTCATTCATACCGAGGCCTCAGACCAGCAGGTGGCAGGCATGTTGACGCAGATGATGGGAGGGTCTCCTGTCCTGGTGGTACCGAGCTTAGCGGATGTTCCAGACAGAAGCGTGGCGCCTGTATATGTGTTTCAGAATGGGGTAGCCGGGACTGGCCCCTTCGGATTCCAACCCGATGTCTTTGCAGAGCCACCCGGCTCGGCGGGCTATACTCCACTCAGAAGGGTGCATGTCGTGAGGTGGCAGGATGGCGCTTCGGCTCGGGAGCTCAGATCCGCGGCCGAAATTGTGCGGGCCACAAATGAACGGCTCCTGGCGATCGAGCGCACCGAAATCATTGTGAATATGCCCTTTCTCACTTGGCCCGGAGGACATCGGTAAATGAGGATCGGAGAAGCCGCCAGACGTCTGGGCATCAACCCACGGACCCTTCGTTACTATGAACGAATCGGTCTCCTGCCCCACCCGAAGCGCACCGCCAGTGGTTACCGAGCGTATTCTGCCCACGACATCGAGCGCGTCAAGTTCATCCGAAGAGCACAGATGCTGCAGCTAAGCTTGGGGGAAATCCAGGAGATCGTCGCCTTTCGTGACCGAGGGGTCCCCCCATGCAGCTACGTGCGGACGCTCCTTGACCAGAAGCGCCAAGAGGTTCAGAGCCGTATGGCTGCTCTGCGGGAGTTGCAAGCATTGCTGGATGGTCTTACAGAGCGGGCGGCAACCCTGCCCCCAGGAGGACCGGAGGAGACGCAGGGGATCTGCCATCTTATTGAAGTGTCGCTCATAGAGAGCTTGGTGGATTTGCGCAAGCCTCCCCCGGGCAGTAAGCACATGGTCTAACAAACCAGCAGGCTGAACATAACAAAGCTAGCAAGTATTGCTATTCCGTCCCACCGGTACACCACGTGGGGCGTGATTCATCTCCCGTTCAACTTTCCCTAAAACTCCGCAATTACGCGAAATCATGAACGAGAAAAACGATATTGAAACAACCCATACTCTATGCCTGTTGCCACGCGCACCATCAAGGTAAGATAATGCGTCTGCTATGCTGCTCACCATTGACATTGGCAACACAAACGTAACTCTGGGCGTGTTTGAGGGTGAAGAGGTCCGGGCAACCTGGCGTCTGGCCTCTGACCCCAACAGAATGACGGACGAATATGCGGTTCTGCTGCTCAATCTTCTGAGAAACCAGGGAATTGCTCTGACAGACATCACAGACGCCGTGATGTGCAGCAGTGTGCCACCGCTCGTCGTCACCTTCGACGAACTGTGTCACCGTTACTTCGGCGTCAAACCGTTGAGCGTGGGCGCGGGCGTCAAGACGGGCATCCGCGTGCTCTACGAGAACCCCCGGGAGGTGGGCGCGGACCGGGTTACGGACGCGGTGGCTGCCTTCCGGCTGTACGGAGGTCCCGTCATCGTGGTGGACTGCGGCACGGCAACCGTGTTTGACGCCGTCTCGCAAGAGGGGGACTACTTTGGCGGCGCCATCGCTCCCGGCATCATACTGGCAATGGACGCTCTGGTCTCCCACACCTCCATGCTCCGACGCATCGAGCTCACCGCTCCCAAGCAGGCCATTGGACGGAACACCGTGCAGAGCATGCAGTCCGGCATCATCTACGGGTATGTTGGTTTGGTGGAGTACCTGGTCAGACGTTTCAAAGAGGAACTCAAAGGCAACGTCACGGTGGTGGGAACCGGCGGGCTGGTGGACATCATCGCCAAAGAGACGACGATCTTTGACGTAATCAACCCGGACCTGACGCTCTCCGGCCTGCGTATGATCTACGAGATGAATAAGGACCGATGACCCGCGTTCACTGTGCCGATGGACATCGTTTCCTCAAGGGTGAGGCTGCGCGATGGGACTGAAGGGCAAACACATCGTCCTGGGAGTGACCGGCAGCATTGCTGCCTACAAGGCCGCTGACTTGGCCAGCAAGCTGGTGCAGCAGGGCGCGCAGGTGAGCGTCATCATGACAAGAGCCGCCCAAGAGTTCATCACACCGCTTACCTTCCGCAGCATCACGCACCAGCCGGTGGTGGCTGAGTGGTGGGACCCGGACTCGGCGCTGGCAATACAGCACGTGCAGCTTGCCGAGTCGGCCGACGCGGTGCTGGTGGCCCCGGCCACTGCGGACATTATTGCGAAGATTGCCCACGGCCTGGCGGACGACCCGCTGACGGGGACTGTACTGGCCACACAGGCGCCGCTGCTGCTGGCCCCGGCCATGGACGCCCACATGTTTGAGAACCCGGCCACACAGCGGAACGTCTCCACGCTGAAGGCGCAGGGCGCAACCTTCATCGGGCCGGAGCGCGGCAGGCTTGCCTCCGGCCTCACCGGCTACGGAAGGCTGGCTGCCCCGGAGACCATCCTGGGCGTCCTCGCGCAGGTTTTGGGGCGCAACGGCGACCTGGCCGGCCGCACCATCGTGGTCAGCGCCGGCGGTACCCAGGAGCCTATCGATCCCGTTCGCATTATCACCAACCGCTCGTCCGGCAAGATGGGCTACGCCCTGGCAGAGGCCGCCCGGGACCGGGGCGCAACGGTGGCCATGATCACCGCCGCGAGCCTGCCTGATCCTGTCGGCATACAGAGCCATCATGTGGAGACGGTGGCCCAGATGCGGGAAGCAGTGCTTGCGGCTTGTGCCGGCGCAGATGCGCTGATCATGGCGGCGGCAGTCAGCGATTACCGCCCCGCTGAAATTGCTTCTCAGAAAATCAAGAAGGGGCCGGAGGGCGACGGGCTTACTCTGCGCCTGGTCAAGAACCAGGACTTTTTCCTGGAGGTCCCGCTGGGCGTGCTGCGCGTGGGGTTTGCCGCAGAGAGCGAGGACTTGCTCAATAACGCCCGCAAGAAGATCAAGGCCAAGGACCTGGCGTTCATTGCCGCCAACGACATCACCCTGCCGAACTCAGGCTTTGGAGCGGACGACAACAAGGTGACGCTGTTGGACGCTTCAGGTGACCTGGAGGACCTGCCGCTCATGTCCAAATATCAGGTGGCCGACCGCATCCTTGACCGAGTGGTGAAGCTGCTTGGCAAGCAGGTGAAGCGTCCCACGGACGCCTGAGCACACAACCTACAACCCGTCTCTCACGGCACAGATGAGGTCTGTGCACCCGCCGGTGTATTATGCGCACTATTTCTCTCGTAATGCCGCTTTTTCTAACCGCCCTGCTGGGACTGAGTGTGCTCGCTCTGTCGTGCACACGGCAGGCAGCGCCGGCTGCTCGCAACATCGCGCCGCTTACTTCGCCGCCCCAATCCTCCGTTGCCGCACTCGTGGTCCGGCCTGCGACGAATCCGCCGGAAGGGCTCGATCCAAACAACCACGCGCTGGGCTCCTCCAGCGCGCAAGCCGTCGAGGCGCCACAGCCAGGCAGCGTGCAAGTTGCTCGGGCTGGAGCGGCCCGTCCAGCTATTGCTCTTAAATCTCAGGGGACGCCGGTCATTCCTGACTGGACCATCGACATTCCCTCGCTCAATATCCGCTCAGAGGTCGTCGCCGTGGGGTTGGAAGACGACGGCGCGATGCAGGCTCCCAGCGGCCCCGACGAAGTTGGCTGGTACCAGTTTGGGCCAACGCCAGGACAGCAGGGGAACGTGCTTCTGGCGGGACATGTTGACTGGACGGACCGGCAAACCGGCAGAGCCAGGGGCGCGGTGTTCTGGAGCCTTTCCCGCGCTCCCGTTGGCAGCGAGGTGGTTGTCTCTGACGGCGCAAATGACTATGTGTACTACGTGGCAGAGAAATACCGCTTTGCCTGGGATGATCCGGCAGGCGTGGCCGTGCTCCAGCCTACCGAGGACTACCGTTTGACGCTTATCACCTGCGGTGGGAATTTCGACCGCTCCACTCGAAGCTACAACATGCGAGACGTGGTTATTGCGTACCTGGTAGGGTAGAGAATGCCTGCGCCATGACCTTTCGCCGACGGGTCCGAAGAGGGCCCCGCGTGCTGGCCGCCATCGCACTTGTCTTTGTGCTCATGGTTGCCGGCAAGATGTTCTTTGAATGGCGGGCAAGCATCATAGCCGGCGCAGTTTACGACGAGTATTCTCAGGCGCCTTTATCCGGCGCTCTGGTCCAATGGGACAGCGTTGAGACCAGAACGGACAAGAAGGGAGAGTTCACGCTCATCGGCGTGGACAAGTCCCTGCACGATACGCCCATCGTCATAACCAGCGACGATTACGCTCCTCAGGAACTCTCCACGGACAGGGACAACATCGTAGTGCTGCTCCGCCCGGACGTCCTCTCCGGCCGCGTGACCAGTGGAGACGGCGCCCCGATACCCAATGTGCGGGTCGCTACGGGTGAGGACATCTCTGTAGAAACTGACCAGGACGGTCAATTCCACCTCAAGGGAGTGCCGCGCGATCTCACCCTGCGGGTGATTGCCCCGGGGTACCGGGTGTTCACCATGCAGCCTGGGAAAGAGCGGCGGGTGGAGATCCTCTTGGAACAGATGGTGATCCGCGGCCTCTACATAAGCTTTGGAACGAACACGCTCCCCAACAACCGCAACGAGATCGTCAATAAAGCAAAGGCTGCGGGCCTCAACGCCATTGTGCTGGACATTAAGAATGATCGTGGGTACGTCACAAGCGATATTGCGACCCAGGAGAGCACTCAGATTGGCGCATCTCTGGAACTGCCGGAACGCCTCCAGGCAACGGTGGAAAACTTAAAGCGCATGGGTTTCTACGTCATCGCCAGGCTCGTGGTGTTCAAGGACAGCCTCTACGTGGATGCGCACCCCGATCTGGCAGTGAAAACGGCACGCGGCCTCTCTTACGTGGACTGCGAGGATCAGCGGTGGCTCGACCCCTTCACTCAGAAGAGCTGGGAATACAACCTGGGACTGGCGGAGAATGCGGCAAGGGTCGGGTTCGATGAAGTCCACTTCGACTACATACGGTTCCCGTCAGACTGCATTCGGGACAGGCTCGTCTACAGCCAAGATACAACGCCGGAGAACCAACAGAAGGCGATTGAGGGGTTCCTTGGCCAGGCGTCCGCCAGACTGCATCCGCTGGGTGTGACAACGTCGGTCGCGGTGTTCGGCCTGACCGCGATAGAGGACGATATTGGCATTGGGCAGATGATCACCGGAATCGCGCGGAACGTCGACTATGTCAGCCCCATGGTTTACCCCTCCACCTGGCGGGCGGGGTCCTTTAATTCAGACTATCCGCCTGCGGAACCGTATCGGATCGTGCTGCAGAGCGTGCAGCGGGCAGTGGAGCGGCTGAAGGGATCGCCGGCCCAGGTGCGGCCCTGGCTACAGGCCTTTCACGACTACGGCAGCCGCGGCATTGCGTACAACTGGCCGGAGATTGAGGCGCAGATCAAGGCGAGTCAGGAGGCGGGCGCCATCGGCTGGACGTTGTGGAACCCGGCCGGACGCTACGCGCTGGACGGCCCGCTGCCATAGTGTGAACACGCCGTTTGGCTTTGGCCAGCATAAGCGCTCGCGCCACGGCGACCATCACGACTGCGCCGATATACTCTGCGACCAACTCTTCCCCGCTAAGCGGTGACTGCAACCGCGTCGGCTCGCTGTCTGGCAAGCAGCCCTGGAATTTATCTTAATATCGCCGGCCTGCTCCTTCAGGCGTAGGCCGGGCGAAACGTGTGCGTGGCGCCAGTGACAGCTACGGGCTGAGCGCGCAGCCAGAGAGGACCGCAGTGCCCTGAGAGACGCCCTAAGAAAAGTTTTTCTGTTATACTGGTTGTGATGCCTGGCGAAGCCAGGTAGGTTTGTCGTCTCTTAATGCGTTTCTGTTCAGGAAAACCCGGCAGTCCCGAAGAGGATTTAATGGATCAACGGTGGCTTAGAAACAGCTTTATATATCTCCTCGTGTTGGTGGCGGTTGTCGCCATCTTCTTCACCGTATTTCCCCCGTCACAGCCAGGGCGTGAGGTCGAACTCAGCCGTATCCTGGCCATGGCGAAAAACAACGAGATCACAAAGATCGAGGTCCAGGGAGACAACCTCCTGGTGACCAGAACCGACAATGAAAAAATACGCTCCCGAAAGGAGCCGGGCGCGAGCATCTTTGAGATCATGGAGCGCGCGGGGTTTGATCTATCGACCAGCAAGTTCACCGTGGATGTCCGTGAACCGAGCCAATTCGGCAATGTCTTCAGCTTGCTGATCAATTTTCTGCCGCTTATCCTATTCGGCGGCATCCTCCTCTTCATGATGCGCCAGGCGCAGGGCACCAACAACCAGGCCCTCAGCTTTGGCAAGAGCCGGGCGCGCATGTCCTCCGCAAGCCGGCCCACGGTAACGTTTGCCGATGTGGCTGGCGTAGAGGAAGCAAAACAGGAGCTCCAGGAAGTGGTGGAGTTCTTGAAATATCCGGAGAAGTTCGCGGCCCTGGGAGCGCGCATCCCCAAAGGAGTGTTGCTGGTAGGGTCCCCAGGGACCGGCAAGACGCTGTTAAGCCGCGCCGTTGCCGGAGAGGCGGGGGTCCCCTTCTTCTCCATCAGCGGCAGCGAGTTTGTGGAGATGTTTGTGGGTGTGGGCGCTTCTCGCGTCCGCGACCTCTTTGACCAGGCAAAGCGCAATTCGCCATGCATTGTCTTTGTGGACGAGATCGATGCCGTGGGCCGGCAACGAGGCTCGGGCTTGGGCGGCAGCCACGATGAACGTGAACAGACCCTGAACCAGATTCTGGTTGAGATGGATGGTTTTGACACAAACACGAACGTCATCGTTATTGCGGCCACCAACCGTCCGGATGTCCTTGACCCGGCACTCCTGCGGCCCGGACGTTTTGACCGCCAGGTGGTGCTGGACCTGCCAGACATCGCCGGGCGCAAAGCTATCCTGAAGGTGCATGCCCAAGGTAAACCCCTTGACAACACCGTGGACCTGGACGTGTTAGGCAAGCAAACACCCGGTTTCAGCGGGGCAGACCTCGCGAATTTAGTGAATGAAGCGGCCATCTTGGCCGCGCGGCGCAACAAGAAATCCATTGGTCTCGACGAGTTCGAGGAGGCCGTGGACAGGGTGGTTGCAGGCCCCGAGCGAAAGAGTCGGATCATCAGCCCCAAAGAGAAAGAGATCACCGCGTACCATGAGGGTGGTCACGCCACGGTGGGACGCCTACTTCCCCACTCCGACCCGGTGCATAAGATAAGCATCGTTGCCCGGGGCATGATGGGTGGTTACACCCGGTTCCTCCCCGTGGAGGACCGTTATCTCTGGACAAAGTCGCAATTTCAGGACATGCTGGCAACAGCCCTGGGTGGCCTGGTGGCCGAAAAGTTGGTTTTTGGCGAGATGACCACCGGCCCAGGTAATGACATTGAGCGGGCGACACAGATTGCCCGTCAGATGGTGACACGGTACGGGATGAGCGAGAAGCTGGGCCCCCGCACCTTCGGGCGCAAAGAGGAACTGGTGTTCTTAGGGCGGGAGATCTCCGAGCAACGAAACTACAGCGAGAAGGTTGCCGAGGACATCGACGCTGAAGTGCATGACCTCATCCAGAACGCCTACGACGTCGCAGAGCGCATCTTGACCATACATCGGGCCACTCTTGACAAGCTTGCCGAGAAGCTCATTGCTGAAGAAACTCTGGAAGGCGCTGAGTTGGAAGCCATCTTCAAGACTGCCCTCGCTCTTGAAGGTATCACTCAAGCGGCTGACGACGACCAGCCAGTGAAGGAAGAAAGGGTTCCTGCGCCGGTGGGAGAAGCGGCATCAGACTAGCCCGAGCCATGGAAATTACTCAGCGGGCGGAGGTTTCTCCGTCCGCTTTTTGTTCCTTCCCAAAAACCAACCCCCCCTCCCTACTTCAGAGCATAGATGGCCGTCTGAGGGTTTTCGTAGACCTTCGTGAGGAGGCCGCGGCTGACCATAGCATCAAATTTTGCAAGGCCGGCGGCGGGATAGTAGAGGCGCTCAAGCAGCCCCACGTAGATGTAGCGCACGCCGTATTTAGTAAGCAGCCGCTGCGCCTGAATGGTGTCGCTCTCAGAATATATCTGATTCACATCGCGGGTTCGCGTCTCAATAGATGGCCGGTAGTCCCAGCGCTGTTGGCTCTGGTGCCAGTCCCAGCCAATCACCGTGGGCAGGCCGGTGTAGATCGATACTCGCGCTCCCCATCGATAGATGGGCGTGACCGCCTCGACGATCACCGGTGAGCCATCCACGTGCTCCTGCAGCCAGCGGATCCCCTCATAATCCCAACGAAGGTCAACAGGCCCCTTCTGGTCGTCGTAGACCGCCCCGATCATAAAGGCCATTCCGTCCGGCGTCTGCGGTGTAACCACAAAGCGGTCCGCAATGCGCTTAGGCGTCGCCAGCACCGGATAGACAAGGGCGGCGGCAAGGAGCGCCACCATGCACCCCATCCACAGTCGCTGCGCTGGCGGCCGCGGCGCACGAAGGGAAAAGGTGGCCGAGGTTTCTCGCCGCGGCCGCGTCTTCTGCACAAGCCACCAAATCGCATACCCTGCACCGATGCTGTAGAGGACCCAGACCTGCAGGTAGAGCTTGAAGACGTTGTTCATGCGCTCCACCTCCCCAGGGATGTCAAATTTCACCAGTTCAACCAGGAGGCTGAGGGCAGCAGCCACAGCAATCAGTCCCAGCACGAAGAGGTAAACACGGCCGCGCTCTGAGGGGCCTCCCAGCTCCGCAAGAGCCAGCACTGCGATGACACAGATGACCAGGAAGAGGAACGCCGAAGTCATCCCTGCCAGCATGGCAATCAGCGGGAGCAAGAGCAAGGCAAGCCCCGGTGCAATCAGCCTCATGCGAACTTGGCCTTTCAGAGGGTGCACTAACCTGCGAGAGAGAAGAACGGCGCGATCGAAGCGGGCGCGATGGCTTAAATAGAATGCCCACAACCGGGGCACGCCCAGGGATCCGAAGCGTTTCGAGACCTCGTAACCCAGAAAACACGCAATGGGGAACAGAAAGAGCCCGTGAATGCGCAGGTACAACAGCAGAGGTGTCCTCTCCGGGCTGGGCGCGAGGCCCCCGTTGTAAAAGAGCTTGTAGTTCTCCTGGAAGGGCCTAAAGAAAGCAACACTAAACAACAGAAGCAGTCCAGCGGCGAGCGCCGTTCGGACCAGGGCGCCTGCGGTCATACGGAGTGGGAAACCGAGGGAAGCCAGCCCGACGGCGAGAAAGCCAATCAACAGATAGGTGGGAAAGTCCCAGCTATTGATCCAACGCAGCGCACCCAGGGTGAGACCGAAAAGCACAAGAAAGAGGCCTCGGGTGAAGAGTTCCTTCTCTCTCCATCCCCCAAAGACGAGCTGAACCCCAAAGGCAAGGGCAAGTAGCGTGAAGGGAAGCGCAATCAAATGCGCATGCAAGTCTGCGAATAGGTATGTGAAGAACGGAAACTCGGTGATGGAGATGCTCGGCGCTCGCAGTCCCGGATCAATGAACGAGGGATCCATGCCGCCCATTCCCCTGCTCCGCCAGTAGTCGAAGCTGGCGACGTGGGCATGTTGCACCACGGCCGCGAAGAGTCCCGCCGCCACCTTAACCGTGCCAGCGATGCCAGGAATGGTGCTGTCGACCTGCAGTTTGCTCACGTTCTGCAGTCTGTCGAATATCTGGACCGCGCCGTCCAGGTTGCCGACCACCGCGACGAAGAGGAGCGCGAGGGTGCCGGCGGGCCACGGGAAGGACGCCGCCGTTGCCATGCGGCCGTCTGCAACAGGGAACAGACGTTTCCTGAGAGCTGTCAGCCGACCTGGAGCCGCAGCGTCAGTCGTCTCGGCATTATCTCTTGTGATAGACACAGCCAGCGCAGACCCGACGCTAAAGGCCATGCCGACAAGCAAGGCGTAGAGGGTCGGCACCGCGAGGTTATACCCAACAGAGGGCATGATGCCGGTTAGCTTGATGACAGACGCGACGATGAACTGCCCAAAATAGTAGTAGTTGAGGTAGCCGCCGCTGTACCAGGGGTCATACGGGGGCATATACGTGCTCTTGATTATGGCGTTGAGGTATGCAAAATCCATAGGTTTCTCACCGCCGCGGTAGGGATGCCAGAGATCGGGGTTCAGGAGACGGATGAGGTAAAAGGTGAAGAAGGCGACCAGCCAGAGCGCCTCCAACGACAGGAGCAGTTTCCAGTGGCGCACGAGCCACGTTCGGAAGTCGCTGCGCCCTCGCCATACCACCGCTGCTCCTCCGACAGCGAGAAGGCCGACCATCGCCCCCACCGAAGCGCTTGCAAATGGAAGCACCCGCAGACTGGCGGCCAGCCATGCGCAATACGCGACGAGGAGCAAACCCAGACCCTTTGCCAGAAGGTACCCACGGTCGGGGAAGGCGCTGAAGAGCCGGAAGGTAAGCGGGAAGGCGAGGAGGCCGATCACCTCGACGGCGAAGAGCCAGACGAGCAAAGGAACGCGATTGCTTAAAGAGGTTACCTGAAAGAGGTCACGCCACGTGCCGCCAGATTGCTGCACGGCGGCGTCCTGGGGGGAGAGCACAAGACCGATGCTGGACGCGCCCAACGTGGGCGCGCCCACGTTGGGCAGCCCCTCACCGAGCAAGCTCCGCAGGTCCTGCGTGCTCATCTGCCTCGCTTTCTGGAAGATCATAGCGTTGGGATGGTCGTAGACGAGGAAACTCTCATCCGCGTGGCCTAACCTAAGCACCAATCCTGAGGGGTCAGGAAAGCCGCCGGGCACGGGCAGGCCGGGGCGGGAGAAGGTATCGGTGTTCCAGGTTACACCGAGAAAACTGGGGGATGCGCTGGCTGAGTACGCCAGCTCGAAGCCGAGTTGTCCCGAGAAGAGGAGTTGATAGTACCTGCTCGACATGGGATAGCGGTCCGGCAGGCGCGGAATGGCGCCATAGAGGCGGTTGCTGTAGAGGACAATATAGTCGGCCGCACTCAACTGCTGCGCGAGACGCTCCAGCTTTGACGTGTCGTCATTCTCATAGAGCGTGAGCTCCTCCTGTCGATAGCCCTCAAGTTTCGGTACACCCTCCTCCCAGTGCTCCTTGAGCAGCAGCGCGCCTTTCGGCGCATGCTCGTTAATCCAGGCAGAGAGGCGCACCGCCGGGTGGTCCTGACGGTAGACATTCGTATAGGCCAGCGCGTACCAGAGGGTGCTCACCAGCACCATTGCGGTGACCAGCGCCGGTAAGACCCCTAGCAAACCTCTCACAGACGAAATCCCATCCCTTACCTGCTCCTGAAGAGGACGCCCTGCAGCGGCACGCTCCCACCAGAGCACAAGGAAACGTGCACCCATGACGAGCAGCAGGGGCGTGATGGGGAGCATGTAACGGAGGAACTTCACCGGGAACGCTCCGACAAAAAGGAAATAGGGCAGCACCCAGGCCAGCAGGAGGAGATCACTTTTTTCCCGGCGGAGCCAGCCCCTGATTATGGTCACCGCGAGTCCCAACCACGCAATGATGCCCAGCGGCCAGCCGAGGCCCCAGGCGGAAAGCTGCTGTATGTCATAGAGGTAGGCAGGAGTATCGACATACTGGCGGGTGTAAGGGTAGTCGCGGATGCGCATCGCCATCTCGCTCTGTTCCCGGGTGTCACGGATGTACGTTGCCCAGTCGAGGATGGCGTAGGGCTGACCCAGCACAAACAGCGCGCCGGCGATTGCGCAGGTCAACAGGACACCCCGCAGGGCGCGGCGCAGTCGGGCGGCAGCGAGGTATGGCGCGGGGGCAAGACGGTCGTCAGGAAATAGGGCGAAGAGGATGTATGCCACTGCCACCGGAGCGAGGATAGGCGCTATGCTGACTTTGGTCGCCAGCCCAAGACCCACCCCCACGCCCATGAGGACGCTGCCCAACGCGTCGCCGCTGCCCACCAGACGGGCGGCGCCGTACAGGGTCAGCATCACAAAGAAGGTCAGGAGCACATCGAAGGTGGCAAAGTGGCTGAGCTGTACGTGAAGCACTGCGAAGGCGGCGAAGGCGGCGGCGAGGAGACCGGTGAGGGAACCATAGAAGCGGCGAGCGATGAGGAAGACCAGCAGAACCGTGCCTGTGTCAGCTACTGCCGAGAGGCCACGTCCCAGGAAACGCACCTGGTCCAGGACGAAAGAAGCATCCAGCGACCTTGCCAGGCTATAGAGAAACTTGAGGACGTAGAGCGGAAACGTCCCGTAGGCGAACCAGTGCGGGTTCCAGGGACTCCTACTGGGATCAAATAGGTCGGCCCACTGAAGGCGGTCGGCCTGAGCAAGTTCCGGCAGCTTGAACAGGAGGAGAAAACGCTCGTCAGGGTGAAAGAAATACCCCTGATCCCAATTGATGCCGTACAGTCGCAGGGCCAGGCCACTGAGGAGAATAACGCCAAGAAGCAGCGATACGGGGAACCGCGCATAGGAGGTGAGCTTGAGCGTAGGAGGAGCCTCCATTGGGGGACTCACGGACGGCTAGGTCGCCTGGCCATCCTCCAGCGGACTTAACACCAAGCCCACAGGAAGTTTGGGATAGAAGAAGGTGGACTTCTGCGGCATCTTGTCCCCTGCCTCGGCCACCGCGACGATTTGCTCCATCCTGGTGGGGTTCATCAAAAGCGCAATCTGGTACTGGCCAGCGTCCACAGACTCGATGGCCTCAGGAGCGTGGTGCGTAAATGCCAGGGCCGCCTCAACCTCGTGGGCGTCGCGGCCGATGCCCAGCGCGCCGTGGACAAATGCCTCGTGCAGGAGGGTAACGTCGAGCGAACGCACCGCTTCCGGGGTTGCAGCGGGCAGGACACCACGCAGTGCTGTGAGGGACTTGGGCGTGATAATGACCAACTGGTCCGGCTCTATGCCGTAGATGCCAAACCGGGGGGCGTTCCCTTCGCTGGGCGTGAGGACTTTGGGTAGCTGCTGCTCCAGGAAAGGGCCTGGGGACAATCTACCGAGCGCCTGCCAGTCTGTGGCGATCTCCCGCTTCAAGATGTCCATGCGCTCCGCCGAGACGCCTTTCACAAGTCGATGAATCGGCAGAATGAGCAGGCCGGGATCGGACAGGCTCATCAGGGTCATGAAGACATAGTTGAACCCCTCCTGGCCGGTGAAGCCGGGATGGGCCGCCCGCCGCTCGTTGCGGTAAGCAAGGGCGGTCTCATAGCGATGGTGGCCGTCCGCAATGTAGAGGGGGTTGGGCGCGAGAAAGCCCTGAATCCTGGCGACGCTGGCAGGATCGGGCACGGTCCAGAGGGTGAATGAGGCATCCCGCCAGCCGGGAACCTGTAACACCGGCGGCTCGGCTGCGATCTGCTGGAAGAGAGCAGGCATCTCATCCTTCGGGTCCTGATAGATAGCCCAGAGGGGCGCGGTGTTGGTCTTGAGCGCCCGCAGCAGGTTCATACGGTCGACCTTGGGCTCCGGCAGCGTGCGCTCGTGGGGGAGGATGACGCCCTCGCTCCATTCGGCGAGGCGCACCTGCACCAGCAGCTCCCAGCGGCTCCGCTTGGCGCCTAGGTACGTGAAGTCGTGGCGGCAGAGGTAAAATGAGGGCCGATCTTCTCTGACCAGCACTCCGTCTTTTGTCCAGGCGTCCAGAGTCGCCCTGCCCCTGGTGTAGCGGTTATCCGCCTCGCTGTCGGCGGGGCCGGTCTTGCCGAGCTCCAGACGGATGACGTTGTGGGGGTCAGCCTGGTGCAGGTCATCCTGCTCCTGGGGACTGATCACGTCGTAGGGCGGGGCGAGCAGCACGGAAAGACCGGCCCCTGCCTTGGGGCCGTAACGCAAACCTCGGAACGGTCGGACATCCGCCACGTTTATCCTTCCTCCTCTTCATACAACGAGAGTGGGTACACGACGGTCACGATGCTCATGTGATGCTCACGCCATATCTGGTTAAGGTCATTGGTGACCTCAAGGGGAATCTGGATGCGCCCGGTCTCCGTGAAGATGGAGAAATGCCAGAGGTCCGCCTTCTCGCCCTGCTCCAGCTTAAACTTGCTCTCCGGAAAATGAGCGAGGAGGTTGGCCTGGATACGGGGCATCCATTCAGTGAGCAGGTCGTTCATGCGTCCCATTATACAGCCAGCCCCGCACAATCCAAATGCCTTGTGACGGATGTCGCAAGGGCGACCACAGGCAGACCATTTTTTGTGAAGAACCGCTGGTCCTGAGAGGCTGTGAATCTTTTCCTCTCCCTTGAGGGAGAGGTTAGGAGAGGGTGAAGCGACGCCTCCTTCGGCTCGGCTCAGGGTGAACTCTCAGCTCACCATGAGCGACAATGCGGCAGCATCGGTCTTTCCGATATAATGGCCACAGAGAGGATCCAATCGGAACATGAAGATCACCGCCCGCTTCTTTGCATCGTCAAGAGACGCAGTGGGGCAGAGTCAGCTTGAGCTAGAGGTGCCGGAGGGAAGCTCCGTAGCGACGCTGCTGGAGCGGCTGAGCGCGGACTATCCGAAGCTGGCCGGCTACGCGTCCCATTTGATGATCGCGGTGAACGCGGAGTACGCGGAGCGCAGCGCCACCCTGCACGCGGGCGACGAGGTGGCGTTCATTCCCCCCGTCAGTGGAGGCAGCCATGCTATTTAAGATAACTCCCGATGTTCTCAACCCCCGCGAGCTGGAGAAGCTGCTGGACCTTCGGCCGACCAACGGCGCGGTGGTCACCTTCCAGGGCGTGGTGCGCAACAACTCCCGGGGCAAGACGGTCTCCTACCTGGAGTACGACGCCTACGCGCCCATGGCGGTGAAGATGATGGAGCGCATCGCCGGCGAGGTGTCGGAGAAGTGGGACATCCACGACATGGGCATCTGGCACCGCACGGGCCGGCTGGAGATTGGCGAGGCGAGCCTGGTGGTGGTGGTGGCCTCGCCCCACCGCAAAGAGGGCTTCGAAGCCTGCCACTACACCGTGGACCGCATCAAGACCATCGTGCCCATCTGGAAGAAGGAGGTCTGGACCGACGGCGAAAGCTGGGTGGAGGGCGACCTTCTGGTCAGCGAGCGGGACGGGTAATAAGGAAACAATAATTCAAAAAGAAATAGTAATCTAACAGAGTCAAATGGTTGAAGCATTCGTCACGCCATCGCTAATCAAATGGGCTAGAGAGCGGTATAAGCTAACGACTGAAGCCGCCGCCCGGAAGGTACGAATAGACCCTCAGGTATTAGATGACTGGGAGAAGGGGGAGGCGCGTCCTTCACTTCATCAGGCGCAAGAATATGCGCAAAAGCTGAATTTGCCTTTCGGTTACCTTTTCCTTTCGTCTCCACCCATCCTTCGGCTTCCCTTGCCTGATTTACGCACCGTAGGAGATGCTCCGCCGCGTGAGCCCAGTCCAGAATTTTACGATCTTATAAACGACGTAATGAGCAAACAGGAGTGGTACCACGAGTATCGGGAGAGTTTGGACGCTGAACCTCTTCCGTTCGTCGGACGCTTTGCTTCACTTCAGGACAAGAGCCAGATAGCAGATGATATTTGTAAAGAATTGGGCGTAAACGATGCAATGAGAGCGACTGCTCGAAGTTGGGAACAGTTCTTAGTCAATCTAATCCGCAAAGCTGAGGATTTAGGCATACTTGTATTAAGGAACGGCGTAGTTGGGAATAACACTCGTCGTCCACTTAGCACTGAGGAGTTCCGGGGATTTGCGATTAGCGACGATTTGGCACCCCTTATTTTTCTTAACAGTTTAGACTCAAAGGCTGCCCAGATTTTTACCCTGGCTCATGAACTAACACACCTATGGATGGGCCAAAGCGCTGTTTCGAACCCAAATTATCTAAGTGAACAAAACAACGACGTGGAAAGTCTATGCAATGAAATAGCCGCTGAAATATTAGTTCCAGCAAAGGACTTTCTAATACGATGGGATGAGGGAACCACAATATTTCAAAATCTCCAACGACTTGCTACGCGATATAGAGTAAGCACCTGGGTAATCCTCAGAAGAGCATTAGAGGTAAAGAAGATAGACTACTCAACCTACCGATCAAACTTAGACAAGTTAATCACACAACAAGAGGTACATAGAAACACTGGAACAGACGGCGGGGGCGGTAACTTCTACCTGACGTTACTTTCTCGTAACAGTCGTTCACTCACATCAGCGGTGATATCTGCCACCGCCGAAGGCCGCCTTCTGCGTAGAGATGCTGCCAGATTACTTAATGTGCAAGTAAGTACATTAAGTGGAATAGCTAAGAACATCTTTGGGAGTAAGTTGGCATAAGTGGCTGACTACTGGCTTGATAGCAACGTATTTATTGAGGCAAAAAATCACGCCTATGCCTTCGACCTCGTTCCGGGATTCTGGCTCTTTATTGAAGAGAAGGGTAAAGAGGGCATAATTTGTGCTTCATCAATGGTATATGACGAACTTGTATCTGATACTAGAGACGAGCTCGCAGCTTGGGCAAAGGCTAGAAGAAATGTAGGCTTATTTGCTGATCCAGATCAGCCCGTTCAGGAGGCGGTCAGAATTATTGGTGACTTCGTCATCAATAATTACAATCAGAGAGAAGCGGATAAGTTCCTTCGCAAGGCTGACCCCTTTGTGATCGCTCACGCTCTTATTGGTGGGGGCGCTGTGGTTACACACGAGAGTAAAGTGGACCAAAACTCAACTAAAGTAAAAATACCTAATATATGCGAACAGTTTAACGTAGAATGTATTGATCCCTACACTATGCTTCGCGCTCTTAACGCGTCTTTTCGATAGTCTATAGTCCACTTTTACACTACCTTCGCGCCTGTCGTCCCCTGGGAGCGGTCTTGGGGTCCTGGCGGCGGGGATCGCGTTCGCTGCCGCGGTAGTCCGGCGCATCGATGACGATGGGCAGGCTGACCGAGGGGTCGCCGATGCGGGAGGCCAGGGCCGCGGAGGGCAGCTCGCTGGGCGCGAGGCTGGTGGTGATGACCGTCGGGAAGCGGCCGTTGTAGCGGTGGTTGAGAAGCTGGAAGAGCTTCTCCTGCGCCCAGGGGCTGGTGGAGTGCGCGCCGAGGTCGTCCAGGATGAGAAGCTCCGCGTTCTTGATGTGGTCAAAGAGCATGTCGTAGGTGATGTGGCTGTCCGGCGCAAAGGTGGAGCGCAGGTGGTCTAACAGATCGGCCACCACCACCAGGAAGACCTGCTGCCCCTTCTCCACCCGGTAGTTGGCGATGGCCGCCGCCAGGTGCGTCTTGCCGCAGCCCACCGGCCCCATGAAGACCAGCCATCCCTCGGGGCGCTCAGCAAAGTTTAGGGCAGACTGGTACGCAACCCGCAGGTTATGCTGCTGCTCGGACGTTGCGTTCATCCCCTTGGGGTCAAAACTTTTGAAGGTCATCCCCTTGAGGAGCTGCAGGTCCAGGACGCCCTTGTATTGAAAGAGGATATCCGACCGCTCTTCCAGCACCCACACCTGGGCCATGGCCGGGTCGCAGAGGCGGGTGCGCCAACGCTCGTCCAGAGTTTCCAGCGAGACGCCAACGGTAATCACCGTGGGAAGCTGCGCATTGTAACGGTGGTTCAAAAGCTGGTGCAGCTTCTCCTCCGCCCACTGGGTGCTGCTCTGGGAACCGAGATCGTCCAGCAGGAGGACCGGCGCGTTCCGCACCTGCTCAAAAAGGTCGTCGTAGCTCTCCGAGCGGTCGGGACTGAAGGTGGAACGAAGATGATCGAGAAGATCAGGCACCACCATGAACAACGCGGGCTGTCCCCGGCTGATCATCTGGTTGGCGATGGCCGCGGCAATATGCGTCTTGCCGGAGCCGCTGCTCCCGGTCAGCACAAACCATCCTTGCGACGAGTCAGCGTACTCCTTTGCCGCCGCCACCGCTTTCTGGAACTGCTCCTGATTGGCGCGGTCGCCGCTGCGGCCGTGGGAGACGAGGGAATCGAAGGTCCAATGGAGGAGGTTCCCCATATTGCTGTAGCGCTGCAGGCGGGGGCTGCGCTGCTCCTCCATCTCTTCAGTGACGCAGACACAGGAGACCGCCCTACCGTAGTCGGGGTGCGTCTCAGGCAGCTCCGGGTATACGAAGCCGATGCCCTTGCAGATGGGGCACACGCGTCCCTGTGATTCGACTACGTTGGGCGTGAGGGCGCGGCTAACCTGACGGCTGCCGGCGGTTTGGCCAAACGTAGTATTTGGTGACATCCCGCGACGTTTGAGAATGTCCCCCATGCGTTCCATCGTCTTTTCCTTCTGTCTTCCAGCGTTCCAGTATTCGCTCAACATAACGCCATTGCCGGTGATTCTGTTCCACCGCTATCTGAAATGCCTCGCGGATCCACTCGGCAGGAAACTCCGCCTCCGCCTCCTGCAGCCGCTCGGCCACCAGGGGGCTGAGCATCCCGATGCTCTCTTCGTAGAGGGTGAAAATGTCACGCTCCTGCCGTCCCAGGGGAACGGCAGTCCTCGCAGCCCCTGACGGCTGAGGCAGCGCGATCTGCTTGCTGCGGATGGCTTCCGCCGCTTTGCGGTCCTGGGCAGTGTTCAGCAGCAGCCACGCCTCGTCCTCCGTCGACCCTGCCTGAATGAAGGTGCCGCGGCCAAGCGCAGCCTCGATCCCGCGCGCGATCTCCGCGCCGGCGGTGCGCCCCGGCCCGCAGAGCGCGCCTGTGAGCGGGCCGTCTTGCAGAAGCTCGCCCACCGAGATCGCCCGTGGATAGCCCCGCTTCATGCCCAGCAGACGGAAAAGGTGCAGGGTGACGTGCAGTTCCGCCATGTCCGTGATGCGGGGCAAGACGTCCGAGAAGAAGACCCGTGGGATTGCCACATAGTCCGGGCGGGAGGGGAAGCCCGAAAAGTCGCTCATGCGTCACGCGCCATGCCCTCGGCAGATGCCATTTCCTGGGTCGCCAGGGTGAAGAACTTGGCCGTCTTCTTCTGGAAATACAGGTCTACCTGGCCGGTGGGGCCGTTGCGGTGTTTGGCGATCAAGATATTGGCGATGCCCTCCGGGTACTTGCGGGTGGGGTAGCGCCGCTCCCACTCTTCCTGGCTGAGATACGCGTCCTCCCGGTAGATAAACATGACCACGTCGGCGTCCTGCTCAATGCTGCCGCTCTCCCGAAGGTCGGAGAGCTGGGGAATATGGGGCTGGCGGGACTCGACCGCACGGCTGAGCTGGGAGAGCGCGAGCACCGGAACATGCAGCTCCCGGGCCAGTGCCTTGAGGGAGCGGGAAATCTCGCTCATCTGCTGGACTCGGTTCTCCTGGTACCCGCTGCCACTTCCACCACCGGTGATAAGCTGAAGATAGTCGACAATGACGAGGTCAAGGCCCACGTCGTAGTGAAGGCGGCGGGCCTTGCTGCGCATCTCGACCACGTTCATGATGGGCGAATCGTCGACGAAGATGGGGGCTTCCGAGAGGAGCGCAGTGCCCTCGATGATCCTCTCATGCTCCTCCGCGGTGAGGTAGCTGGGGTCGATGTGTCCGAGGCGCAGCCGCTGGACGTCGATATTTGCCTCAGCGGAGAGGAGGCGTTCCACCAACTGCTCTTTGGACATTTCCAGGCTGAAGGAGGCCACATATGCGCCGTCTTTGACTGCCGCGTGGTACGCGATGCTCAGGGCCAGGCTGGTCTTCCCAATGCCGGGGCGAGCGGCCAGAATGAGCAGGTCGGAGCGGTGGAGACCGCCCAGCACACGGTCCATGCGCTCAAAGCCGGTGAGGATACGCGGCACACGCGCGCCGCGGCCTTCTTCCGCGCCGCCGGTCTCCAGGTAGCGATCGATGATGTCTCGGATGGGGACAAAATCCTGCGGGGAGCGGCCGCCTCGGAGGTGGAAGAGGATGTCCTCCGCCTTGTCCAGCACGGCATCGGCGTCGGGGCCGCCTTCAAAACCCAGGGCGGCGATCTGTCCCGATGCGCCGATGAGCTTGCGCATGGTGGCAGTGCGCTGGACTATCTGGGCGTAATGCTCCACAAAGACGGAAGTCGGGACTGAGGTGACCAAATAGCTGAGGTATGCAAGGCCACCCATCTCTTCCAGACGGTCTGTCTGTGCCAGCTCATGGGCCAGGGTGATCTGGTTGATGGACTCACGGCGGTCATAGAGCGCGAGGCAGGCCTCGTAGGTCCATCGGTTCTTCTCCCGGAAGAAATCCTCCGGCTTAAGACGAGAGGCTACCTTGTAGATAGCCTCTTCATCCAAAAGCAAAGAGCCAAGGACCGCTTCTTCTGCTGCAATGTCATTGGGAGGTAAGCGATCCGGGAACGTCATAGATTACCCACTTGGTTACGCCTCGGCCTTCCCGGCCTCCCGCACTTCCACGTTGATGGTGGCTGACACGCCGTTGCTGAAGCGCACTTCCACCTGGTACGTGCCCAGCTGCTTGATGGGATCGACGAGGAGCACCCGCCGGCGGTCGACCTCGTGGCCGACGACTTTCGCCAACTCTTCCGCGATGCGGGCATTGGTCACCGCACCGTAGAGCCGGCCCTGGGTGCCCACCTTCACACCAACGGCGACAGTGATACCGTTAAGGCTTTCACCCAACTGCGCCGACTGCGCCTCGAGCCGGGCCTCTTTCTTTGCCAGAGCCTTCTCCTGCTCCTCCAACTGCTTCAGGACAGCAGGGCTCGCTATGGCAGCCAGCTTGCGCGGCAGGAGGAAGTTTCGCCCAAAACCGTCCTTGACGGTCTTCACCTCTCCCGCCGTGGCGATATTGAGCACATTCTCCAGAAATACAACTTTCATTACTCTGCCTTTTTCCGGGATTTGCAGCGCTGCTGCTTGGTTCTTGACGTAGTATAGCACAGGCGTGCGCGTGATTGAGGACACGCCAGCATTGCAGGGAGGCGCACGCGCGACACTACCAGGGGAGCGACATCGGATCAAGGGGTTTTGGTGGCGAAATTCCAGCAGCGCGGCGCGAGATGCTTGGCAGTTAGCATAGGGTTCCTTGTGGCGGTTGACGTAAGTGGGAGGAATTGCTGCTGCATTGACCGCGGGGAGCCGATCAGCCCATACTACTAAGGATCAACCCATCTGTAGTGGTGTGTTTCATCTAAACCGGTAGATATTGTATACACGCTGCTCAGGAGTGAGCATGAGTACGCCTCCCGTTATCCGAGACCCAGAGGTCTACCTGGTATCAAAGCAAACCGTGGTCCAGGACGAGCTTAACCGCTTCCTCCAAAACGAGGCCTTCGCCTGGGATTATTCCAATAGGCTGTCCTGGCCGGCAGAGCTCATTGTGGAGACGGCCGGGCGGTTATGCTATCTCTCTTTTGGCGCCGGACGCAGCACGTTGGAGGAGTATATCCGAAACATACTTGATTCCCGTCACGGCTCTGTAATGGAGCACGCGGTGTGGGGCTTCATCTTCACCGGCATCTCTCGCTCGCTGACCCATGAGTTGGTGCGGCATCGCGCTGGCATGGCCTACTCCCAGCTCTCCCAGCGCTATGTGGACGAGAGCCGCGCCAAGTTTGTCCTGCCGCCTGCGATTCAGGGGCACCCGGAAGAGGAGGAGCAGTGGCTGCGCGAGGTCGCGGACGATATGGCAAACTACATTGCCAGGGTGGAGCGGATGATGGCCTGGCCGGAGTTCCAGGTGATCAAGAGCCGCACCGAGCGCCGCAAGATGGTGCGGGAAGCCGCCCGGGCAAACCTGCCAAACGCCACTGAGACCATGATTTTCGTCACCGGAAACGCCCGTGCGTGGCGGAATATCATCGAACTGCGGGTCAGCGGGCACGCGGAGGCGGAGATCCGCCGTCTTCAATACAAGGTTTCCACCGCATTGCGAAGAGAAGCGCCCCACATCTTTGGTGACTACGAGTTCGTGCCCCTTCCAGACGGCACCTTTGAAGCACAGACGCCCAATATGAAGGTGTAACGGACACAAGAGCACCGCATAACCGGAGGGAGGGCCGTACCTATCCCCGCCTGACCGCGGGCACTCAGGACAACAGCTTTTAGCTATGCAACAGGTTTTTCAGCAATCTCAATGTGCGTCTTTCATGAGCCGAAAACATAGCTAGGCTGGGCGGTAAAGAAAGGCGTTTACCCCATTATCTGGTAGGCGGTGGTGCCTGGAGCCCGTGAACTAGGTCGCTGTTCGGCTGGTTTC
>Ga0082335_1000597_pt2 | contig 49234 bp, 41 predicted proteins | sample Subgrocontami58m_FD_72375 | JGI IMG/M metagenome (GOLD analysis project Ga0082335, IMG submission 72375) | Subsurface groundwater microbial communities from S. Glens Falls, New York, USA - GMW37 contaminated, 5.8 m (SPADES assembly) (version 2) ... | reverse complement strand
ACGGCGCGCAGGACACGGCCGTGCTGATGAGTTTTTTCCAAACGGCGCGTTTACAGGACGAAAACTTCTTGGAATTCATGCATGAACTGGCGGAAAACCGCCTACGAAACTAAACTGATACAAAGAATCAAATCCGCTAGTTATCAAAAATCCAAATATACACCACGGTCAGTATAGCAAACAACACGATTACGTTAAAAAGAGGCGAACAAGAAAGCACGTCCAAGGGACTTATTCCGGGCCGCCCAGTGAAAGATTCGTAAGCCGCATTGTTGGCAAAAGACTTTTCAAGCTGCTGAATTTCCGCGGGACTGGCTTTACACACGTACTGGGCATAAGGAATAGGAAAGAAATATAGGGTTAGTGCTAGTGCCACACAAACGAATAAAAAATATTTCGATATGCGGCCCATGAGTTTCAAACGCTCGTTCGGTTCTTTCCATTCGACTTGAATCAATATTAATGCTAAAGGAACCAGGCGTATATATGTGGGCAGTTGAATGTGTCAAAACATCAAGCCGGCCAAAACTATCTTGAAAACTTTAGTCAAATACAACAAAAATCGCCGGTTGCAGCTTGAGAATTTAGGGAATTGAGCCCACGGTTCAGTGCCGAGGGACAGAGTTGCAACGGACCTTCTTTTCCGAAAGAAGCTCCACCAAGAAAAACGTCGGAGGGGGCGAGGCGCAGGCCGTGCCAGGGGGAACCGTGGGTTCCCCCGGGGCGACCATGCCGAGGGAGAGATTTGAACTCTCGACATCTAGATGTCCCAGCGGCCTGGTTTTAGGCGTTGGTTTTAACCGCGTCAGAACGGACGCGGGCGTATGAGTTTCGCCTATCCGGTGAACCGAAAAAGTCCACCACAAGCTAGCGCTCCACCAGGCTGAGCTACCTCGGCTTTAGATTAGGGTTCTTGGCCGGGCAGCTTTTTTAAGGCTCTTTTTTGACGCCAAAGACGGACTGTAAAAAACAGTTAGGTGGATTCATCGAGGAACCGACGGACCCGGTCACCACTGCGTTTGGATCGCTTGGCTTGCGGCAACTGCGCCGGAAGCGTGGAACGCGGGGCGGGTACTTTTGGCTTTGGTTTTTTCTGAAGCAGCGCTGAAAACGGGTGGTCCAAAGGAGCCTCCCGCGGGAGGATGACGCTGAAATGGTGGGGTGCGTCTGGACGGGGTCGAGTGGTCAAAGGGCGCATGGCCAAGGTGAAGCCGTCGCCTTGGTAAAAATAGACGCCGCCGCTTTCCGACGTCTTTTGGAGCGTCCGGTCCTGAAACCACCGGTTGATTTGTTTCCGAAGGATGTCCAGCTGCCGGCGAAGCGCTTGAGGTTCCAGCGCTCCGGCGGTGTAATGGATGTACGTACGCCCTTCCCGCTTCTGCACCAACGTGTGCACAAGAAATGACAATTCACCTTTCGGCGCATGCAATGCCTCATAAATTCGGTTCATACCAAATCCGCCTCTGGCAAATCCCACAACACGACTTCCCCGGTTCCGTCAAGTTCAAGTTTTTCGATTCCCGCCATCCGCACGGCGTCACCGGATTTAAGCGCATGGCCGTTGGCCTCGACTTTCCCATCTGCTACGAAGAGAAAGCCTAAGCGTTCCGCATTGGAAAAAACATGCGCCAGTGGCTTTCCGAGCATGCGGCCGACGTAGAACGAGGCGTCTTGGTGGATGGAAATGGGTTCGAAATGGGAAGAAGAGGGGACGGTTGCAGCCGAGTTTTGTTTTTTGGTGTTTTGATTTTTTTCTTGCCGAACGATTTTTTCCTTTTCGCCGGTAGCAACCAAAAGCAGCTTTCCGTTGCGGTCGTTTTCGGTCAAGTCCAGCTGGCCGTAGTTAGGCGCGAGGCCGGCTTTTCGAGGCAGCACCCACATCTGCAGCAAGTGCAACGGCTTCTCTCCGGCGTTTTTTTCCGAATGCAAGATGCCGGTCCCGGCCGACATATACTGCACCCCTCCGGACGTGACGGTGCCGCGGTGCCCGAAACTGTCCTGGTGCTTCAGTTCACCTTCCAAAACGTAGGTGATGATTTCCATGTCGCGGTGGGGATGCGTCTCGAAGCCGGAGTGCGGCGCGATGGTGTCGTCGTTCAACACGCGCAGCGCGCCCCAGTTGAGGTTTTGCGCGTCGTAGTAGTCGGCAAAGCTGAATGAAAAAAACGTCGAGAGCCATCCGTGGCTTGAATAGTGGCGGGAAGAGGCGCGTTGGATGCGGAAGACAGGTGGCATAAAGAAACAGGTCAATGCAAGGAAAAAAGGATTTGCGTATTTGCCTAAAGATGAAGTCAGAGGTAACCCCACGTCAACAGCTTGTCGCCGTCGGTGCGCCATTTCTCGCCGATGTCGGTGCGATAGAACATGTTGGGAATCATGATGTTCTCCACGCGGCTATAGGCTTGCTTTCGGGCGTCTTCCATGGTCGTGCCGGAACCGGTGATGACTAAAGCGTAGCCGGAATTGCCCGCGAGGTGCCAGTCACCGTCGGCATCCACCTTGACGTCGCCGGGATGGACGCCTTCGCGCGACGGCTTCTTGAACAAAACGGTGGCGTCTTCCGAGTATTTCTTGAACGCCTTGGGGTCTTCGAACGGGAACGGCGGAACGGCGATGACCACGCAGATTTGGAAGCCTTTTTTGGCCCGAAGCTCCGCTTTTTGTCCGGAGGCCAAGTCGAACAAGAAGTCACCCCAACCCGACGTGACGCCTTCCATTTGGAGGTGGATGGTAGGGTAGCCGAAGCGCGACGTGAATTCCAACGGGTAGACGCCGCGGGCGTTGACGATGCAGTTCAAGTCGATGTAGCCCACGTAGCGGCAAGAAGCTAAGCGGTCGCGCATTTTGGCCAACGTGTGTTCGAACAACGGGTTGGGTTGCGAAAAGAACGCGGCCGTGCCCATCTCACCGGTGTTGGGCCCGATGTCCCCCGGGAACATGCGTTTGTGCTCGAACGTGACGTGGACGGGGTACACGAATTCGTAGCCATTGAAAAACGCGCTGACGCCGACTTCCACGCCGGAGGCGTACTTCTGGATTTGGAACTGCTTGATTTTTTTCGACCACATCTTCTTGTAATGCTGCAGCACGTCGACGATGTCCTTCCCGTCCTCTTCCTGACCGATGAAGAGCAGTTCCTTTTCGTTCTGCACGGCACCCGACGGCTTGATGACGTACCGGCCTGGATTTTTCTGGACGAACGCGATGCCTTCGTCAAAATCGGAAAAGTTCTGCCGCGACAAGGTGTTTACGCCGGCGTCTTTGAGTTCGGATTGGCCGAATTCGCGGTCGTCCTCGAGTTTGTCCGTGTACGCGGAGCCGCCGACGACGAGCTTTCCGCTTTTACGCAAGCGGTCCGCCTCTTCGCCGAAACCGACGTCGTCAAACACGATACAGTCGGCCCAGTCCTTGTGGTCCTTCCAGTCGTCGACTTTGGGCACGAAGCCGTCGCCGACGTCTTTTTGGTCGGCGGCCTTGATGGAGTATTTTACGTCGTGGCCTTCTTTTTGGACTTGCCAGGCCAAGTCGTGGATGAGGCCTTCGAACGAGACGAAGAGGAACTTGCGTTTTTGAGTTGGGGCGTTTTCGCCGTTGCCGTTGACCATAGGGGCCCATACGCTGAACGCAACGCAGGTAAAATAAGTTTGGGTCAACCGCCCGCCACAAAAAAAACAAACGCGCAAGAGAAAAAAGAGGCCGTGGGGCGAAAAGCGGCAAAGGAAACGGACAAGGCGCAAGCACCAGACACGCGAACGGAAAAAAAATGGAGGCAACCGGCGCAAACAGTTTTAAGCGAACGCGCCTTCCACGCGGTATTTTTCTGCCCGCGTATGCAACCATCGTCATATAGCAAGTGACGCAACTCATCGGACAATTTGGCGTCACTTGCTATCAAGTTCGCGACACCTATTCGTCTAAAAATTTGTGTCGCTTACCATAGTATTCGACGTTTTCCAGCAAGTTTCAACAATTCCGATGGAACGATACGATTATAGGTGGAAAAATATCGAAACGTAATCATGAGAACACATCTCCTTGAAATTCCTTCCCAAGAACACGGATCAGCCATAAAAATAGGCCTGATTTCCGCGACGTATCACCCGGAGCAAGGTAGGAATGACGCATGCGTCATGCTGGCCCGATTCAGTAAATCGAAAAAAACCGAAGCGCGCATCGGTTTCGAAGGAAAACAAACGTCGTTTTCCGCTTTAACGCATGGAGACTCAATAACAAGCACCGAAGAGACTGAACTTAAGCGCATCGTTGCCCTCGCGTTAAGGCATTCCCTCACGACGGGGCACCTTCCAACTAAATACGGGCCTCACGTCGTGCTCCTTGAGTCGAGCATGAAGCAATGAATTCGACCGCACGATTGTTGCAGATGCCCGTCTGCGGCAACTGTTTTTAACGCCTAAGTGCCAAAAGTCGTCATGAAGAGCAAGTACTTCGACATGGAAAAGCACGTGGCCGAGGAACACGCCGGATCCGCGTCCCGCCTCCGCGAGTTCATTCTGGGCTGGCAAGACGGCTTGGTCAACGTGTTGGGCATCATTCTGGGCGTGGCGGCGGCGACGAACGACACGCGCATCGTCATCATAGCGGGCCTTGCCGCCACGTTCGCCGAAAGCATTTCCATGGCCGCCGTGGCGTACACCTCGACCAAGGCGGAAATCGATTACTACCACAGCCAATTGAAGAAGGAAAAAGAGTGGATCGAGAACCGGCCGGACGACGAGCGGGCGGAAGTGTACGAAGTGTATTACCGAAAAGGTTTCCGCGGAAAGTTGCTGCAGCAGATCGTGAAGAAAATCACGTCGGATAAGAAAGTCTGGCTGGACTTCATGATGAACGAAGAACTCCAGTTGGAAAAGCCGGCGGCCGACAAGCCCGTCCAAGACGGAATTTTGGTGGGTGTTTCGGCCGTCATCGGCTCGCTCATTCCCCTTATCCCGTTCATCGGCCTCACAGTCCAGCAAGCGGTGCCCGCATCGGTCGGCATCTCCCTTGTTGCGCTTTTCGCGGTGGGTTATATCAAGGCCCAAAAAACGGTGGGAACGCCGTGGAAAGAAGGGTTAGAAATGATGGTCATCGGCGGACTGGCAGCAGCCGTGGGTTACGCCGTTGGCACCGTGTTGGGCGTCGCGCTGCCGGGATAAAGCCAAATCAAATGCAATGCAAAGAAAAAAGGAGGTAAGCACCAATGGCGTCAAACGCGAAGCTCTACGGGATTTTGGATTTAGCCACCGCTTTTCTGGCGTTGGTGTTCGGCGCGGGATGGATCGTAAGTGGCCTGGGCTTGCGCTTTGCCCATGAAGTGACCGGCCCGCTGTCTTCAGGCGTCTTGGGCCTCGTCGTGGGACTGGTGTTCCTCGTCTACGCCTTGCGGTACTTCAAGGTCATCCGCTGAAAACCGCCAAACAATACGGTTTCCTTTCGTGAATCTCTTTTTTTTTTCAGAATGACATTAGTCCTTTATGGCTTCCCAAAGAATCTCTTCCTTGGAATTGATGGACAAGCCGCGGTCGTCGATGACGACGGGATGGACCAGCTTGTCGTGGTTGGTGCCCCGCATCTTGCGGATGAACATCGAGCGGTGCGGCGGCACGTACATCAACTGGACGACGCCGTCGACCAGGAATTCCTCCACGCCGAAGCGCGACAACTGGTTCTTGCCACCCGTCGTCTCGCACGTCAAAATGGTCGTGCAATCGATTTTTCGGAGTTCTTCCACAAGAACGTAGATGGCGTACCGGATTTTTGACACGTCATCCATCCAGAAGGAAAACGCGGTAATCGAGTCGATGACCATGCGCTTGGCGCCCATTTGTTTGGCTTTGTCGACGATGCGCGCGGCCTGCGCCGACAAGTCGTTCTTCGAGTCCAGCGACGGCTCGAATTTGTAAATCTTCAGTTTGTTTTCCTTTTCCAACGGCAGCAAGTCCCATTTGAACCGCTGCATGTTCCACCACAAGTTGTGCGGGCCTTCCTCCAAGGTGATGTAGACGCCGGGTTCATTGTATTCTTTCGCGCCGTAGTACAAGTATTCCAAACAAAAAATGCTTTTTCCCGTACCTGAGCCGCCGCTGACCAGGATGGATGAGCTTTCCGGAAAGCCGCCTTCAATTAAGTCGTCCAAACCGGGAACTCCTGTGGGAATGCGTTTCATGAGAGTAAAACCACGAACATCACGAAAGCGGCAAATAAAGGGATTTGGTTAACGGGGTTTACAAATGCTGACGCAAAACGTCTTAAAACCGGTTCGGCGTAAGCCAGCTGTGGAAATACCGAAACCCTATCGGATCTTGGTCAATCGATTGAAAAAACCGCTGGCTATAGTACGCGAAGTGGTCGAACTGAGCCGCCCGGACCGCAAGCAGGAAGATGCCTTAAGGGCGGCACTCCGGGAAATTGCCAAGGTGGCGGCGCGCCGGATGGAGACATTCCACGCTAGATCCCGAAATGCCGGTGGAAAAAGCATCCATGAAACGGCTAGCCGGTTTGAGCGTGTGTTCGGCCACCCGCCCGGTAGCATAACGGAAATGAGGCGAAGAAAATTCAGGACGGAAAACACATGCATCGACATCGCGCAGGCCATTGCCCACGTCCTGTCGTCCGCGGTAGATGGTAAAAGAATCGGCGTCATCCGAATCAGCGGACCGGAGCAAAACCACCCGTCCATCGCGTTGGAGACTGCGCACGGGAAAACCTACGTGGTCGACAATTGGGGGATGGACCAAAGACGGGGCGTCGATGAACGGAGCCAATTAGAAAAAGCGCTTGAAACGTCCATTGGAAACCCCCGGCATCGCCTATTCTGGTTTTCGCATGCACTCGGATATTCGCAATTGAAAAACCCCCATGCCCCATTCGAACAGAACCACGTATTCCAAATCGGAGGATTGGAGCTTCTACGGGCTGCAGCACATGAAAACCACGTCCTTGCCCACCTGGAAAACGACAATGACCGCGAAGCGTTGCACCATGCAAATCAGGCGCTGCGCCAAGCACCAAAATCCGATAACGCACATTTCCTGAAAGGAAACGTGTATTTCTACCGACGAAAGTTCCGCAAGGCCATCGCATGCTATGAAAAAGCCTTGCAGCTCAACCCATTCCACACGCCAGCCCTGGAAAGCATGGCCTACGCTTACAAGAAATGCAAAGATAGGGCCGCGCATCAGGCGGTACAAAAAAAACTGGGAAAAATCGTGACGTTCGAACCCAAGTCGAAGGAAGCGATTTGGAATTTGCAATCTTTCATGGACGAAATTTATCCGGAAGACAAATGGGCGCCAAAAATTAAACTCAAAATTCGCGTTTTAAAGGATCAGTAACGTCCAATTTAGACGTTGCCGGAATTGCCGAACCCGCCAGACTCGCCACCGTTTCCGCCTTGCCGCCGCATGAAGAAGAACACGCCGGCGCCCAACAGCAACACCAGCACGCCCAAAGCCGGCAGGGTGTAGTCAAAACTGGCGGAGGCGGGTTTGGGCTCGGACACGATTCTGACTTCGACTTCCTGTTCTTTTCCACCCTTGAGCTGCCGCGCGATGACGCGGGCGGTGGACACGGATTCAACGTCTTTTTTCTCCAGCCGTTCCGGTACTTGCACTTGGGCTTTTTGTTCTTCACCGGGTTCCACGTTGTTGAACAGCCAAGTGACCACCGCACTGCCACATTCAATGCGAAGGGGCGGGGGAGTGAAATGGATTCCAACGGCTTCGTAGGCCTTCGGGTCGGGTCCCCGGCATTCAATGAAGGGGAAGTGTTGGGTCAGTTCCACCTTGTTGATGGTCCCGTCGCCTTTGTTGACCAAGGTGACTGTATAGGTCGAGACGAAGCGGCCGCTGGATTGGGCGACGCCTTGGTCGATGCCCGTTCCAGTGGCGGAAACCGGCAGTTCTTCCACCGTCAGCGAGCGGCGCAGTTCGATAACGGGTATTGAATCGGGTGCCACGACTGCGGGTTCGTCCCCAGGTGCAACCGTCGCAGCGGGTTTAATCGTGGATTCCGGCTCGATGAAAAGTTGCTCCGATTCTTCATATACCGGCGTTGGTTTGGGTGTCGATGCGGGCGTCGGCTTGACCATGCTTGCCACGGAAGTCGGCGTGGGAGTAGGCGCGAGGGTCGGAGTCGGCGCAGAACCACCGCCGCTGCTGATGGGCGTTGGTTCACTCGATAGTTCAGCACGCGTAACAAAGCGGCGGGACGACGTGACGCGGTTGCCGGCCGAATCGTTGACAAACACCGTATAATTGTAATTGCCGTTGACCGTCACGGAATGACTGCGGTAGCACGAATTGCCACTGCGCGCCATCGAAAAGTTGGCCCGCGTGCCGTTGTCAAACTCCAAAACGCAGGAATCGGGATTCGATTCGGTAAACGTCAAGTTGACGTCAACGGTAACAGCAGACGTGGTCGATCCGTTGGCCAACGTGGGCGACACAAACGTCAACGCGGAAGGAGAAGAAACATCCACGGTGACAAAGAAAGACCCATTGGACGCCAAGCGGCCGGCCGAATCGTTCACGTAAACCGTGTAATTGTGCAATCCGTCAGTCACACCGGTGAAGTTGTACGAACAATACCGCGACAAACCAGTATTGGACAACGTCATGGTGTAGTTGAGGGTTTGGTTCACGGAAAGCAAGCATTGACTCACCAAGAGTTCATTGAACGTCGCGTTGACGAACACGGAATTGATCGCCGTGAAGCTGTTGTTCGCCAACGTAGGCGTCACGATTTGAGGCAGGCTTGGCGCCGCAGTGTCAACGGTAAGCGTCCGATTGGCCGACGCAAAACCGCAATTGCTGGAATTGTCGCACGACTGCATATTCCAAACATAATATCCTTGCGGAATGCCAGTAACGGAAATAACGAACGGAGTGTTGTTGGCCAAATTCGTCGTATTTGAATTGTTAGCGGCCCACGCCCCACTGAAATTGGAAAATAAAGTTGCGGAATTTAAATGGATGGAATCGGTAGCCGTCGCATTGAAAGAAACCGTAGCCGCAGTGGAAACATTGCCGGAAGCCGGGTCATTGAGCGTGACGGTGGGAGCGGTCAAGTCCAGCGCCTGCCCATAAATCGTTCCAGCCGCGCCCAAACCGCCCCCGGTGGCACCAGCCAGGACCGATACATTGCCGCTGGACGCGTTGGACCCATAGTGGATGGCGACGCGTCCTCCGCCGCCGGTCCCAGAATTCGCGTTGCCGGCCGGTGAGTTACCACCGTTAGCGGCGATGAATCCATATCCTGAAAAGACGTTGGAAAACAAGTAAATAGATCCACCCGATCCTCCGGCACCTTCGTTGCAACAATCCCCACCCGTGCTGTCCGCACCGCGCGCCGTCACGTTGCCGTTGACCGCCATCTGGTCGGACGCGCGGATGAATACGGCGCCACCACCAAAGCCGCCGACACGAGCACCATTTCCGCCCGCACCACCGGAACCCAAATCTACAGGTGCAGTATTGGAGCCATACGTAATTCCACCAGCTCCTCCGCTGCCCGCACCACCCGCACCACCGTAACCGCCACCACCACCATTCCAACCACCCGCACCACCACCCGTTCCAGTGCCGGAAGCCCCTCCGCCATTGTTTCCACCGGCGTATCCTTGACCGTCCGCCAAAACACGGGAACCGGCATCCAGCGTGAAGTTGCCGGTCGTCAAATTAACGCCGCGGCCGTTGGTGCCGCTAGTATAATTTCCGCGCACGTTTAGCGTGGAAGAACCCGTGACCGTCAAATTGCCCAAGACGGTGATGGTCGAGTTGCCGGCGACGTCCAAGTCGCCGCCGTTCGTCAGCGTTAGCGCACCCCACGTGGCGGAAGTGCTCGGTGCGGTGTAGCGGAAGGCCTGGTAAATCCACAAGTGGTTGGACGCGACAGAGGTGTCGATGAATCCAACGGTTCCGGATTGGCCGGCCGAGTTACTGCCACCGTTGGCAAACGACGTCGTAAAGCCAGTGAAACCGGAAGCGGTTTGGTAGTGCACGGCAATGCGACCACCGCCACCTCCAGCACTATTGGCATTGCCCGCCGGAGCCGAACCACCATTAGTCGAAAAATTACCGACACCGCTTAATGTATTCGTAACGACGTAAATCGAGCCGCCTGAACCACCCGAGCCCTCATTGCAACAATCCGCGCCCGTACTTGCCTCACCCAACGCCGTCACCCGACCATTCAAGGTAAACGTACCCGAAACATTCAAGAAAATAGCGCCACCACCGGCACCACCACGACGCACACCGCCATCAACGCCCGCGCCACCGCTACCCAAGTCCACCGGCGCGGTCAACGAACCATACACGACACCACCGGCACCGGAACTACCCGAACCACCCGTACCACCATAGCCGCCACCACCACCATTCGCATTACCCACACCCGCACCAGGCCCCGACTGCTGACCCCCACCGGAACCGCCAGCATAACCCTGATAATCCGCATGAATAAGCGAGGCAGCATCCACATCCAAGTTAACCACCGAAACATTCACGCCCCTACCGTTCGAATTCGTCGTGTAATTACCCCGAAGAATAATCATAGAGTTGGCAACCGTCAAATTCGTCACACTGACCGTAGAATTACCCGCAATATCCAAAACCGCACTGTTATTCAACGTAATAGCCGTGTAGCTGACATTCGCACCCGGCGTCAAATACCGAAAATCTTTATACAGATAAAAATGAGTTCCCGCAACGGAAGTATCGAAAAACCCGACGGTGCCGGATTGTCCAGCCGAATTGCTGCCACCTAGCGCGGTCGACGTGGTAAGGCCGGTGAATCCGGATGCGGACTGGTAATACACGGCAACGCGACCACCGCCGCCTCCAGCGCTATTAGCATTACCAGCCGGAGCCGAACCACCGCCAGCCAAAAAAGTGCCATTACCCATCAACCGATTCGTGACGACGTAAATGCTGCCACCGGAACCACCGGAACCCTCATTGCAACAATCCGCACCCGTACTGTTGCCGCCTTGAACTGAAATGCGGCCATACGTCGCCAGCGTTTCGGAGACGTTCAAGAAGACTGCGCCGCCGCCGGCACCACCGCGACGGCTACTTCCATCCACACCCGCACCGCCGCTGCCCAAATCCACGGGCGTGGTCAACGAACCGTACACGGCGCCACCGGCCGCATTACCACCCGCACCGCCGCTGCCACCGTACGCACCACCACCGCCGTTGGCATTACCCGCACCCGCACCTGGACCACCCTGCTCACCAGCACCCAAACCCGCTCGGAAGCCATGCTCATCCCCGGACAGCATGGAACCCGTCGTCAAGGTGAAATTGGCCACCGTAAAGTTTACTCCAAAACCACGGTTACCGGACAAAATCATGCTGTTAACCGACAAATTCGACGAATCCTGGACCGTCAAATTACCCGTCACAATAACCGTCGAATTACCCGCAAAAGCCAAATTACCACCGTTGCGTAAAGTCAACTGGCCAAAACGCAACGTAGCATTGGTCTGCGTGTAACGCGCCGTCTGGTAGACGTGCAAGTGATAATCAGCAATCGACGTATCGAAGAACACGACCGTACCATATTGACCCGCCGAATTGCTGCCGCCACTGGCCGACGTAGCGGCAAATCCTGAAAATCCAGATGCCTGCTGGTAATACACGGCAATGCGACCACCGCCACCTCCAGCACTATTGGCATTGCCCGCCGGAGCCGAACCGCCAATGGCCGAAAAATTGCCGACCCCGTTCAAGGTATTCGTAACAACGTAAATCGAGCCGCCTGAACCACCCGAGCCCTCGTTGCAACAATCCGAACCCGTGCTGTCTTGACCCAACGACGTCACACGGCCATTGAGTGCCAAAGTACCAGATACGTTCAAGAAAAGGGCGCCACCGCCGGCACCACCGCGACGCGCACCAGCATCCACGCCAGCCCCACCGCTGCCCAAATCCAACGGCACGGTCAACGAACCATAGACAGTGCCACCGGCCGCATTACCACCCGAACCGCCCACACCGCCATACCCACCGCCACCACCGTTGCTATTACCCCCACCTGCACCCGGACCACCCTGCTGACCACCACCCAAACCGCCGGAAAAGCCTTGATAATCCGCGATGATGCGGGCGCCGGACGCCACGGTGATGTTGCCAGCGGTGATATTGACTCCGCGGTTGGACGAACTGGAAACGTTCAAGACTGCGTTGCCGTTGAGCGTTAAGTTGCCATTGACGGTAACCAAAGAATCGCCGGAAAAGTTGAGCATGCCGCTGCCATTGACGGTAATGGCGCCAAACGTAAGCGACACGCCGGGCGTATCGTAGGACAAATGCTGGAAAACGTTTAGATGGTAGCTGGGAATCGACGTGTCAAAAAAAGCGATGGTGCCATAAAAACCGGCCTGATTGGTCCCCGAACCACCCGCACCCGACGCCGAGGTAAACCCTGTAAAGCCAGATGCCGACTGGTAATATACGGCAATGCGACCCCCACCACCACCGGCAGCGCCTGCATTGCCAACCGGGTCTTGACCGCCGTTGGCCGACAAAAGACCGGAGCCGGTCAGCGTATTCGTCACAACGTAAATGGATCCACCCGAACCACCGGAACCTTCGTTGCAACAATCCCCACCCGTGCTGTTGCCACCTCGCGCCGTCAATTCACCACTGAGAGTAACCGTGCCGGACACGTTGAGGAAAATCGCGCCGCCGCCGGCACCACCCCGACGCGCACCGCCATCCACACCCGCGCCACCAGAACCCAAATCCACCGGCGCCGTCCAAGAGCCATACTTGATACCGCCGGCCGCATTACCACCCGAACCGCCCACACCGCCGTAACCGCCACCACCACCATTGGCATTACCTGAACCCGCCCCCGGACCGAGCTGCTGTCCACCACCAGAACCACCAGTATACCCTTGAGTATCCGCGGAAAAGCGCGAACCGGAATCAATACGGATGTTGGCCGCCGAAAAATTCACTCCCGCACCATTAGAGCCAGAGCCCGAGTAACCGGACGCATTCAAGACGGAAGAACCCGTAACCGTAATGTTGCCCAAAACGGCCACCGTCGAGTTGCCGGAAAAATCGAGCCGGCCGCCTTCATCCACCGTGATGGCACCGAAAGTCCACGAGCGATTGACCTGTTCGTAACGGAATTGGCGGAACACCCTCAAATGATAACTCGCAATCGACGTGTCGAAAAAGCCCACCGTGCCCTCAAAACCAGCCTGGTTTGTGCCCGCTCCTCCCGACGCAGTCGAATTGCGGAAACCGGTAAACCCGGGCGCCGACTGATAATACACGGCGACGCGGCCACCGCCGCCACCGGCCGCACCCGCATTGCCGGCCGGATCGCTGCCACCATTGGCCGAAAAGTTGCCTGAACCATTCAACACATTCGTGATGACGTAAATGCTGCCGCCGGAACCGCCTGAACCCTCGTTACAGCAATCCCCACCCGTAGAACTTGCGCCATTGGCCCGTATTTCGCCGTTCAAGGTGAACGTGCCAGAGACATTCAAGAACATAGCGCCGGCACCGGCACCGCCTGCCCGCGCGCCGCCATCCACACCCGCACCACCGGAACCCAAATTCACGGGAGCCGTCAACGAACCGTACGCAATACCGCCGGCCGCATTACCACCCGAACCGCCGTTGCCACCGTACGCACCGCCACCGCCGTTGGCATTGCCCGATCCGGCACCAGGCCCTGCCTGTTGGCCTCCACCGGAACCGCCAATGAAACCTTGGCCGTTGGCGCTGATGAACGAACCGGAAGAAACATTGATATTAGCCACCGTGACGTTGACACCAGTTCCCGCCGTACTGGACGTCGTATTTCCGCGCAGCAACAACGTGGACGAGCCGTTAATCACCAAGTTTTCCGAAATGGTCAGCGTGGTGTTGGTGAGGTTTCCACCCACCGTCAGCGTCGCGCCGTTGGTAATCGAAACATTGGCGTACACATGGTCGCCGCCGCCCAAAACCGTGTTGGCGGTGACGTACAAGTGTTCGCCCGGCGCGTCGTGGATGTAGTCGAATTCCAAGTAGCCGGATGGATCGGAAGCGTCAACGATCCGAAAATCAAACAAGTCGGCAGGTTGAAGCAAGTCCTGCATGGTAATCAGCGACAGCTTTCCAAAAGCCGAAGCACCGCTGGACTGGCCGACTCTGGTCTGGGTTCCGGCCAAATACACGTCATAGCGCGTCGTTTGCGTGCCGCGGGAATACGAATCGATGACGTTCCCGTTTTCCAACGGGTGTTCATACGTCACGCGCACGAATTCGCCAGACCGGATGCGCGGACTCCACGAGCCGTCGCGAAAACGCACCGCCGGAAAAATGTCCTCGACGAATCGTCCTTGCGCATCGTAATGCTCGGCAGCCGTGGCATTAATCTCGGCATACGCCGGGTCCGTGGCCGTGAAGTTGACGGAATAGGCCTGGCCTGGAACCAACAAAGCGGCCGTAATCCAACCATCGGGGCACGTTTGCAACTCAAAAACCCAGCTGGGGCACTTCAACAAACGCGAACCGGATGCCTGTGCTACAAACGTCCCTTTCTCGAAAGATAATTCGCCCGGTGCGATGGCAAAAGCGTTGAGCGCAGCGATACCGGTTTGATTTTCAGAAAGCGAATCCAAACGGATCAAGCTATCAACGGACTCAAAAAGTCCCGCGCGAACCAACGTGATTTCGGACACGGGCGCGTCGGAAAACTTCATCGTTACATCATACTCTCCTTGCGCCACTAAGGCTGCCGAATTCGACGTGGACACTAGTTCGGTGACCAAACTTTCGGAATCTTTCAAAACCACTTGGGCGGCGTGGTTTACACCAGCGGCGTCTTCAATGCGAGGCGCTAAAGACACGTCCTGCGCTTGGCCGAATTCGAACACTTCCGACGCGTTGCCGATGCGGAGCTTGAAGTATTGGTTAGAGTAGTTGAAAAGGCGAAGCGACACGTTTTGTCCGCCGATCGACTCGTTTTGGCTCAAGAAATAGTCCACATTGCCCTTGACGAAAATCGGTAGTTGAATCGGCGAATCGTGGTGGAAAATGACCACCAAATCATCGTCTTGCTTTTCGGCCGAATCGATGATGGCATCGAAACGCGCATCGGATTTGACTTTGATGGATTCAACCGTTTCGTTGACCGACGGGTTGGGAGCCGACGAGACGAAAAGTTCCACCGAATCGACGGCCAACGGGTCTTCTCCCGATGCAACAAAAGCCAGACGGAACTTAGGAACGGAAAGCAACAAGGGATAATTTTCAAAAAAAGAAGTCACCGGGCATTCGACGTCCTGCGGTGAGTCCACGGCAACCGCCACGGCGCAGACGGTTTGGAACGATTCACCCGTCCACGCGGAAAAAGTCACGTTGGCAACCAATCCTTCGTCAAAACGCCAAAAAGACGACGATAGCGTTGCCTGCGAAGAAGCGTTCACGGACGAATTATCGGAAGGGATCGTCGGCTGAGGCGTGGACGTCGGCGTCGGACTGGGCGGAGGGGAAGGCGAAACGGACGGCGAGGGCGTCGGGAAAACCGGCAAAACGGTGGAACCGGGTTGCGCGGAAGGCGAAAAGGTTGGTGAAGGCGAAATGGACGTATTGGGATTGGGTAAACCCGAAGGCGCAGAAGTAAAATTTGACGGCAGCTCGGTCGTTGTATTGGACGTGGACGAACCATTGGAAGCATCCGCCGTCGCGTTGGAACCCGTTGACGACGTGGCGTTGAGGCCTTCCGAAACAGAAGTGTTCAACAAAACGGTGGCATTCGCGTCGGCGGAAACGTTTACAGACGCATTTGGAGCCGTCGCATTGGTCGCAACGGGTTCGGTCGTGGCGCTCGGCTGGACCGTTGCCTCAATCGGCGGCTCGACGGTCGGCTCTGGCGTAGGCGTCGCATTGGTAGGAGTTGGCAATGACGATACCAGGCGCCACCGGGCTACCAACGTCACGTTGGCCAAGATGTGACCTTCGGGGATGCGATTCGTCGCGTCGGAAAACGCCACGTCAAAAAGTTGGCCAGAAGATAGCGCCAAAACGCTGCCGTCGGCATGCCGCAGTGCGTCCGATACGTCCGAACCATCGGCAAAGTTGCCCGAAGCGGACGTCAAATTGACTCCGGTGTTGACGCAACCGGTAAGGGAACACACGACGCGGCCCGTCAAGCCAGGCGTGACCAAAACGAAAAAAACCGCCATGAGCGCGGCTGCCAACAGGACGCTCAAAACGGTTTCCTGGACCACGTTTCCTCGATGCACGATAATACCCTTGCAGAAAAAATCCGACTGGCAAAAAAGAGGCCTCTAAAGTATAAATAGTCCCCGACGGGATTCAGCACGGGGAAAAAAAACAAAAAAAGAACTGGAAAAACCGGAAAGCGCCCCACATCCCGACACACGAAAAGTCGAAGGAAAAAAAAATAGGAAAAAAAAAGAAAACCGGATACTCCGCTTGACAGATGACTGATACGTCGGTGGATTTCCGACGGCGACTTCGAATCACTTACGGCGGCGGTACAGGAAATACAGCAACGCCAACGCCAACAAGACGGCGATGGAAAACGCGATGACCGGCGCGGCCAGGGTGATTAAGCCGGTGGTCGGACCCGGGCGTCCACCGGAGGCAGGTGCAGTCAAGTCGGCGCGGTGCCGGTAAGTACCGCGGTCCGTGCGCGCCTCCAGCTGCAAGGACGAGTGGTTGCCCTCCAGAAACACGGAAAAGAACGCCTGGCCACCCGAGGGTACGAAAACCGTTGCAGGGCTACGGGCCTGCGGGACGCTTGACAACTGCAAATCCGTGACATTGCCCGTGTTGGTCGCGACGACGTCCAGACGCACGCCACCGGGCAGGCCGGAGCCGTCGGCGTACGCCTTGGAATCGAACAATAGCGTGGGCGGCACGATGCGGACCTGGATGGAAAACGACTGGTTATTGATCCGCAACTGGCCCGGTACGGATGCGGGACACAAGTGCCGCGCGCCGCCACGCGTCAATTCGAATGGGTACGTAGTGCAGTCCGGCGTCAGCACGAAGGGCAACTCCTGCTCCCGCGCAGCCGAAAGCGAGGACGGACCGGAAATCACGCGAGTTGCGTTGGAAACAAAAGAAACGGATGCGGATTCGATCCTACCCGTGTTTTCGACGTGGAAGCCCACACGGCGGATTACACCCTCCTCCAAGACGACGGACGAAGGCCGGACGGTGTAATTGGCCGCCGTTGGCTGGACGTCAATCTGGAGCGTGTGGGAAAAGGTGCGGCCATCGTCCTCAGTCGTGGCCGACACGGTGCAAGAGTAAACGCCAGCCGGCGCCGCCTGGGCCTTGAGCAACACCGCGACGACCTGTCCGGAGCCCACGGTCAACCGCGAGGCATTGCTTTTGATGAACGACGGACAAAACGCCTGCACGTTGACGATGCGAGTCGCTCCATGGTTCTCCAGACGGACTTCAAACGACTGGCTTTGGCCGGCGGTCAAAGATAATCGGGTGGGACCGCTCGCGCGAAAACCCGTGCACGCCTGCACGTCGACCAACGCGTGCTGGTACACCACCGATTCATCGGCGCGCGCCACCACGCGGAAAGGCAGCCGTTGCGGCAATGTATTGGTGTTGACGCTCAAGATGAGCGATTTTTTTTCGCGGGCGGAAAGTTCAACCGAGCCAGGCAAGACGTACGCATCGGGATTCAAATCCGTACCCAGCGACACGATGCGCGGCACGTTGCCCAAATTTTCGACCGTCACACCATACGTGACATGGTCGTTCTGACACGACGCCTGCTGCGGCGTCACGGTCAACGAAAAGCCCTGGCAGTCCTTGACCTGCACATAGGCCGTGACCCCCGACGGCTGCAACACGACCGGGTAGTCGCCAGGTGCCGTGGTGCAAGCCGCATGGATATAGACTGGATAAATCATGGACTGCATCGGTTCCAACAACACGTCGACAAAACCCGGCTGCACGTAAAGTTCGCTTTGCAACCATAGGTCTTCATGCACGCGCTGGCCTTGGAGGTTCTCGGCATGGATCTTGAGCGTGGCAAACTCGCACGCGCACGTCGTCTGGTTGGCCACGGCATAGTGGATGGCCGAGACGCCGCTGCACAAAAAGAAGAAAACAAAAAATGAAAGCAATAGGCCGGCGTTGGCAGGCGTTGCATGGGGAATCGTCGTCATCGCGGCTTTCAGCCTCCGCGGGACAGATACCAGTGCATGGCGGCAAAAAAGAACGCCGCCACGGCCAACAACAGCAGGAATACGGCGACGTACCACCAAAAGTCGTTGCCGGTCCAGCGACCGGAAAACAAGTCGTTAAAGAATTTGGACGCGTCACCCAAGCTGGCAAAACCGGTGAAACTGCCGCCTTGGCGCGATAGTTCGATGGGTACGTCCTTGACGCGGCCGTCGGCCGAGCGCAGGCGCACCGTGGCCGGATAGGTACGGTTGGGGTCGAAGTTCGTCGGCACCACCTGGCCTTGGATTTGGCCTTGGCCGTTAGACGCCAGACTCAAGCTGCGCGGCTGGAAAGACGCGGGCCAATTTTCGTTCACCACGAAGCTGGGCGTGATCAGCAACGCCACGGGTTCGCGGTTGGTCACCGACGCGTCGAGGATGAAACGGGGCTGACCGTTTTCTTCGCGGTACGTCACCTGGACGTTGACGTCCAAATTGAGTTGGTCCGCCGGGGACGGCACGACCGTCAAAAGCAGGTTCTGGCGCGCAGAAAGCGTGAGTGCGCTTTGCGCCACCACGGAAAGTACCACCGTGGACGGCGGGACGCTGGGAGCGACTTCGACCACGAGATCCACCGTGCGCTCCTGGCCAGGTGCCAAGTTGAAACGGGCCACCTGCGGCACGGAAAAGCCCGACGGCAAGCGGTCGACGAACAGCTGGACGTCATTCACGGAAAAGTAGTTCTCGTTGCGCACGCGCAGAGGCACGTGGACCGACGTACCGGCAAACGCCTGCTGCGGACCAATGGACAACAAGGTCAGTTCAGCCGTGCTGAGGCTGATGGTGTCCGACGTGCCCAACACGTTGACCAACAGGTTCTGGCTGCCTTGGAAAACCGGCACGCTCAAAGCGGTCGACGTGGACGTGATAGGCAAGTTGTAATACTTGAGTTGGATAGTGGCCGAATCGCCACGCACGACCGTATTCTGCGCGGCCGTGACTTGGCACGAGGTGGACGAAGGGTTGCCGACCGCTACGGCGGCGCTGAAGCAGCTCGTGCCGTTGCCCGACGCGCTGAGCACGAAGTTGCCTTCGGTCGGGTACGTGCATACGGCACTACAAGCGCCGGTATTGCCGTTGCAGTTCTGCGCCGTAACGACTTGGCCGTTGCCGCAGTTGATAGACAGCGTGCCGTTGAAAGCCGTGCCCAGCGTGTTGTAGCTGGCGCTGACCGTGACAGAGGCGCCGCGATCCACGTTGTTGGGCGTGGCCTGCAAGATGCAGGTGTTCGCCGTCGAGTCGATGACGCGCACCGAACTGGACGTGACGGAACACGTGCGGCCGGCGACGGATGCCGAAGGCGTGAACGTGCCGGAATTGGCGTAGGTGCATATGACCGAGCAGCTGCCGGAACCGGCCGGACAACTGACCGAGCGGGTGGTACCGGTGCCACATTGGACGTCGACGTTGTACTGCTCGTCAGCCGTCTGGAGGGCCGAGCGGGCGTACACGCTCAAAGGCACGACGTACGACTTGGTGTCAAGGGAAGAACCGGCGGACACCGCGACGTCGACGAGCTGTTCTTGGTTGGGTTCCAACTGGAACGAGCGCGGGCTGACGCGGACGGACAAAGGCTGTCCTTCGTTCTGAACCGTGTACTCGGAACGCAAGTTGCCCACGTTGCGCACAGACAGTAGGGCCGAGCGGCTCTGGCCGCGGGAAACATCCAACGGGTTGGGCTGAACGTCTAACGACGAGGCGGCGGAACCGCGGACTTCAAAACACAACGCCTGCTGGAAGACCGTGCGGCCTTCTTTTTGCAAGAACGCGTTGAAAAGGTGACGGCCCGCGCGGTTGCCGAACGGCTCCAACGCGATGACCACTTGGCGCACGTCGCCTTTCTGGAACTGTGACAAGACGAAGTCGTCGCGCACCGTGACGGGATTGTCCTCCACGTGCAGGACGAAGTCGCCGGCGCGCTCGTTGTTCTGCACGCTCAACGGATGATACGTCGTGCGGCCCGCATCGATGATGGGACAACCTGAAAAGTCCGTGGAAAAGAAAGTCTGGCCGAACACGTCGACAGCCACCGACTCGTTAGCCCGGGCGAGCGGCGAGTGTGCTGCCAGACTCAACGTGCCTTGGCCCGAAAACCCGGATTGGCCACTCACGCACAACGGCACGGTCTTGACTTCCAACGACGAGAGCATGAATTCGTTCGGCGAGAAAACGCCGGAAATACTCGGGGAGCTTGACGCGGCCGTGAGGGCCACTTTCACGGTCTGAAGTCCCCGGTTCTTGACCAAGACGTCCGAGCACACCGTGCTTCCCGGCGTGACGGACACACGCTGCTGAGGCGCTTGCAGGACAATGTCCTGGCTGATGCACAACGGAAGGGTGAAGCTCTGCGTGCACGAGTCCGGGCCCGCGATGTTGACGATGCCCAACGACTGGCCGGAGACGGCAGCCGACGCGCTGCGGGCGCGGAGGTTGACAATGGTGCTTTGCTGCGGCGCCAACGCCACGACGGGCGGGCCGTCGATTTCCGCAGTAGAGTACGACAAGGTGACGGTCTTGGACGCGTTAACCGAATTGACGATGCGCAACTGGTATTGGTCGGATTGGAACTGGCACGTGGGGGCGCTGACCAATTCGACGGAAAAGTCGCACGAACGCGGCTGCAAACAGATGGCCTGCGGGTTAGTGCGGGCCTGATCAATCGTCACCGTGGCGCGCGAGGCGTTGAAGCCGTCTTTCGCGAATTCCACGTTGTACGTGCCCGGCGACAACGGCACATGCGCCTCGCCGAACTCATTAGTGAAGAAAACCGTAGTGCTCGTCGGCGTGGAAAGCGTCAAGCTTCGGACCTCGACTTGCGTGGAATTGCCGGAAATGCCGGCCACGCGCGCAAAGACGTTGGCCGACGACAGCGCATCGTTGACCCGCAAGCTATTCTGCTGCAAAATCGCGCCTTGCGGATTCAGAAAACTGACCTGCGCCGCCGGAGCAGACAAATTCAACGCGTAGTTGATTACCGCCGACGTCAGCGCAATCGTGGCGTTGCTGCCGCGAGGAGAGACGAAACCGGACGGCTGGCTGTCCGACTGGATATCACGAGCGTTGAACGTCGCGTCATACCCAATAGCGGCCGGTAAGTTGGCAGCCAAAAGCCGGGGAATGGTCTGATCCCCGAAGCCGACGTCCAACATCCAGGCACCTTGCACCACGTTGGCATCCGTTAGGTATTCCGGCACGGCGATGACGTAGCCGTTGCCCGTGTGCGGATCGTTCGGACCGGTGGTGATGCCGGGTGCGAAGAACTGCAACGTGACCGGGACGCCGTAATTGAATTCAACGTAATTATACGTCAAGGCGTACGTGCCGTTGCCCAAGCCCGGGCTGATCTGCCCCGCGGCGTTGGAAAACGAAAGCGTGTAGTTGCCCGACGTGCAGGAACTGTTGACGCTTTGCGCTGAAACCTGCGCCGTGCCGGCATAACCGCGCATCGCGTAACCCGACACGCTAGGCGTGCCGCCATTGAACGTCACGGGCTGCACCAAAGACAAATTACTAAAGGAGCCGAGGTTAGTCAGCGTCGGGAAAGTACTGTTGCAACCCGCCAAATTAGTCGAGTTGACGATGCTCACGCCGCTCAAGTTGGCGCCGGAAATCGCCTGGCCCGAGGCGTACGAGACGGAGCCTTCCGCGTTGGGGTGCAAGAAGGGGACAAAAAAGCCCGTCGTGGGACTTTGGTAGAAAATGACGCCTTGCGCTGATTTGCCAGCCGGCGCGGAATCCGTCATGTAGAAAACAGTGGAAACGTTTTCAGAGCCGAATTTGAATGCGTTCGACAGCGCCGACTGGATGCGCACGAAACTCTGACTTACCGTGGCCAAATCCAACGCATTGGTTGGAAAGTTCTGCTCACCCGTGCTCAACGTCAACGGCGTGTTGTTGCCCGAAGGCACCTGTTGGACCGAATCGAGGCGCACGATGAAACCGTTGTCCGAGCGAACCGTCTGCGAAGGCTGCAACGTGTAGGTACCATCACCGCTGAAAGTCGTCGGAACCAACGATTGCGGAGTCGAAATGCGCAATTGTGCGTTTGACAACAAGCGGCCGTCCGTACAGGACGACACGCGCGCCAAAAGCGTGCCGGTGCCCGGAAGCGCTGGCACGACCGACACGGATTGCGTGCTGCACGTGCGTCCGGCAACGCTTGCCGAAACCGTGAACGAGCGCGGCAAATCCGCCTCGGCCGCATACGGACAAACGGCCGTACACGTGCCTTGCGCGGCCGCACCGGAACAAGCAGCGCCGGCCGATTGGCCGTTGCCACACGAAACCAAGACATTGGACGGAACTTGCGGCGCGTCAAAATAGGAAACCGTAATCACGGAAGACGAGCCGCCGCGCACCGCGGTGGGCGAAGCGGAAATTTTGCAAAGCGGATTAAAGTCTTGCGTCAATTGCAAAGTGACTTGCGTCGTTTGGTCCGCACGCACGACCGCGTTAGTCAGTGCCGAATTGAACAAAGGCTTGGACGCGCGCACGACGTAATCCCCAGCCGGAAACGCGTACTGCGTCTGACCCGACACGTTCGTGAACTGGATGGAGCCGCTATTGACCTGCACAGCCGCACCCGCTATGGGAGCAAACGACTGGTTCACCACGGTGACCAAAAGCGAGCCCGGATTGGTCGGAGCCGCCTCGATGGAAACGCCGCCATTGCGACATGAAACGCCATTCAACGTCGAAGTCACGATGAATTTGGCAGGCAGACGCGGCGGCTGGCTATAAGTGCACGTCGCGGTGCAACTGCCCTGGCCGGCACCACTGCAGACCGGCGCCACGCTTTGGCCGTCGCCGCACACGACGTTGCCATTGGGCGTACCTTGGAAATTATTGTAAAGAACGCTCACCGTGGCCGGACCATTGCTGACCAACGAAGACGGATTGGTTGTAACAGCACACGAAGGCGACGGCACGCTCGTGGGCACCGGAACAGGAGCAGGAGCGGGACCCGGAAGCGGAGGCGGAGTACCGCCACTTCCAGAGCCATAAGCCGTCACGCGCGTGCCCGAACAGAACGCTCCGCCGGCATTCGCCGTAGCCGTAAACGTTCCGACCTGCGGATACGGACACGAGGCAAAACAGACGCCCGAAAAACCGTAACAGCCATACGCGAGGCTTACTTGTCCGTTGCCGCAGTATACCAACGTGGACAGCGGCTCAAACGGCGTGTTGAAATAATTCACCGCAACGGTGCCATAGCCGCCGGCCTGCACGCTGGACGGGAACGACGACAAGGAACACGACGAAATGAACGGGAACGGCACAAACAAGCCACAATCCATCGGACAGTTGAACAGGTTTTCCCCGTATTCACACACCAAGTTGCCGCAATAAGGAAAACCCGTCGGAGTATACGACGAACTGTACGGCGTCGAAGGCGTCGAGGGAGGCGCATATGGCGGAATGACCGGCTGAGGACCGGGGCTATAACCGCAACGCGGATCATCGTAATAGCGGCGCGCTTCCGGGCAGATGCCACCCAGTGACGTGCACGAACCAGGCGTCCTGATGACTTGCAACGGCACGCTCACGCCACTGAAATCATGATAGGTAGTGCCAACGCAACCACTCTGGTACTTGCTGGGAGAACCATCACAATAATGTTGCACCGTCTGGCCGATGGGGCAGCCATACAAGACGGCCGGATCGGTACGGAACGAACAATCCGGTCCGCCGTCGGCTCCAATCCTCGGATAGCCGTTGTCCGAACAGATGCCGGCCGAAACGTCCGGCGCGAAGGAAAGCAAAGCGACCAGGCTGACGATAGCCAAAAATGCAGAACCCCAACCCCTAACCATGAGTTACTACCCTGCAGTAACATCTTTTTAAAGCTTGTTGTTTTTGTTTCTACTAAACAGGGATTAATAGAAAAGAGAAGAGTGGGGTCGGGGGGATCCAGAACGGTCGCCCCGGGGGAAGCGTCCCCCTGGAGCGCCCTGCTCCTCGCCCCCTCAAATTAGTTCCGAAAAATGAAGTGGGGTCGGAGGGATTCGAACCCTCATCTCAAGGTGTCTTCGAAGGCGTTCATCCGCAACCGAAACGGCTACATCCGCGCTCCAATCAATCCGTTCATCGCCCGAAACTAAATTTCGGGCTCATACCTCGTCGTGACAAGGCCAGTTCCTCTTTTTCCATGTGACTGGAAAAAGTCGCTGGAGCCATGCATGCTGCCAGGTTATACCACGACCCCTTCTGAGCAAAACCATCGGTGCTGCCGCACGCGATGGCAGACTGATTGAACGATGGCGTCTTCCTCCAAGCCATGAACCAAAAACGGCGCAGACTTAAATCGAACGGCAGCGTGCAACGTAATACTATGCTTGGCGCACTTATTTTAATGCATTCGAAGTGGCTTAGACGCAATGGCATGGATAGCAGGACTGGATGAAGCTGGTAGAGGCCCGGTTTTGGGAAATTTAGTGGTCTGCGCCTACGCCTGCCAGGAAGAAAACCAAGCCGAACTGACCAAAATCGGTGTGAAAGACTCCAAGATGCTGACGGCCCAAAAAAGGCGCGACTTGTTCGACCAAATCCTGTCCATCGGAAAGGCAAGCATAGTCGAACGCACCGCCGCCGACCTGAATGTCAGCATGAAGCGATTTTCCCTCAACGACATCGAGGCGCAGCAGATGGCTGAGGCGCTGGAACAGTTGGAAAAAACCATTCCGTTTGAAGCCGGAAAAATGAAAATGGAACACCACGGAAAAAAAGAAAAAAACAGAAAAAAAACAACCCTAAAAAACGCCAACGACGTCTTGGACGCCGTCTACATCGACACGCCCGACCCCACACTCAGCACGTACGAACGCCGGATGAAGCGATTCTACACGGGCGGCGCCAAATTGGTCCTGTCGCACAAGGCCGACCAAAAATACCCCGTCGTCTCGGCGGCATCGGTGTTGGCGAAAGTAACGCGCGACGCAAGCATCCAGCGGCTCAAAGACGAATTCGGCGAAGACTTCGGCTCCGGCTACTCACACGACGCGCGCACCATCGCCTTTTTGCAGAAACACTGGACGAACAAGGCGCACCCCATGCACGCCCACGTCCGGCAGCAATGGGCAACCGCGAAAAACCTCAACATCCGGCAATTCAAACTGGACGGGTTCATCTAGAGTCGAAACACGACCGCCAAACAAACCCCCCAGCGCACGCTGGAAAAGAAAAACGGGGAAAAACATGAAGGAAAATAGGGGAACGAAAAAAAGAAAAAGATAAAGAAAGACGCCGACCCGCTTGGACCGGCGCTTCCGTCGAAATTAAATGATGCGTTCCAGCGTCTTTTGCTTCTTGCGGGCCACGGCGGCAACGACGTCTTTCGTGCCCAAACCGATGGCGATGGCAAGACCCAGACCGATGGCCAAAGCGAACGCGCCGACGATCAGGAAGAACGTCGTCTTCAAGATCTCGACGTCCGCATTCGGCAACACCAACGGCAGCGCAATCACGAGCGCCGTGTAGACGATGAAGCCTTCCAACGCCATGCCGAACAGTTTCGCAAAAGGCACTTTGCTTGCCTTGATGCGGTCCGTCACGTAGTCGCCGGCCAAAAGCGCCAGCATCAAGATGACGACGCCTTGGATCAGCACGGGGATGTACAACACGACCCACGTGACCAAGTTTTCCAAGAAGGCCAACTGCACCACGCTGGACGCGATGCCCAAAAACACGACGTACGTCAACAGCTTGACGAACGTGCTGAGCACGCCAGTAACGGTAAAGCCCAAAAGCGCGTCATGGATACCGCGCTTTTCCAATTTGTGTTCCAGCTGGATGCCTTCCAAAAACGCGTGCAACACGCGCACTAAGATGCGGCCCACGATCCAGCCCAACACCATGAAGAACAAGACGACGATAATAGCCGCCAAACCGACGACGAAATTCTTCGCCACGTCCGACACGACTTGGCTCAAATTGCTAGCCAACAAATTCAACGAACTACCCAAGACATCCGACGCCATAAGGTCAAAATCACCGCAACCATTACCACACAAGGTTTAAAAAGCATTACCCCGAAGTTCGCCGGATGACGAGACCCGCTCCGGCGCGGAAAAAATAGGGGAAGAACGCAACTCCAAAAGTTTCCAAAACCGCCAAAAAAGCAAGGCGCAGCCGTAAAAACGTCCGCGCCAGAACCACGAACCCAAAACCCGGCATTGTTGACATTGTTGAAAATCTAGTGAAAAGGAAAAAAAAAGCGTTTGGCCGCAAACAAAAAAAAACGCGGCACGGTGGCAGTGGCAACGGCAAAACGTCGTGGTTTTCTTTTTTTCATTTTGACCTGGTTGCTTTCGCTTTGTTTCCTTTTTTTTGCCTCACCACATCGTGCTGTTTTTGGTTTGTTCGACTTATACCAACAGAGCCCCAAAACCCGCAAGCTTTAAATCCCGACCCAAGCACAAAAAAACTGCTTCTTTTCGTAAAAGCAAAAGCAAGCCATAAATCAGGCCTTGAATCGCGCCTGAATCCAGAGTGATGTTCTGCATGGTCCAATACCACAAATTTGCTAAAAGCAAGTCGTCCGGATCCGGCGGACACCGCCGCGAGGCTGCCAACAAACGCAAAGCCCACTGGGGTGGCTTCTTCGCCCGCGCCAAAGCCGGCGATAAAGACGAAGTCCGCGAGTTCCGCGTCCGCGGCGGAAAAAGCAAGGCATCGGTCCGCCACGCGCAGCACGCCAACGTGGCAACGGCCGAAAAAGTCCAGCGAGTCAAGATCGTGACCGTCAAGGAATCCCCGGACAACCGCCACTTTGCCCGCGAAAACTTAATCACGTTAGGCGCCATTATCGAGACCGAACTGGGAAAAGCCAAAGTCACTTCGCGCCCGGGCCAAGACGGAACGGTCAACGCAGTCTTGCTTCAAGGCAAAGCTTAATAAACAAAAATCAGCAGGAATCTTTTATAAATCTTTCCTTTCCTGCACTACGATTATGGACCAGTTTAGGGTTTTGAAAAAAACCCACAACGGACTGTTGCTGCTTTCTTCCGAGCACAAGAAAGCCGCGGCGAAAAAACACGTCCTGTACGCGGGCGGCAAGCCAGCTGCAACCGTGACGGACACCATCGCATCCATCCATGACCCGTTGTACCTGGCCGAACCCCTGCAGGAAATCAAGCCCGGAACCATCCTTATTTCCAAAAGGTGAAACTTTAGATGACGTTCAAATGCCCTGATTGTAGTAGCACCGACTTGCGCAAACACTCCGAACGCGGCGAAATCGTCTGCAAAAACTGCGGCCTCGTGGTCGAGGAAGACTTGATTCAGGAAGGCCCCGAATGGCGTGCATTTGATGCCGAACAACGCAATTCGCGCGCCCGCACAGGCGCTCCCCTGAAGTATATGTCGCCCAACAAAGGACTGGTCACCGAAATCGACCAGTACAACCGCGACGTGCGCGGCGGCAAAATCGCCCCGTCGCAGCAGGCGCAACTCTACCGTATGCGCAAGTGGCACAAACGCGCCTCCATCTCCAACAGCATCGAGCGCAATTTGGCCATCGCTTTGACCGAATTGAACCGCGTCGCGTCCCATTTGGGATTGCAGGAATCCATCCGCGAATCCGCGGCCCTGCTTTACCGCAAGTGCGTGGAAAAAGGCCTGATCCGCGGACGGCAGATTGAATCCGTCGTTTCCGCCGTGATTTACGCCATCTGCCGCCAGTACGGCATCCCCCGCACCCTGGATGAGATCTCGTCCGTCGCTGAAATCCCGAAAAAAGAAATCGGCCGCACCTACCGGCTCATCACGCAGGAATTGGGCATCAAGGTTCCTTTGACGAACCCCCAGTTCTACATCACGCGTTTCGTGACCAGCTTGAAACTCTCGGGAGAAACCCAAAAGAAGGCCGTCGAAATCCTGGAACAGGCCATGGACAAAGGCCTTATTTCGGGCCGCGGCCCCATGGGCGTGGCGGCTGCCGCCGTCTACATCTCGTCGGTCCTCACGGACGAGCGGCGCACGCAGAAAGAAGTGGCTGACGTCGCTGGCGTCACCGAGGTTACAATCCGCAATCGCTACCGCGAGCTGAAGAACGCTCTTGACTTGAAAGTGAGCATCTAAATCAGGAGGGCAAGGCCCAGGCCGGGCCAGGTTCCCCCAGTTTCACGGTCTTGCAAACCTTGCGAGGTTGGTAAGGCCACACAAGTCCCGCATGGACTTGTGATGTCCTCCGGAACCCCCCTCGATAGTGAAAGTCACACTCAATATTGGCGATTGTCGAATCACTTTACGCTTATTAACGCGGTTTTTGTCAATGCGTACAGGTGAAACTCCCCACCATGAGCATCCAACAAATGTTGAAAAAAACCACGACAGCCACTGCGTTGTGCGACGCATGCGACGTCGCGCCGTGCCAATGCAGCGCCAAAGTCTGCGGATTGGCGTACAGCCAAGCCTTTGTCGAAGACGACGAGTAAAACCGAAACCAACCGACGCCGAAAGCGCCAACGGAAAAAAGGAAAACGGACAATGGACCCAACCCACTCGCACGGGCACGAAAAGCACAAGAAAAGCCACGGACACGTCCAGAGCAGCAGTCCGAATTCGGCGCACGCCCACACCGCGTCCCAAGGACCGCATCACCACCACGCACATCTGCACACAAGTCCAAACCACGGGCACACGCACTCCGGTCACCATGCCGCGGCGCACGGGCAGCACAACCAACCCGCTCACGCAATCCCGCACGAAGGCAACCTACATCCTGCCCACGCCGCCGCGCATGTCACAGCGCATGGCCAACACCACCAACCGGGTCACACCCACTCCACTGGGCATCCCCATCACGGCCACCACCCACACGTCAAAAAAACGGAAACCAACGCCAACGCGAAATGCCAGAAATGCGGCGTTCGGGAATGCCAATGCCAAACGGGTTGCTGCGGCGGCGCCTGTCCCAACTGCACGTTTTGAAACTGATTATTTCGAAAAAGGTTCCAACGCATTAAAAATGTGATTAATTGCATTTACGGCCTTGGAAGAGGTCTCCTCGGATAAATCCGAACCGCCCCTAGTCCCGCTTCGTCGAACGCGTTTGAAAAAATTTTCACGTGCACCATCGCGCGATAGGCTGACTTGATCCCGGATATGGAGCGGTGGCGAGTACAATGGGAAAATAGTTTTGTCCCCAGAATGGACTTTTTTTGCAATCAGATTCAGAAGTTCTTTACAGCGGGCAGCATTAGAAAGGGCTAAATCCGATTCGTTTGGTTCGATTTTTTTGAAAGAGGCCGGCTTGTCTGAAAACCCCGCGTAAAATGAGACCGACCCATCCGGACCCAGTACTATTCGAAAGGCCGTATTGGCTTTTTTCCCGGATTCAACGCTCGTCGGTCTACCAAATGGAACAACCGTGGTATCCTTGACCGCATCGATAAGGACATGTCGTTGCCCGCGTCGTGTCTCGACGTAAGCTACGGACAAGCTAGTTCTTCCGACTCCATGTTGCCAGAAAAGCAGTGAACTGGGATTGACTTTCGTAATCGGGGGAAGCGGCTCGCGAAAATCCACAGGGATATTGGGGGGATTGAACCGGAAATCTTCTTTTGAAATGGATTCGAGTAACTTTTCAAATGGCATAAGACAAAGAAAAGCATCGAGGTTTATTTCATTTTCGCACCCCACCTTTCGCGATGGTTATGGCGACGTTCCAAGACCAACCGAAAGCCGTTTCTTTCCCCGCGTCCAAAACCATTCCATGAAAGCCAACGTGTTCATCTCCGGCAACGTCCAAGGCGTCGGCTACCGCTTCCACGTCAAGCGCGCGGAGCACAAGCACCACATCCAAGGGCCTAAAGCCCAAGCAACCGCAATCGTAGTGTCTAACCGAATTAGATAATAATAAATACCAGTAGACACTACAAACCATATGGCATTTATCCGGGAAAAAACAAAAGGCGTCACGATTTACTACCAATTGGTCGAATCATCCAGGGAAAAAAGTAAAGTCCGCCAAAAGACGCTGAAGTACTTCGGCAGCAGGACAGAAATGCTGGACTATTGCATGAAGAACGCAATCGAACCTCCAAAGGAAAACGATCGGATACTACCTCCACCCGTCATCCGCGAGCTGGAAGGAAAACTCAAGGAATTGAATTCCAAGCGCCCGCTTCCGCCGGCAAGTGTTGAAAGCCTCCACAAAAAATTCGAAGTGGAAATGACGTACAACTCCAACGCCATCGAAGGCAACCGGCTCACCTTGCGGGAAACGTACATGGTCCTGGAAAGAGGAATGACCATCGGCGGAAAATCGATGAAAGAGCACCTGGAAGCGACCAACCACCGCGACGCAATCCACCTCCTGGATCAACTGGTGAAAAAAAAGCAGGTGACCGAAATGGACATCCTGGACCTTCACGCATTAATCCTGGACAAGATTGACCCGACGCATGCCGGATTCTATCGGCAAGAGCAGGTTTTCATCACCGGGACGACGCACGTTCCGCCCAATTGGAAGGAAGTACCCGGGAAGATGAAGGAAGTCCTGGACGAAGCCAACTCGACGGAAAAAGGGGCAAAAGCCGTCGAATCCGCCGTCCGGCTGCACCACCTCATCACATGGATCCACCCATTCATCGACGGCAACGGCAGGCTATCCCGGTTACTCACCAATCTGCGGCTCATGCGCGCGGGTTTTCCGCCCGTTGTGCTCCAGAAAAAAATAAAATTGACATACTATTCCGCGCTGGAAAAAGCCGACGCGGGAGATTTGAAGCCGCTGGCGCTGATTACGGCCAGGGACGTCCGCAATGCGTTGGACCTCTGGCTTTCCGCGGCCAAAACGTAGTGTCTACTGCGTTTTAATTATCACAAATAACAATCACCACTACACGGGGATTGGTTTTGCCGTCGGACGCAAACACGGGAGGCAACGCGTTCCAATAATTCCGCCTTGATTCCGGCACGTTTTTCTTTTCCAAACGCAACGAAGCAATGCATGAAAGCCAACCTTTTCATCTCAGGCAACGTCCAAGGCGTCGGCTACCGCTTCCACGTCAAACGCGCCGCCCACCAACACCACGTCCGCGGATTTGTCCGGAACCTGGAAGACGGCCGGGTGGAAGTCTTCGCCGTCTACGACGACTCCACGTCTTTGCTCGCCTTCCTTTCCGAATTGAAACGCGAAAGTACCAGCTTCATCGGGCCCCACGTCGAACGCATCGAAACGTTCTACGACCACCAATCCGGCTTCCAAGACCAAGGCGACTTCGGCCCAACGGACGACTTCCAAATCCGGTTCTAAAGGCCCAAAGAGCATTATTGAAAATCCTTGAAAAGGGAAAAAACAGAGCTTACCGGAAACAAAAAAAGGCAACGCGTCGCAGGCGGCAAAGAAAACGGGTTTTTTAAAAAAAGAAAGAAAGGTAACGCGGGCAGGCGGCAGAGGAAAAACGCCTCCTTTTTTTCCTTGACCTCGTTTTCTTTTTTTCCCCATGCTTTTTTATTGATTCGTTTTTTCCGTCATCGTTTTTCCCGTTGCCTTCGTTTCGTTTTTTCCACGGGGCGTTTAGACTTTTCCAACAGGGACGTCCCAACGGTCGAATTAAAAACCTGTAAAAACATCCTAGTATTGGTGGTCCAATAAATGGTTAAACACTCCAAGAAAGAAAGCGAAAAAGAAATCGAAATGGTCTGTCAAGACTGCGGCAACACGGAATGCCAATGCGGCCCGTGCGAATCGTGCGGACAGATGGAATGCGGCTGTGAAGGCGGTTCCTGCGGCAGTTGTGGCCCCTCCGGCGGATGCGGTTCGTCAATGGGCGGTTGTGGCAGCGGAGCATGCGGTTCCAGCGGATGGCACGGCGGCTGGGCCAATAAAAAAATCGGCCTAGGCATCGGATTGATTGCATTGGCTGTGCTTTGGTACGCCAAAAATACAGGTTACCTGAACCCGGCGCTTTTCTGGCCCGTGGTCTTCGGCGTGGCCGGAATCGTGTTGTTCATCAAAGGCATCTGGATGAAGAACCGCGAACAGAAACGTGGCTGCTGCTAAGAAAAAAAGAGCTACGCCAAAACCGGCGGCGTGGAAAAAAAACCAAACGCCGGCTTCTTCTTTTTTATTTTTCCTTTGTGCAGCAAGTTTTATTTTCCAAGAAGCGGCGCTTACCGAATGGGTTTTCTTGCCGCAACAATCGCCTTTTTCAACTGCGCCAACGTCGCATCCGTCTTGATGGCCGTGGGTGAGTAATGCGTCCGGGCCGCCTTAAAACCGCCTTTTTCCAAACGCGCCATCACGGCATCCATCTTAGGCGATGCCGATCCGCGGCCCGCATGGTGAAGGTCAAAAAAGTACGGCGGCAAGCCCGACTCGCCGGACAGCACGTCCAACACGGCAGCCAGTTTCCCGTCTTTCGTGGACGTCTTCATATGGGCCAACACGGCCGAATCGTTGACGTCGCCCAACCAAAGCGGGCCCACCCATTTCAAATTCTTGCCGCACACGCATGCCGCCAATTGGCCTAAGGCGCGGTGGCCGCAATGCATGCAATGCGACACGAAGCCGATTTGCTGCAACGCCGCGTCAGCCGCCTGCGCGCCCCTCTGGACCCAAAACAGGCTTTTAGCGTAGTGGTCCTGGTAGAACGAGAACGCGGGCCGCGCCCCGATGTCCTGCATGGCACCTTGCCGCACCACGAAGCCTGCCAAAATCCGCAGCGCAAGCTCATGCGCGTACTCCACGTACAGAGGCGCCGCGTCGTATCGTCTTTTTGCCGGACCGTTTTTCGAACCACACAGCGTGGCCAAATCCGTCGCCGTCACGCTTAAGCACCCGTGTTTAGGCAAGAGACGCAGGGCGTTGGCGACGAACGGAGCCGGCGTCCCGAACGGGTCCAATTCCACCACGTCAAAGCAGCGGCCCGAGGTAGCGAAGCGGTTGAAATCTTCGCAAACGAACTCCGAGGACGTCAGCTTGTTGAGCCGCACATTCTTCTTGCATTGCGCCACGGCGTCGGCGCTTGCGTCCAGGAACGTGACGGGACCCAAACCAGCCTCAAGTGCATAGCGGATGCCGCGGATGCCGGAAGCGCAAAAGCCATCCAGCACCATCTTTTTTTTCAAGCCCGGCGCCAACGCCTGCAACGCCAAGGCCGACAGGGAGCGGTTCTGCTGCATGCGGGGATTGTAGAACACGGCCTCTCCGGGGATTTCTTCCGGATGCGCCCACACCGCCGCCTTTCCTTCACGCATTTTTTGGAGTTTCATAGAGGAATCCTTAAGGAGGAACAAAACTTAAACACGACCAAGAAAGAAATCGCAACGCTCATAAAGAAAAAAAGAGCGCACGCTAAAAGCGGAAAAAACGAAAACGAAAAGACGCGCAACAGAAAGGCAATCAAACCCGGAATTCAAGCCAAGGCGACGGACGTGCCGAAGCTTTGGCCCGGCAGGCCTTTCTCGAATTGGGCCACTACTTTGCCCCGCACGCCGTGTACACGGGAAATCGTGCCTTTGATGGCCAGTTTCTTCTTGCCCGGCGTCGTCCACTGGACGGCTTTACCAAGGAATTTCTCGGCGGATTTGCGGTCGGGGGCGCCGACGTCCAGGATGTACTGGTAGTTGTACGCCGTGTGGCGGCCGCGGCGCGCGCTTAGGATCTTGGCAGTTGGGTCACTCATGGCAATAAACCTCTAAAACTTGAAAAAACGACTACCCTTCCTTGTGCCAAAACCGGTTTTAAAAGCTGCCGGAACGCCTCCCGCCCATAGCCCAGCCTCCATCGGCCACGAGGTGGACATAGGTTTTTAGGCCCGACGTTCCCCAGTGTTGCCGAACAACCATGCGCGCCTTGATTACCTACAAAAGCTTCGCCTCCAACCCCGACTATTTCAGCGTGTGCGAAAAAGGCGTTTTGAAAATCGTCCAAGACGAGACCACCAGCGATTTTGTCGTGGGGGAATTCATCGAAGTCCAAGGACGCAAAAAAGGCGACGTGCTGTACGCCGACTCAATCGAACCAGTGGCCGAGCAAGACGAGGAAAAGGCCGAAAAACAAGCCGCGGCGTGGAAAGACGCGCTTTTGGACATCCGAAAACCCGACCCGCTGGTGGACGCGTCAATTTTCAAGGCCATGACCCCGGTATTCCAACAAGCCGCCATGTACCTGCAAGGCGCCCTCATCGAGATGAAGCCGATTTTGATGCGTTTTGACGAGGACACCGACGGCATCACCTCCGCGTTGTACATCCAAAGCCTGATTGAACACTTCATCGAAAAACGCGGTTTGCCGTATCCCAAGACGCATTTCCGCGCCTTCCAGGCCGAAGCGCCCATCTTCGAGCACAAACACCTGCAAGCATTGCAGAAAGAAGCCGACGACTTCGCCCGAAAACCGCTTATCGTCCTGGTAGACCACGGCGCATCGGAAGAAAGCCTCCACGCGCTTCAAGGCGCGAAAAGCGATGGTTTCGAACTGATGATCGTCGATCACCACCCGCCCAACGCCAAAGCCTTGGAGCAATACGACGTCACCGTCCATCCCTTCCAGCACGGTGGCGACTCGTCGGCCTGCACCTCCACGCTGGCGTACAGCATCGCGGCAAGCACGTTCGCGGTGCGGAAAGACTGGGCCGAATTCGCCATGCAAGGCGACAAGAGCCCGTTTGCATTGCGGAAAGACTTCAAAGAACCCATCGTGCTGGATTACATTTCCGAAAAAGACTATCCGTTGAAAAAATACGCTGAATTGTTGGACGACAAACGCCAAATCGACTTGCTGTACCAGCGGTGCTTGCGTTTACGGGAAAAAGCCTTGCAGACGGCCATGACCAAACGCAAGCTCCAGCAATTCGGCCCTCTGACCGCGCAATGGTTGGACATCTCGTACGTCACGGACGACTACCCGCCGCGCGGCGGCATCGTGCAAGGCCTCCACGAACACTTCGAAAAAGGCCCCGCGTTGGTCACCGTGGGCTACGACGACGAACGCGTCATCTTCCGGGCCAACCAACCGGCCTTGAAACTGGGCTTTGCGGCGAATGCCTGGATTGCCGAACTCAAGAAACTGCCCCACACTATTTCGTCCGGTGGCGGCCACCCTGGCGCCTCGTCCATGCGCCTGCAGCCCAAAAAGCAGGCCAGCATCCTGGAAGCATTGGAGAAAAAATTCACGACCGGGTTTGCAGAACCGTAAAAATCCTAAAGGCCCGGAAAAGAAAAAAAAAGAAAAGCGCCTTGGAAAAAAAGCAGACCGGCTCGAAAAAAAGTAAACGGCCCCGAAAAGAAAAAACATAAAAAAAACCGAATAGCTGGAAAAGAAAAAAAAACGCGGCAAGGAAAAAAAAAGCGTGCTCTCACCCAACAACGCCAAAACCGGAGGGAAAAAACATGCTGGAAAAATTCTCGATTTACAAGCCCAACAAGTCCGGCCGCGGAGCCGCCGTCCAATTCGACTACAACCCGGAAAAGCAAAGCGTCTTTGTCGAAGCCGCGCCCCAATCCGGCGAGCGGGCCTTTGACTGGAATGCGAAAGTCATCGTCAAACTCAACATCATGGAACTTTGCAAACTCCTGCTGGTCTTTGAAGACCGCCAACCCACCGTCAAGCTCTTCCACGACTCGACCAAGAGCCCCGGCGAGACCACCCTCAAGAATACCGTGGTGGAAGTCACGAAAGGCGACTTCGGCTTTTTCATGAAAGTCTCTGCCCAAAGCGCGGCCGGCATCAAAATCGTCAACATCACGATAGGAGAAGAAGAAGCCAAAGCCTTGTCCATCTTATTCCGAAAAGCCATTGAAAGGACGTACGGGTGGTAAGGCGACGGCATAAAAAATGAAAAAAAAGAGCGGACGCTGGACAAAAAAAGAAATCAAAAAAAAAAGCAAAAATCCTGAAGGAAAGTTGAAAAAAAGAAAAACGGAGTCCAAGCACGCGGACGGCTTAACGGCCTGAATCCGGCTTGGTTTCCGTCTTGGTGTCGGATTCCACCTTGACTTTGACCGAGCGGACTTTATCCTTGTAAATATCCGTGTTTTCTTCCGTGCTCTTGCCGTTCTCCGGCGGATTGGCAGCGGCTTCCTGACGCAAGCGGTCGGTTCGCGCGCGGAAAAACCACAACGCGGCCAGAACAAAAAGCAACGCGGCCAAGATCACAAACCAGCTGGCTGAAATGGCGCCGATGACGCGGCCCGTCAACGACGGACCCTGGGCGACGGGCCCCACGGGGTGCTGGGCAATTTGGCGGCCATCGGAAAGCACGTGGACGACCGGGTTGGCGCCTTCTTCCGTAGTCCGCGTGACGTTCACTGAAAGCTCTTTACTGGAATGAGGTGCAACGTCAACCGAATCGCTGACTTGCGTCCAAGTCGACGGGATGCCGCTGACTTGCAATGTCACGTTGCGCAACGGCGTATCCTGGTCATTCTGCACGCGAACGGTCCAACTCAACGTTTCGGGCTGCAAGTTGACGGGAATGGTGATGACCTGCAAAGCGCAGGACACAACGTTGACGATGACGAACGCCGTTCCGGATGTTTCCTGTCCTTGGGCGGTGATGCCTAGGACGTTTTCGTTGGGCCGCAAAAGCGATGCGTTCAATTGGAACGTGACTTGCGCGCTTTGACCGGCCGGCACGTGCACCGAAACGGGTTGCACTCCTTTGCCGAGCAGGACAAAAGTCTGATCCGCGGTGCCGTCATTTTGCACCTGGACGTCAACGGGAGTCAATTGGCAGGCCAAGGCGTCGACGCGGGACGGGACGGACAAGCGGGCATGGAATATGTCGCGTGCGTCAATGCAGGCCGACGCGCGGCCGATGACCACGTCGCCCCGCAGCGCCTCCAGCGTCACGTAATGGACGCCGGCTTTGAGGGGCCGGATGTACGCGGCGGTGGTCTGCAGTTCGTTGCGGTCCAACGTGAATTCTTCGCGCGCCAAGAACGTATGCGTGGCGCCTTCGGTTTCCGCGGCGCGCAGGCGTACGGACACGGCGGCGCCTTGGTTGTAGAGGTGGACTTTCCTGTTAACGGTCTGACCCACCACCACGGGGGTGCACGACGTGCCGGCGTCCACGTTCAATTCATAATGTGTGGCGTCGTACGTGTGGGAAAACGTCAGCGAAGACGGGACATAGAAGGCGTTAATTTCGGCAGTGGGCTGAATGTAAGAAGAACAAGATTGACGGGGCAGATTAGTGAAGGTGATTTTCTTGAGTTGCGACGTTTGGCCGTCCGTGGCGCGGATGGTCAAAGTCTCGGTGCCCGACATGCAATCCGGCGCCAATAAGTGGATTTTAGCGTGGTCGCCGAAGTTTTCGACGCGGGCGTTGGTGTACTGGTTTTGGACGGAAAACGCCACCCGCTCGCTGGCGTAGGCGTACAGCGTGGCCTCGGTGCCCGACGTGTGCACGGCGTCTTGCGACACCGAGAACGTAAAGGCGTTGGCCAAAACGGCCGCAAGAATTAGTGCGATTCCGACGATCAGGTACGATAACTTCATGCGCACACCATCCAACCAATATTGTTACTATCGATGAGTAAATACATTAATAAAGGTTTGGAATTATAGTGTAACTAACGTGTAGAAACAAGAACAAGTCTTTAAATAGGTGCGAACCGTGAATAATCCCGACATGGCCGTTGAACCGGAACTCGTCGAGTCGCTACGCCGACTGGGCCTCAACCAATACGAAGCGAAAGCCTACGCCGCGCTTTGCACCCGCGGCAGCCAGACCGTCGGGGAACTGAGCGAAAGCGGCGGCCTGCCGCGCCCCCGCAGCTACGACGTGCTGATGTCGCTGCAGGAAAAAGGATTCGTCTCCATGCAAGCCGGAAGGCCCCTGCGCTACAACGCGTTGCCGTTGGACGAAGCCGTCAAAACCCTTCGCAAGCAAAAAGAAGCCTCCCTCTCGGACGAAATCAAGCAGATGGACCAATTGTCCAAGGATTTGGCCGGAAAACTTAAAGTCCAGACCGCGCCGGCCATCGGCGCGGAAGAACGCATCTGGACGCTGAAAGGCCGCGACGCCATCTATTCCCGCATGAGCTCGATGATTTCCAACTCCAAAAAACACGTCGTCATGGCCGCGCACGCCGAACACTTCAAGCACAAATTCAAAGCCCACCAAAAAGAACTGGCCAAAGCAAAAGAACGAGGCGTCAAACTCTCCTTCGTCACGTCCGCGGGCATCGGCGACGGCGTGGAAATGGCGGACCAGCACTTTGCCACTGACCCCTCGACGCGCATGCTGTTGACGGACAACGAAGCCCTCCTCTTTTTGACCGATCCCAAGACCAAACCCGACGAAGAGCAAGGCTTGTGGCTCAAGAGCCCGCACGTGGTCAGCACGCTCAAAGCTTCACTCGGAATCCGGACGTAAATCAAAGCCTACTTTTTCAGGGACTTGAAGCCGACATATTGATGAAAATCAGACCCGTAGTCGTAACCCTGCTTGAAATCCGAATACTCATCCGTCCCCTGAAAACCCGCCTCGGTCATTAACGCCGGCAACTCGCCTTTTCGGAACGGATACAGATCAAGCAAAGCTTCCAAGCCGTTGACATGACGGTACCGAAACGTCACTTTCTTCGATAAGACCCGCACCGGCACGGCTTCCACATCGTCTCCGCAATAGACATAGCGTTTTGAATAACGGAAACTTCGAACGGAGTCAACCGGATTGTCCAGCATATTTTGGTAATTTCGTTGGTCAACAAGCAAAAGACCGCCGGGGCGCAAGACGTGCAGGAAACCTTTCAGGGAAGCCAAACGATCGGCCTTGGAGAACAACAAGGTCAACGAATTGCCAAGCAGGAAAACCGCATCAAACGCATCGGCAGGCATCTTCTGGCCGAATTCCCGCCAATCCACCGATGACACGTCCAGCCGGACGCCGTTGCGCTGGGCGTTCAACAATCCCTTCTGCAGATAGAGCGAGTCAATCTCGTTGCTCGACACATCAAAGCCCAGTTGGAGAAGGTAAATCGAATCGCATCCATCCCCCAACGACGCGTCCAAAAGTTTTCGGCAGCCATGACGACGCAGCAGACGCACCAGAAAGCCAGCTTCACCTTGCCTGCGTTTTTCCCAATCGACGAAATCGGTCCACATCTCAGCCAAGGCGGCCGGATTGTACGAAGTCGGCGAATTCGACATGAACTGGTGGGGATAAGTCTGATTATTTAAAATTTTGAATAAAATTAAGGACAAATAGCTAAATAACCACTAAAAATTACCTATTATGACTATGGATGAAAAGGACAAGGCATTGTTGGAACAACTGGACCACAACGCCCGCGTGCGTCTTTCCAGTCTTGCAAAAACGCTGCGCGCCAGCAAATCGGCCGTGGCCCGCCGCATCCACGCATTGGAAAACGAAGGAATAATCCAGGGATATTACGCGGTTATCGACGCATCTCGTCTGGGCCATACCAGCGTCCGCGTCTACATCAAGTTCAACCATGCCAGCCCAAAAATGGAACGGCGGTTCATCCAAGAACTCCTTGACGACGACCGCGTCTGGTGGGTGGGAACCGTCCACGGAAATTGGGATTTGGGATTCGTAATCTGGGTCAATAACCTGCATGAATTCCGGAATAGTTGGCTCAAACTGGCCCTGCGCTACCGGAGATACATCGGCGAGCACCGCATCACGCCCTACACCAAGATGCGCTATTACGGCCTGCGCTTCGACAGGAAAAACCAGGAAGAAAAGACCGCCGGCATCGTCGGCGAAGGCGCACCGGTGGACATTGACGCCACGGATGCCAAAATCCTGAAAAGCTTGGCGGCCGATGCGCGGCAACCCGTCTTACGGCTGGCCCAAAAGACCGGCCTAACGCCGGCCATCGTCAAATATCGCCTGCGCCAACTGCAGAAAAGCGGCGTCTTGTTGGGTACGCGTTCAGCCGTCAACATGGCGCGGTTGGGCTATTCGCTTTACAAATTGGACCTCTACTTGGACGACGTTTCGCGCCTACCGGACGTTCAAGCATTCCTAGAATCGCAGTCGTCGTTGGCCTACATCGATGAAACAATCGGAGGCGCTGACTTGGAAGCCGACGTATACCTGAAAAGCCCGCAGGAACTGGAAGAACTGTTGACCAAGCTCAAACAGAAATTCGGATCCGCCCTCCGGAAGTACGACTACCTGACGTACAGCCGCGTGCTCAAATACGCGCATTTTCCGGGATGAACTGCGCAATCCCGAGATCCCGGTTGATTTTCGTTCTACCGAAGGCTTAAATCCGACAGTCCAGACCACGCACCAAAGATTAAAAAACACTTGACTTAAAAAGTGAAGTGATGGTTTGGAAAGGAAATTCGAGGTTGATGCAGGCGAAGGGCAGATTGACGCCCGCTTCAAGACCGTGCAAGGCAGAATCGAATCGTTCGCCATCCAACTTTCCTACGAAGAAGCCGGACATTGGGTCGAAATCTATCGCGCGGACACGGACCACGGGTTTCTGCACGAACATCGCTTCTGGGAGTCCGACGAACGAATCCGACTGGAAGAATCATTCGAGGACTACAACCAAGCATTTAACGCATTATTCCAGTACATCAGGGAAAACGCGCAAGAATGGATTGAGAAAAAGAGGCGTAAAAAATATGGCAGAGCCGGATACGGTTGATTGGATTTTCAGCAAATGGGTCGAAGAGTCTATCAAAAACCCTGAAAAAACCCCAAGCCACGTCCAATTGCTCACCCTCACGCCGCACACCATCATCAAAATCTTCACGCCATCGCGTGCCGCCCTGCTAAACGAAATCGCCCAAGGCCGCTGCAAGTCCATCCAGGAGCTCAGCCGCAAGCTCAAGCGTCCGGTGCCCGCGGTTTCCCGCGACTTAAGTGTGCTGGAGTTTCACGGATTGGTGAAACTTTCCCGAAACGGCAAGACCAAGACGCCGACGCTTTCCAAACAACTGGTCGTCGTGCCGCTGGCCTCCCGCTAAACCGGGAAAAAAAGACCTGAAAAAGAGCGTGCGCTAAACCTTCAAAACAAAAGAAAATGAAAAAAGCCGAAACCCGAGGCCTTACGCCGGCGTGGGCTCGGCGGCTTTTTCTTCAGTCGCCGCAGTTACCGGGCTTTCGGCCAGCTTTGCTTCCGCCACAACCGCATCAGACGCGGCTTTCGCAACGGCTTCCTCGCGGGCCTTCTTGGTGCGGTCCAGCTCGACGACGGCGGTTTCGTCGAAGACTTCGAACAATTCCGTCTTGTACAATTCGACGCGGTAAATGGGAACGATCTTCTTGACCAAATTATGGATCTGGGGGTTGATCTTGTTGTAGAGCACGCCTTGGATGAAGTCGCCAAAACGCGTGTCGGCAATGATGCGCTTGAGTTCGTTCAAGGTGGCGTTGCGAACGGCTTTTCGTTGCGGCGTGCTGCACGGCACGGCCGTCACGACGACCGTCTTGACGGTGAACTTTACGCCGTCTTTGCTGGTGGTCGTCAGCACGACACGCAGGACGTCGCGGTTGCGGCGGCCCAAGGTGCTCAAGTACTCGCGCGACGCGCTGTGGCCGATGAATTTGGTGTACGCGTTTTTGTCCTTGATGGCCTCTACCCGGAGGCGGACGGTCGTATACATGTGGGAAATGTCGTGCGTGACTTCCTTCAAAGGCAACGCGATGACGCGGTTGATCAGGTGGTCCTCGTCGCTGGTCGGGATTTCCGCGATCTTGACTTCACCCAAGAATTTGGGCGAAACCAAGTTGTACCACGATTTCGATTTCCAGGAATCCACGACTTTCTTTTGAACCAAAACCAATCACCAAAAAAAATTACTTGACCAACAAAGCCGCTTCGTCGCGGGCATACTTCCAATTCGCCGGCAAGCGCTTGCCTCGGTAATAATAGACCAACCGCTTGATCTTGGACTCGATGTGGCCCAACTTGATGCGGTTGTGGATGTCGCGCTTGTTCCTGCCGTTGTGGCCGGTCAAGCGGACCGCCTTTTGGATCAAGAACATCAAGTCGGAAGGGTACTGCTTCTGCAGGTTGTTTTCTTTCAGCAAGCGCGAAAGCTTGACGCCGAAGAGGACCTTGACGGACGGCACGCCGTACTCGTCGCGCAGGATGCGGCCGATGTCCGCCTCGCCTTTACCTTCCTTGGACAGCTTTTCGATGGCCTTCAAAACGGCCGTCTTGTCGGCTTGGACCCAAGCGTAGCTGGTCTTGCCGACGGGTTTGCGGGAAGCGGATTTGCCCCTTTTGCGCGTATGCATCCTGGCCAAAGTTCAATCACTCGAATAATCTTAAATTATCAAATCCCGCAGCGTTTGGCTACGTTAATCCTGAAAATCTTGCCATCTAGCTTGAAAATGTTGCCATCTACGTTGATAATGTTGCCTCCTAAGGTCGAAATGCCGCAAACCCCGTAATGGGGCAAACGCTTCTTTTCGGCTTAAGAAAAAGCGATATTTTCATGCCTTGGAAGGTTTATAAGGTTTTTTGGGAGAGGACAACAAGCGAATTATCGTACGCTTCAAGGCGCACCATTTCTGGGAAAAGTGAATCGGGAATTAACCGCGCAAAATGAAGATTAAGTTTTTTTAAAACACATTTACCTCTATGAACTTACCGCGCAAAAGTAAGGATAAAATTGTGCGGCCAAAAATTGGTTGACGCTTGGCAAAGAAAAAGAGTGCCTAAACCGTGCACTCGACTTGCAGCGCGTCTTTGTTCTCGGCATTGGGCACGACGTCGAATTCGAGGGCTTTGATCTTGGCCACGGCCTTGAGGTCGTCCTGCACGTCGGCCATCTGCTTGCAGACCGACTCCGAAGCGCGGATTTTGACGGATGACAAGTCGGCGTTGAGCGCCATACCCGATTGGGCTTTGAACTTGCGGATCTGCGAGAGGGCGTCATGCAGGTAGTTGCCGATTTGCTCATATTGTTCCTGCACGGCGTCTTCCTCGAAAACCGGCCATTCCGACGCGTGGATGGATTGTTTGGCGTGCAGCACGTCAGAATAGATTTCGTCCGTGATAAAAGGCGCAAAAGGGGCCAACAGCCGGACCGACGCATCCAACACTTCCCGCAACGTGGCCTGGGCCGCGGCTTTGCTGGTTACGTCGTCGCCGTAGATGCGGTGCTTGACGTCTTCGAGGTATTGGTCGCACACATCGTGCCAAAAGAACGCCTGGATGGCGGTAATCGCCTCGTAGTATTGGTAGTGTTTGAGCGACTCAGTGGCAAGCCGGATGGTCTGGTGCAGGCGGCTTTTCACCCAGTGGTCCGTCACGGAGAAAGTCAGACCGTCAGCGGTTGTGGATTCAGAGTTGCCAGCGGGTTTGATTGACTTGGACTTGGTTTTTTTGCCGGCGGCTTTGCCTTCCGTGCTCGTTTGATCTTTGCCCGCGTTGCCGCTGGATTTGGATGCGTCTTGACCGACGTCGCCTTCCAGCGATTTTTGGATGAATTTCGACGCGTTCCACAGTTTGTTGAGGAAGCTTTGCGCGTATTGGACGTCCTTCCAGTAAAACACGTTGTCCTTGCCCGTCGATCCGGAAAGCGCGGCCCATTGGCGCAAGGCATCCACGCCGGATTTTTGCATCACGTCTTTCGCTTCCACGTAGTTGCCCAACGATTTGGACATCTTCTTGCCGTCGTTGCCAAGCACCATGCCGTTGATCAAAAGGTCGGAAAACGGCGCGCGGCCCGTCAAGCGTTGGCAGCGGTAAATAGTGTAGAACGCCCACGTGCGGATGATGTCAGTGCCTTGCGGCCGCACGGTGACGGGGTAGAGTTTCTCGAATTTTTCCACGTCGTCCGGCCACCCTGAAATGATTAACGGCGTGATGGACGAATCCACCCAGCCGTCGCAGATGCTCGTCTCGCCCACCACGGTCCCACCGCATTTGCACGCATGCGGGGCCTTTTCGTGCGCGGGGTCGACGGGCAGCTTTTTCTCGTCAGGCGTGATGACGGAACCGCAATCCGTGCAATACCAAAAGGGGATAGGAATGCCGAACACGCGTTGGCGGGAGATGCACCAGTCCCACTCAAGTCTTTCGACCCAGTCCAACAACAGTTGGCGGGAATGTTCGGGCGTCCATCGCATCGCCGCGGCAGCTTGGCGGACGTCGTTTTCGTAGCCTTTGAGCTTGATGAACCACTGGCTTGAACTCAAGAATTCGACAGGGTGCTTGCAACGGTCGTGGATCTTCACACTTTGCGACAACGGCTTCTGCCCCAACAAGGTGCCTTCGCTTTTCGCCAACTCCAGCACTTTCTCGCGGGCGTCTTTTCCTTTCAAGCCGTTGAGCGCTCCGGCGTTTTCCATTCGGCCGGCGTGGTCCATGGCCTTGACGACCTTCAGATTGTGGCGATACGACCACACCACGTCCTGCTTGTCGCCAAAGGTGGAGACCATCACGGCGCCGGAGCCAAAAGCTTGGTCCACGTCCGAATCGGCCAAAATCGGCACCTCTTGGTGGTGGACAGGCACGCGGACTTTTTGTCCCACGGCGGCCTTGTAGCGCGCATCGTCCGGATGCACCAAAACCGCTACGGTGGCGTGCAGCAATTCCGGCCGCGTGGTTGCAACCGTAACGTCCGGTCCCCCGGCGACTCCGGCAAAACGCAGGTCATTCAGGAAAGTCTCGCGCGCCACGTCTTCGACTTCGGCCTTGGCGATGGCACTGCGGCAAGACGTACAAAACAAAACGGGGTGTTCGGCGCGGTAGACGTCGCCGGTTTTTTGCATTTTCAAAAGCGAGTACTGAACTTTCCGGTAGTATTCCGGGTCAATGGTGTAGTATTCCTGCGTCCAGTCGATGGAAAAGCCCATCTGCTTCATCTGCGGCTTCATGGTGCCGACCACGTCGTGCGTCCACTGCAAGCAGAGCTTCCGGAATTCATCTTTGGGCAGGCCCTTGCCGTGCTTCTTCTCCACTTTCACCTCAGTGGGAAAGCCGTGGCAATCCCACCCTTGAGGGAAAAGCACTTCGAATCCGCTCATGCGCTTGAAGCGCGCGGCGAAGTCCATGTAGCACCAGTTCAAGACGCCACCCATGTGGAACTCACCGGTGGGAAACGGCGGCGGCGTGTCGATGACGTACGGCGGCTTGTCCGACTTCAAGTCGAACTCGTAGAGCTTTTCCTTTTCCCAAACCGCCGACCACTTTTCCTGGAGTTTGGCCGGTTCGTACTTGTCCAACATGAAAACGCAAAACCCCGCTTTTTAAGGCATCGCGAAACGGCGCGACGCTGGAAAACGGAAAAGAAATTGGGACCAAGCCGCTTAAAAAAACGTGCTGAACCAAAGAGAACTATGGAAAAAACCAAACCGGGGATGGAATCAAGGAAACGGACGCTCCCGAAGCGCAAAGGAACGAAAAAGCACTTCTGGACTCCTTCCAGAATCAAATCACTCCGTGAATTCTTACGTGCATCCAAGCAAGTGGGCTATGGCACCGAAGAAGAACTTTGGAAAGCACTGAACTCAAAGCCAACGGCAAAATATCCATCAGGCTAATTGGCGGATCAGCTGTTTTACACGCTTTTCCACCTCTTCCCTGATTTTACGCACGTCTTCGATGGGAAAGCCAACCAGATCGTCCAAATTCCAATCCACCGTCTTTTCAGGCTTCGTCAACGGACAACCAACGGTGCAACCCATCGTGACGATCTTGAAAGCCGCATCCACGTCCCGCCTTCAAAAGACGCGTAACGTGTTTGGACACGTCAATGCCTTTTTCCTTCATGGCCTGCACCACGACGGGATTGACCGCGGTTTTGGGCGAGGTGCCGGCGCTTTTTGCAATCCAGTCTGGGTTGCAGTTATACCTATTGAAGAACGCCTCGGCTATCACGGAACGGCCCGCGTTGTGCGTGCAGACGAAAAAAACCAAACGGACCAAAATTGCCACCGGTTTCATCCCATCTAAGCCAATGCAATGTTTTTACTCACGCGATGAAAAAGTGCAGTACCAAGTAGGCCAATCCTGCCACCGTCGCGCTTACCGGAATTGTGATGATCCACGCGCCGATGATGCCGCGGCTGACACCCCAGCGAACAGAACGCAGGCCCTGCGTGGCGCCCACGCCCATGATAGATCCGGAAATGGCGTGCGTCGTGCTCACCGGAATACCCAAACCTGCCATGTTGGCCAACACCAGACCACCGGCCGTTTCGGCACAAAATCCCTGGTAGGGCTTGAGGTGTGTGATCTTGTGCGCCATGGTCCGAACGATGCGCCACCCGCCGAACAGCGTTCCCAAGGAAATGGAGATATGGGCGGCGAATATGACCCACAACGGGACGTCAAACGAGCTTAGGAATCCGCCGGCGACCAAAAGGATGGTAATGATGCCCATGGTCTTTTGCGCGTCGTTCGTTCCGTGCGTCAGGCTGTAGAAAAACGCTGAACCCAATTGGAGTTTGCGGAAAATAGGATTGACTTTTTCAGGCGTATAGTGGCGCACCAAACGCATGACCAAAAGTCCAAACAAATACGCCAATATGAAGCCCAACGAAGGGGACACTACCATGAAAATCAGGACGTTCGTGATTCCGGGAGCCAGCAAGAATTTGGGACCTACGGCAACCAGTGCCGCGCCAATCAGGCCGCCGATAAGGGCGTGGCTGGACGAAACGGGAATGCCGAAGTACCACGTGACCAAGTCCCAAAAAATGGCGCCCAAAAGCGCGGCTATGATCATGACGACGAACGTCTCTTGCGGCAAAAAAGCCTGGATGGCCTTGGTGTCAATGATGCCTTTTCCGATGGTCGCGGCAATGGCAGTAGTGAAAAAAAGCGGACCGATGAGATTTCCCACGGCAGCCATGAGAACGGCTTGGCCCGGCGTGAGCACACGCGTGGCGACGACCGTCGAGATGGCGTTGGCCGAGTCGTGAAAGCCGTTCATAAAGTCAAAGGCCAAGGCCACGAAGACCGCGACGACGACGAGTTCAAAAAGCATGATAATCCCGAAAAAGCATTAGCCGTGCTTCATGACGATGTTGGACACGGCGTGCGCCGCCCGCTCTACGCGATCGCACGCCGACTCCATGCGGTCCAACACTTCCTTGTGCTTGAGGATAAATACGGCATCATCCGTCTGGAACAGGTCCACCAAGCCCTGGGTGTACACGTCGTCGGCCTCGTTTTCCAAGCGGTTGATTTCCACGCCGGCCTGCGTCGCGCGGAAAAACGTCTTGGAAGACTTCAACGACTGGATAGCCGCCAAAAGCTCGGCCGTTTGCTTGGCCAAAATCTCGGAAAGCTGCACCATGGCCGGAAGCGGTTCCTTGATCCGGTACACGGCCAGATACTTGGCCGAAGAATTGGTCAAGTCGACCACGTCGTCCAACGCGGTTGCAAGACCGGACAAGTCGTCGTGGTCCATCGGGACGATGAACGTCTTGTTCAACTGGTCGTACAGCTCATGCACCAAATCGTCTCCTTTGTGCTCGAGGTTCTTGATGCTCTTGGCCTTCTTGTCAACGTCCAAGTAGTGGTGCATCAGTTCCGAAAGCGCAAAAGACGCGGCATGCGCATTCTGCGCTTGGGCTTCCAGCAACTCGTAAAACACGTGTTCCTGCGGGACGATGAACTGCTTGATGGTCTTGAACGGCATAACAAAAGTCACCTGAAAGATAGTTGGTTTGCCCGATAGGGCTTTAATAGGAATCGGCTTGGAAAACCGGTTGCGGCAACAAGCCGGCCCAAACCATAAGCAACAATGCGCCCTCGTTGACCTTCTTGCGCATGCTCAACGGCGTTTCGAGGACGTCCAATTCATAACCCATTTTTTCACCTGTTGGTTCCATGCAGTATCCACACCAAAAGAAACTATCAAGTTTCCTGCATAAACTATATAGTTTTGAAGGGTTTGAAGTCAATCGGCTCTGTCGAAAATGTCGACCAAACCGGAAACAGCGCAACCAAGCGAGGAAAGAAAAAAAAACAAATCCCGATGAAAAAGCAAAGAAAAAAAACATGACCATTTTACCCTTTGCCGCTGCCTTCGTATTGCCCTTGCCGCCGTCAACGTTTGGCTCCAGCTGCTTGAACGCGTCCATTTTTTTGTCGGCCGAACGCCTTTTTTTCCTTTTCCGCTGGAATTTTCAACACGGCAGCCTGACTTGGCTCAGCCCAAATCCGGCGAATACATGTCCAGCACCATTTCCGCGATGTCCGCTGAGTAGTCCAGGATGCGCAGCAAATTGTAGGAAAGAAAATCGTTGGCCACCAGGCCGGGCCGGATTTCGCCGATGCGATCAAGGGCGGCTTCGGCCATGGACCCGTCCTTTTTCAGAAGCGCCTGCAAAACGGCCACATAGGCCTCGCGAACGGCGGCCACCTGCGATTGCAGAGTTTTCCGCCGCACCGCATTCTTGGGCAGCAGTTGCTTTGAGAAAATGAACGCGTGGTCCGCGATTTTTTCCAGGCTCTTGATGACGATGACGTAGAACACGGCGTGTTCGCGGATGTCCGCATCCGTCTGCCGCAAATGCGCCAGCTGACGGAAGGCCAAAATGTAGAAACGGTCCGCCTCGCGCTCCAAGGCGTCCAACCCACGGGGTTTGCCGCCTTCGAGGTTCTTGTACATCGTGTCCAACATGGCCTGGCATAAGGAATGCAGCCGGCGCAAGGTGGCGTGGAACGACAACCCCGTTTGCGCCAGCAAATTGTGCATCAGAAGACCCTCTTGCGTTTCCTCCAAAACTTCCAATCCGGGAACTTTGGCTTTGAGGTCTTCCTGCAAAGCGGAGCGGGCCTCCGTCGGGGCTTCGATCAGGAATTTGTCCGAACCGTCCAGATAATGGGCGATGACACGGCGGACCATCTTGGCCGGGTTTTCCTCGTACGGGATGCGGCAGATTTCATCCCGGCGCTGGCGCGTTTCCGCGGAAATGACCAAATCGTTGCCATGCTCGGTGATTTGAACGGCATCCCCTTTTTTGAGTCGGGCTTCGACCCACGCCTTGGGAAGCGACACGATGTACGTGCTGCCCCCGGTTTTCTGGATACGTCGAAAAGGTCCGACCATATGGGAAACATGGAACTCAATAGATTAAAAATTAAACTATATAG
>Ga0082335_1001490_pt1 | contig 49268 bp, 41 predicted proteins | sample Subgrocontami58m_FD_72375 | JGI IMG/M metagenome (GOLD analysis project Ga0082335, IMG submission 72375) | Subsurface groundwater microbial communities from S. Glens Falls, New York, USA - GMW37 contaminated, 5.8 m (SPADES assembly) (version 2) ... | reverse complement strand
GCCCCCGCCCGCCAGCGGGGTCAAGCCCGCCAATGTAAAACTGTTCAAAATGAGCGTCAGGAAGTGCGCGCCGAACTGCGCGTCGCCTTCGGTGAGCGCCATTTGCAGCAGCAGGCCGGTCGGCAACAGGAATCCGAGCACCAGCGGAACGCAGCAAATCAGTGCGGCCGCAAGAGCGCGAATGCCATGCAGTTGATAGCGCGCCGGCCGTTTGCGTCCACCGGTATTGTGAAAACGCGCTCGGCCGCGGCTGAAGCGCTCGAGCAGCAGCACCGACACCACGAAACCGAGCAGCAGCGCGGACAATTGCGCGGCAGCCACGCGATCGCCCAGCGACAGCCACGCGTGATAGATTCCGGTGGTAAAAGTCGGCACCGCGAAATAGGAAACCGTGCCGAAGTCCGCCAGCGTTTCCATCAGCGCGAGCGTGGTGCCGGCGGCGATTGCCGGGCGCGCCAGCGGCAGCGCGAGGCGAAAAAAACTGCCCCACGCCCCGTAGCCGAGCGTGCGTCCCACTTCGATGATGCCGACCGATTGCTCGAGGAATGCCGCGCGCACCACCAGATAAACATAGGGATACAACACCAGTCCGAGCATCGCGATTGCGCCACCGACCGAACGGATTTCAGGAAACCAGTACTCGCGCGCCTGCCATCCCGTCAGCTCCCGCAGCCACGTTTGCAGCGGTCCGGAGAACTGCAGAAAATCGGTATAGGCGTAGGCCATGATGTAGGCCGGCATCGCGAGCGGCAGGATCAGCGTCCATTCGAACAGGCGCTGGCCTGGAAAACGGCACATCGTCACCAGCCACGCCGTCGCAACGCCGCCGAAGATCACCATCGCGCCGACGCCCGCGAGCAGCCGCAGCGTATTGGCGACGTATTCGGGCAACACCGTGCCTGCCAGATGCGCCCACGTGCCCTGGCCCGGCACGAAGACATTCGCCAGCACCACGACCACCGGTACCGCGAGCAACGCCGCGACGAGCGTTGTGATCGTGGTCAGCGCGCCCATGTGGCCCAGCCGCAGGCCGCGCCAAGCCGAACCAATCACCGATTCACTTCCAATACCGTTCACGTAAAATCCAGGTTTTTCACCGACTTGGCTGGCGGATTTAGAGTTTAGCAAAGCACGGCTCAGCTGGCAAAGTTAATGAGAATAATTCTTGATTGGGACGGCAGTCGCTATAATGGGGCGTGATGGCTAATGAAAACAGGGTCGCGCCCGGCCACCCACATGCGCTGGTCGCGATCCAGAATATCGAGCAGTCTTACGGGCGCAACCGCGTCCTGAAAAGCCTGTCGTTCTCGCTCGAACGCGGCCAGATCGGCTGCCTGCTCGGCGCGAGCGGCTGCGGCAAGACCACGGTGTTGCGTTGCATCGCCGGCTTCGAGCCAGTTGCCGCCGGCGAAATCCGGTTGAACGGCGTGCTGGTGAGCCGCAGGGATTTCAGCGTGCCGACCGAGCAGCGCCGCATCGGCATGGTGTTTCAGGACTACGCGCTGTTTCCGCACCTCGACATCGCCGCCAACATCGCCTTTGGACTGCACGGCACAAGCCGCCCGCAGCGCGAACTGCGCACCGCCGAACTGCTCGACATCGTCGGTCTCGGCAATTCCGGAGCCAAGTTTCCGCACGAGCTCTCCGGCGGGCAGCAACAACGCGTGGCATTGGCCCGCGCGCTGGCGCCGCAACCCGAGCTGCTGCTGCTCGACGAGCCCTTCTCGAATCTCGATGTCGAGCTGCGCGAGCGGCTGAGCCTGGAAGTGCGCGACATACTCAAGCAGCAGAATACGACCGCGATCCTCGTCACGCACGATCAGCATGAAGCATTCAACATCGCGGATGTGGTCGGCATCATGGCGCACGGCACGATCGAGCAATGGGACACGCCCTACAATCTCTATCACGAGCCGGCGAGCCGCATGGTCGCGGACTTCATCGGCCAGGGCACCTTTCTGCCCGGCACGGTAGTCAATCACAAGCTGGTTCAGCTCGAGCTCGGCGTATTCCCGGCGAAATTACCCGGTGAGTGGCCGCGCGGCGCCGCGGTCGACGTTCTGTTGCGGCCGGATGACATCCTGCATGACGATTCCAGCGCGCTACAGGCGGAGGTGCTGCACAAGGCGTTCCGCGGCGCCGCGTTTCTTTATACGCTGCGGTTACCCGGCGGCGGTCGGGTCATGTCACTGGTGCCTAGCCATCACAACCACGCAATCGGCGAAAAAATCGGCATCCGGCTGGAGATCGACCATCTGGTCGCGTTCCGGCGTTGACGCGCCACCGCGTTATTCGGATCGGCCGCTTTGCCTCGCGCGGCGCAGCTCCTGCGCCAGTTCATGCACCGACAGCGCGTAGTTGATGCTGCGGTTATAGCGCGTGATGACGTAAAAATTATTGAAGCCCAGCCAGTAACGCATGCCGGATTCGCTCTCAGCGCCGAACACGCAGATCAATGCATCTTCCGCAACCGGCTCGGCCGGCGTCACGCCGCCACGCCTGACCGCCGCAATGTTGGTATGCGGTTTGAGCCCGCGCTCGAGCAGCAGCCTGAGTTCTTCACCCGCGGTTTCCGGCGGCTCCTCGATCGGCACGATCACGGGCTCGCCGGGTTGCCAGCCGTACGAATTGTAGTAATTCGCGATGCTGCCGATCGCATCGCTGTGATTCCACAGGTCACGCGCGCCGTCGGTATCGAAATCCACGGCGTAGCGCCGGTAACTGCTCGGCAGAAACTGCGGCACCCCGAGCGCTCCGGCATAGGATCCCCGGGAGCGCAGCGGATCAAGACGCAGCTCGCGCGTCAGCAGCAGGAATTGCTCAAGCTCGGCGCGGAAAAACCCGGCGCGCGGCGGATAGGAAAACGCCAGCGTGACGAGCGCGTCAAACACGTTATTGCCGCCGGTATTTCTGCCATAGGTTGTTTCGAGACCGATGGTGGCGACGATGATTTCTTCCGGCACGCCGAAATCGGTGCGCGCGCGCGCCAGCGTATCGGCGTGGAGTTGCCAGTACTCGAGGCCGCCGCGGATACGCGCGTCGGTGAGCTGACTGGCGCGATACTCGTGCCACGGCCGCGCCGTGGCCGGCCGCGACATCGCCTTCAGCACCCCGTTTTGCACGCGCGCCTGCCTGAACCAGCGTCGCAATTCGCTGCGTTCAAACCGGTGGTCGGCGACGAGCTGGTCTATGAAGGATTCGATTTCGGGATTGAGCGCGGCGGCAGCCGCCGACGCACCACTCCATCCTGCACACAGTGCCAGAACGCCGAGCAAAAAAACCGGCACGAGCCTGGCCATAGGGCGTAATAAACCGCAGGTCGCGCAACGCATGTGGATGCCGGGTCTTCCGATGTCCGCTCAGACTCCACCGGTGCCGGTGATACTGGTACCGCCGCAAACGTACAACGCCTGCCCGGTGATGAAGCCGCTTTCGCGATCGAGGAAAAACAACACGGCGCGCGCGATATCCCCGGGAGTCCCGACACGCTTGACGAGCACACTGTCGATGACAGTCTGGCGTTTGGCGCTGCCTTCCGGATGGCCGTTGTTGAAAAGATCGCTCGCGACCGGGCCCGGAACTACGACGTTGACCGTAATGCCATCCCCGCCGACCTCGATTGCCACGGTGCGCGCCATGCCGAGCAGCCCGGCCTTGGCGCTTGCATACACGGTGCGGTAAGTCTTGCCCATGATGGCGCGCGACGAAATGCTCACAATGCGGCCAAATTTGGCTGCGCGCATGCCGGGCACGAACGCCTGCATGAGCACCATCGCCGCGCCAAGCGTCATCGCGGTCACGTACTGAAAATCATCGAGGGTTGCATCCTCGAGCAACGCGGGCCGGTTCGCGCCTGCATTGTTCACGAGATACCGCACCGGAAACTCCGCCGCAACCTCGCGCGCGAGCGACTTCGTCGCCTCGAGATTGCTCAGATCGATCGGGCGAAAATGCAGGTTCGGGTGCTTGATTCTGGGCGCCGAGCGCTGCAGCGTGACGACCGTCAGCCCGCGCTCGAGCAAGCCCCTGGCGACGGCTTCGCCGATGCCTGAACTTGCGCCCGTTATCACTGCCGCTTCGGAGGAGACCATGTGCGACGTCCAAAAATCCGATTGGGAATTCTACAGCGATCCGGGCAACTCCATGTGTTTGACAGCGCGCGGTCCGGTGGTTAATGTTCGTCTTTGCCCGATACCCCGGTAAAAACAGGAGACGAAGTCAGCATGGCCAATAACAAGGAATGGTGGAAGCCCGAAGCCGCGTGGCCCATCCCCGAGAACAAGGGGAAGACTGTCGTATTGACCGGCGCGAAGCTGATCGACGGCAACGGCGGGCCCGTCATCGACAACCCCGTCATCGTGATCAAGGGGGAGCGCATCGTCGCGGTCGGCGCCAAAGACAACGTGAAAGCGCCGCCCGACGCCGCGGTCATCGACATGGCAGGCTGCACGCTGATGCCCGGCATGATGGATTGCCACATTCACACCGCGATGTTCAACTGCATGACTTTCCACAATCACCGCGTCGCGCAGTGGGAGGTCACCCCGCAACTGCAGCAGATGTATTCGCTCTTTCACGCGCAGAACTGTTTTGACATGGGCTTCACGACGCTGCGCGACCTGGGCATGAACTCGAGCCGCGGACTCTTCACGCAGGAATTATGCGCCGTGCGCGACTCGATCAATGCCGGCATTCTTGAGGGGCCGCGCATGCTGATCGGCGGCTTCACCACCATCACCGGATCGCATCTCGACCTGATTCAGCCGCGCGCCATGCCGCGCTCCGGCTTCAACAACGGCGATGGCCCCTACGAATTGCGCAAGCTCGCGCGCACCAACCTGTTGTGGGGCTGCGACGTGGTCAAGACCTGCGCGTCCGGCGGTGGCGGCACCGACAAGGAAGAGCCGGACATCGTCAACATGACGCAGGAAGAACTCGATGCAATCTGCGACGAGGCGCACGCGTTCCACAAAGCCGCGGCCGTGCACTGCTTCACGACGAATGCCCAGCGCAAGGCGATCAAGGCCGGCGCCGACACCATCGAGCACATGGTGTATTCGGACGACGAGACGATCGGCATGATCAAGGAAGCCGGCATACCCGTGACGCCGACGCTTGCGCACCGCACCGATCACGCGATCCAGTTGCGCCGCGAACTCGGCACCGCGGAATTCGTGCTGTCCAAGCTGAAAAAGCTGCAGCCGCACTGCTACACCACGTTTCAGAAGATGTACAAAGCAGGCATCAAGATCGCCATGGGCACCGACATGGGCTTCGAGCCGCATTTCGGCGCCAACTCATGGGAGCTTGAAGTCTACGTCGGGCTCGGCATGACGCCGATGCACGCGATCCAGACCGCCACCAAAAACGCCGCTGAAGCAATCGGGCTGGGGCGAGACCTCGGCACCCTCGAGGCGGGCAAGTACGCGGACATCGTCGCGGTCAATGGCGACCCGCTCGCCGACATCCGCATACTGCAGGAAAAGAAGCGTATCCACATGGTCATGAAGGAAGGCAAGGTCTATGCCGACCGCCGTCCGGGCAAAAACAAGAACGTGGTACCGGTGGATGGCTGGAAGAAAATCGATTACCTATAGGATTGGATCCCGAACATGGCGACTCAGAAAACCAAGACCGCCGGCGCTATCAGGGCCGGCAACGGCAAATATCATTTCCGCGTGGCAAAGATGAAGAAGGTGGCGGCAGGAACCGGATACTCGACCTCCCACGGCGGCGTCGTCGAAGGCGCGCGCATGCTGTTTGGATACATCCATAAACCGCGCGGCACCGGCTCACGCATGCACAGCCACCATAACGAGCAGTTCAACTATGTGGTGAAAGGGACGCTGAAAGGCTCGGTCAACGGCAAGCGCGTCGTCGCGCCGGCCGGAACGCTCATCTACATTCCGGCCAATGCTCCCCATACGCTCGTATCCACGCCCGACGAAGACGTGATCTTCCTCGCGTTGAAGGATCTCTCACAGGGCATCATCGGCAAGGCGGTCGATGGAACGATGGCCGGTCCGCACTACGAGCCGGGATTCGAACCCAAGCCCCGCCGCAAGACGCCCGCACGCACCACCAAGAGGTAGCGACAGGCTGGGCGCCACCGCCCGCTATCAGCGCAAGAATGCGGCGCGCCATATGACTCTCACTCTGGAATCAGCTGCCGTTTTGAACGACGGCCACCTGATGCCCAAGCTTGGCTTTGGAGTCTATGGGATTGCCTCGGGTGGCTCGTGCCGGCGCGCAGTGTCAGACGCCCTCGAAGCAGGCTATCGCCACATCGACACGGCGACGTTCTACGATAATGAATCGGATGTCGGGCGTGCGGTGCGCGAAAGCGGAATTCCCCGGGAACGGCTATTCGTCGTTACCAAGCTATGGAATTCAGACCAGGGTTATGCTTCGGCGGTAAAGGCATGCGAGTTGAGCCTGTCGCGACTCGGGCTGGATTACATCGACCTGTATCTGATCCACTGGCCCGAGCCGGGTAAGCGGCTCGACTCATGGCGTGCGCTCGTCGAGTTGCGCGCGCGGGGCAAATGCAAGTCAATCGGCGTGAGCAACTATACCGTTGCACACCTGAAAGAACTTCTGGACAACTCGGGTGTCGTGCCCGTGGTCAATCAGGTCGAATTCAGTCCCTTCCTCTATCAGCGGCAACTGCTGGAATTCTGCCGGGCACATCGAATTCAGGTCGAGGCCTACTGTCCGTTGACGCACGGCAGAAGGCTCCACGATTCCACGCTCGGCACGATTGCCCGAAAACACGCAAAAACCCCGGCCCAGGTCCTGTTGCGCTGGGCATTACAGCACGACGTGGTCGTAATTCCCAAATCGCAGCATCGCGCGCGCATCACGGAGAACGCCGACTTGTACGGCTTCACGCTCGACCCGAAGGACATGTCCGCGCTGGACCGCCTCGACGAGGGTTTCCGAACTTCCTGGGATCCGACGTCGATCCCGTAGAGTCAGCGCATTCCGGGGGACTGATCAGAGCGCCGCTGCGCGCCTGCGGCAGGTAAACCACCACGCCAATGCCAGCGTCGGCGCGAGCGTTGCCACGGCGACCCAGGCCATTTGTTCATGCGACCAGGGCATGATGCCGCCACCGGGCACGGCGAGCAGGAAGCCGGCGAGGATGAGCAGCAGGCGTATCGGCCATTCCATGCGGCCGCTGCCGCGCAGATCGCCGACGAACAGCTGGTAGCCCTGCAGGCCGCCGCAGATGAAGATGCTGCCCACACCGGCGCTGAGCGTCAGGTAGAGCGATTCATACCACGGCCCCTGCAGCACGAACGCCGGATTGAGCACGAAGAAGAACGGGATGAAGTAGATGATGCTGCCTACGCGCATCGATGCCCAGCCGGTCTGCATTGCCGGCGCGCCGGCGATGCCGGCGGCGGCGAAGGAAGCGATCGCCACCGGCGGGGTGATCGACGAGAGCATGCCCCAGTAGAACACGAACATGTGAATCGCCATCTTGTTCAGTCCCGCTTTCTCAAGCGCCGGCCCGACCAGAATGGCGAGAAAGATGTAGCAGGCGGTAGTAGTGAGGCCGAGGCCAAGCACCAGGCTGGTCAGCGCGGCCATCGCCAGCAAGGCGAAAGCGTTGTTGCCGGCGATGTTCAGGAGATCGTTGGCGAGGCTGGAGATCACGCCGGTGACGGAAAACGCGCCGATCAGGAGCCCGCACCCGGCGAGGATGCCGGCCAGCTCGACAAAGGTCCTGCCATTGACTTCGAGAAAGCGGACGACGGTCGCCCAGCCCCATTTCTCGCGATTGAACGCCTGGTTCAGCGCCAGCAGCAGCAGCGTGGCGTAGAACGGCGCATGGCTCTCGCGCTTCATCACCAGCAGCATGAATATCAACAGTGCGATGGCGAAGGCGTAGTACCAGCCTTCCTTGATCGCGTCCCACAGGCGCGGCAATTCCTCCCTCGGAATCCCCTTCAGCCCGTGGCGCGCGGCGTAGGCATCGACCTGCAGAAACAGGCCGAAGTAGTACAGCGCCGCCGGGATTGCCGCTGCCGCCGCGACCTGCGCGTAGCTCACGCCGAGGAATTGCGCCATCACGAACGCGGTGGCGCCCATTACCGGCGGCGCCAGCACTGCGCCGGTGGAGGCGCACGCCTCGATCGCACCGGCATAGACGGACGAAAAGCCCGTGCGCTTCATCACCGGGATGGTCATCGCGCCCGCGGTGAGCACGTTGCTGAGGATACTGCCCGACATCATGCCCAGGAGGCCGCTCGCAAAAATGCACACTTTGGCCGCGCCCCCGCGGAACGTACCGCACAGCGCGAAGGCGACATTGATGAAGAACTTGCCGGCGCCGGTCATCATCAGCGCAGTGCCGAACACGAGAAAACCGATGACCGTCTCGGCGAAGGCCTGTATCGGGATGCCGAGCAGGCTTTCGGAGGACAGCATGTGATAGGCGCTGGTCTGCGCGGCGGTGGACTCCGTGCCTTTCAGCGGCCCGAGCCAGGCCGAATCGGCGACCAGCGGATACAGGGTGAAAGGCAGCACCGACAGCATCAGCCCCCACCCGCCGGTGCGGCGCAAGCCTTCCATCAGCAACGCCCACATGACATAGCCGGTCCAGACGAGATGCGCCGGCGCACCGCCGAATTCCCAGCCCAGTTCGGCCGCCTTGCGGATGTTGACCAGCAGCATCAGCGAAGCCGCAATGGTGAGCGCGAACACGGCGGCATCGTACCAGGCGACGCGATCCAGGCGCGCGCGCGCGTGGCCGGGAAAGATGACGAACACGAACGGCAGCACCACCAGCACCAGGGCGTAGTAGTACTCGGTGTTGAGCGGCGTGAAGCCGACGAAAAAGCGCAGCACGAACTGCTGGTTCACGCACAGGAAAATGGTCAGCGCCGCGGCGCCGACCAGCAGCCAGCGCCAGGCGCCGCGCAGCGTACGCACGCGCAGCACCTCGGCTTCGACGGGTGCGAATCCGTTCGTGCCGGCGGGAGCTTGCATCTTGCCGGGCTCGGCCGCCACCGCCCGCCTACTCGAAGATCACGTCCAGCCTGGCTGCTTTAAGCGCCGCGGCGCGAGCCGCCATCCAACCCTTGAGGAAGGCCTGTTTGTCCTCCGGCGGATTGGTCTTGAGAAACGCGTTCCACGTCGCAGCCAGGATGTCCTGGCGCTTGATCAGGCCCTGGTTATGTGCCTCGTGCTCCGCGTTCCACACACCAGATTCCTTGAACGCCCTGACCGCGCCCTCATGGTAGGGCAGCGCCCAGGACAGAATCTGCCGCTTCAACTCTAGGCCGGCGGCACCGGGCGCGCCGTCCTTGTAGGCGTCGTAATTCACGATCATCGATTTGGCGAGGGAATACACCAGGCTTTCCGGCTGCGAGGCATAAACCATGAAAATCGGATACGGATAGTTCGTCAACTCGACCGGGTTCTGCGCCGATATGCCCACGCCACAGGTGGCCTTGTGCGGCGAGTAATAGGGGCTGATCTTGTTGACGCGCGCCCAGCCCGCCTTGTCCGAGGCCGGCGCCGGCGGGTAAATCAGGCCGCGCGGCGAGGCTTCCGCCTCTTTCGCCTGGCCGGAGATGGTGGAGCCGATGGCGGCATCGACCTCGTTGTTGATCATGCCCTTCCACATCGCGCCGTAGCTGGAGAACTCCACCAGCTTGACGTCGTTTTTCGTCAACCCGCCGAAGGCAAGCACCGCCAGGGCGTTCTGGTTCAGCGCCGGCGATCCGACCACCATGCCCACGCGCTTGCCGCGCAGATCCTTCACCTCCTTGACGCCCGTGTCCTTGGCCACGCCAAGCCCAATCGCATTGCAGTCGCTGGAGGCGAGGATCAGCCGCAGCGGCTGCGGGCCCCACTCCTTCACCCCGAATTCGAGCACGCCTTCCTGCGCGAAATACACGCCCACGCCCATCATCGAGGCCTGCGCGCGCCCTCCCCTCAGCGGCGCGAGGCGCGCGACGTCATTGCCGGCCGGCAGCACGCGCACATCGGTGCCGTGTTTGTCCTTGAATGCCTTGCCCACCGCGACCGCGATGTTGAAGCCGGACGAACCGGTATCGTAGGCAGTTACCGTCAGGGTGGACGGCAGTTTCACCGCCTGCGCAAACGCAGGCGCCGCAAACGCGCAAGCGGCGGCCGCGGCCAGGGCAAATATCGTATGGCGATTGATCAGCATGGCTCCTCCTTATTTTCAGTATTGAAGAATTTGGCCGCTTCACCGCCATCTGGCGGCATCGGCACTTCTTGTGCGCCCCGGTCATGCCTCACGCGGGTACGCAATGCTGTACATGTTGCGCTTTTCAAGCGGCGCTGTCGACCGCAATCGCCAGGAAATGATCCCGCGTCAGTTTGCCTTCACGTTGACGCGCGCCTGCTCCGCTTCCTCGGGCGTCATCGATTCTATGCGGTGCTCGAGCCAGGGTGTCGAACGCACCACGACGTAGCGCGCGAAGGGCGATCTGACCTGCAGCCGCCAGGTGTCTCCGCGAGGAACGTGGATGATATCGCCCGCCCTGACCCGCTTGTCCGCGGCCCCGGACTGAGCATCCAGCTCGCCGCCCAGAATGTAGACGAACAGTTCATGATCGGCCTGCAACCGGGGCTCGTCATGTCCCGCCGGCACCTCGAAGAAGCCAAACGCGAGCCGCTCGCCTTCGATCCAGTTGACGCGCCGCGCGGACGACTGCGGAGCGTCGAGCGCATCGATGATGGGGTAATAGCACGTGTGCAGTCCTTCAACGATGGCTTGGGATTTGCCTGCCGCCTTCTGGTGCTTGTCACGGTCTCCGACGTTGTATTTCTTATTGACCTCAGCCACCGTCATGGCCTGGTCCGGAACCGCCTCGTCTTCCGCCAGACCGACGACGGTCCACGTCTTGTCCTTGATGTACAGATACTGGCAAGCGCCGTCCTCCGTTGCTTTCATCGAATGCCGGGCGTAGGCCGGCGCGTGTACAAACGTGCCGGCAGGGACGATGCGCCGGTCTTTGCCGACGATGGCGTTGATTTTTCCGCGCAGCGCGAAAATCAACAGTTCGTTCGGATGGTAATGCAGTTCCGAGCCGGTGCCCGCGGTCTTGTGCAGCAGGCAGAAGTACAGGTACTTGCCCTCGATTACCGGCGCCTTGCCGGTTGAGAGATGCGGCGTGAGAAAACTGCTCTCGAAATCCTCGAAACGATGGAACGGCATGGAATGGCCCTTTGTTCGCTAGCCGATCAGCAAAGCAGCCCGCCCCGTGACTTCCCCGCGTTCCACCCTCGCGTGCAACGCTTCCGCGTCCGCGAGCGGGCGGATGTCGGTGACCAGCGGCCAGACGTCGCCGCGGGCGACGAGGTCGAAAGTCTCCAGGATCTCGCTGCGGGTAACATAGCGGCTGCCGAGCAGGTCCTGCTCTTTATGCAGCATACCGCTAGCCGAAACCTGGAAGGATTGCCCGGCGCCGCCCAGCGTCACCAGCCGCCCGTGGCGGCCGAGCGCCTTCGCGCCGGCTTCCAGCGTCGAGGTTTTGGAGACGTAATCAATGGCAACATCGACGCCTCGTCCGCAAGTCAGGTCGAGCAGCGCTTCTGCCACCTTGCCGGCCGAAGCGTCGACCACCTCGTCGGCGCCCGCTTTGCGGCACGCATCGAATTTGTCGCGCGCAACATCGACCGCGATGACGTGCGCCCTCGCCCATTTCGCCAGCATCACCTGATGGATGCCAACCCCGCCGCCGGCACCGAAGACCGCGACCGTTTCGCCGGCCTTGACGCGCGCCCGGCGCAGCACCTTGAAAGGCGTGGCGAGCGCATCCATGATGACGCCCATCTCGGCCGGGTGCTTGTTATAGTCCAGACCCGCCGGCAGCTTGATAAAGTTATGCGCGGGAAGCTTGATGTACTCGGCATATCCGCCGTCGCAATCGCGCCCGACGTTGCCGCGGCTGTTTTCACACAGCGGTTCGAAGTTCGCGAGGCACCAGCGGCAATGACCGCAGTTGAGGTAGTAATAAGAGGTGACGCCATCCCCGACGGCAATGCCGGTGACCCCGGTGCCGACTGCGACGATCTCGCCGGTGATTTCATGGCCGATAATGCGCGGGAATACGGCGGGTGCGCGGCCGGCCTTGATGTGCTGGATAGTCAGGCCCGATCCGCAGGCAATGACACGAGCGACCGCCTCGCCCGGCCCGGCGACCGGATCAGGCACCTGGGTCATTTCGAATGGCGTATTCGGTGCTTTCAGTACCATCGCTTTCATAGGGTTCGTCCTTTCGGGATCAGTCGCGGAACATGAAGTTCGCCGCCTTCAGGAACAGCGTGCGGTTGACGCCGTCCGAATGCAGAAACGCCGCCGCATCGCGCACCAGTTTCGCGACCCCGAACTCCTTCATGTAACCGTGGCCGCCGTGAATCTCCAGGCACCAGGTCGCGATTTTCCACGCGGCCTGCGACGCCATCGCCTTGGGCAGCGCGCCGAGCGTCCTGTCCCACCCGTGTTCCTGATGGTCGGCGAGCCAGCAGGCGCGATGGATATAGGAGCGCGACGCATCAATCAGCATGCGCATCTCGGCCAACTGCGCGCGGATGCCGTCGTGTTCGATCAACGGCTTGCCGCCCTGCACGCGCAGCCTGGCCCAATCGATGGCCTTCTGGTGCAGCGCGCCCGCGACACCGAGGATAGACGCGCCGGCATAGGCATTCGATTGCGGAAAGAATTCGGCCAGAATGCTGAAACCGCTGCCGACTTTGCCCACCACGTTTGCATCCGGAACGAAGCAATCCTGAAAGACGAGCTCGGCGTTATTGGCAAGGCGCTCGCCCATCTTGTCGTGCACGCGTCCAATCGTGAAACCGGGCCGGTCGCGCTCCACCAGAAAGCAGGTGGAACCTTCGGCCATCGGCTTGCCCGGCTCGGTCTGCACGAACAGCAGATAGTGACTGGCCCGATTACCGTTGGAAATAAAGTGCTTCATTCCATTGATGATCCAGCCGCCGCCGGTTTTCCGGGCGCCGGTGCGAAACGGCACCGGATAGGGCAGGAAATAGTTGGAGGCATTGTCGGGTTCCGTAATCCCGATGGCCAGCATGCCGCGCGGATCCCTGGCGAACCCGGGAAGGACACGGGCCTGCTGCTCGGCGTTGAGCGCCTTCTGCATGATCTGCGCGATCTTGAGAGTCTGGGCCATGATGACCGAGACGCCGAGATCGCCTTTTCCCAGTTCCTCGATGACCATGGCGGTCATCAGCGAGTCGGTGCCAAGACCACCCCATTTTTCGGCCAGCGTCATGGTGCGGATGCCGACCGCGTGTGCCTTCTCGACGATTTCAAACGAATAACCCAGTTCAGGATCCGGGTTGGCGTCGAGTTCGGCCGCGCGCGGCCTGACCTCGGCTTCCACGAAACGTGCCACGGTCTCGAGAATCGCGCGCTGGTCCGCGTTCACGATAAAAATATCTTCCATGGTGATCCGCTGCCTCTTCGGGTGATTACTTCTTGCCGCGCGCGGCGCGCCTCGGCTTGGCAGTCAAGCGCATCAGCTGACCGATATCGCCGCATTTCTCCACCGTTCCCGCCAGCTCGGCAATCTGTGCGGCGCGCGCCGCACCAACCACCGGCGCCGCCAGACTGTCGAACTTGGTGCGCAGTTCGTCGTCCGACATCGGATTCTGGATCGAGCCCTTGGGATAATCGACCTGCGACACGAACTGGCGCCCGTCGTTCAGGGTCATCGTCATCCGGCACGACACTCCGCGCGGCAACCCGGCATCGACCGTGAAGGCGGTAAGGTCCGAAATCCTGCGCAGCACGGGATCCTTGAGCTTGCGATCGGTGTATTGCCTGAGCAGCGCCTGCCCCTCCTTGAGCGCGACCGCGATCGAGTACGGCAGGCTCACCTGCGCCTCGTGATACGTCTTGGGAGTCTTGTTCTGGTGGTAGTGCGCCCAGTCGGGATGCCGCGCCATTTCGATATGCTTTATCGCATCGAGCGCGGGCTGATGGCGGTTGCGGATCTCGAGCGCGCAATCGATCGCATTGTGAATCGGGCGCGCGCACGAATACGGCTTGAACTCGATGTCGAGCTGGTAGGGACGATCGAGCCCGGCGACGAGCTGCGACGCATCGGATTTGTCGGTGAAAGCGCGCAGGAAACCGCGCTCGCCTTCGAAGATCGTATCGGCGCCGGTAAATCCGAACTGCGCCATGCCGGCCGCGGTCACGCCATTGCGCGCCGCTGGTCCGGGATTGAAGCGCTTCTGCATCGACGGCCCGTACATTTCCATCAGCCCCGACGCCTGCGCCCCGGCGAGCCCGAACGCCGAAGTCATTTTTGGCGGCGGGAGCCGATACAGCTTGCCGGCTGCAACCGTCGCACCGAACACGCCGCAGGTCGGCGTGGTGTGATAACCGCGATTTCTGAGCGACGAATTCGCGGCCTTGCTCAAGCGCTCCATCATTTCACACCCCGCGGCCAGCGCGACCAGCAGCTGCTTGCCGTGGGCGCCCAGCTGTTCGGCGGTCGCGAGCGCGGCCGAAAACACCGGCGGGCTGAAGTGAAACAGCGCGAGCACGTCAATGTCATCCAGCTCGATGCTATGCGACGAAATCGCATTGGCGAACGCCGCCTGCGTGGCGGGCACGCGCACGGAATCGCCGATCAGCGATGCTTCGGCCTTGCCGCCCGAAGACTGCGCAAACGCGCGTGCGACGCGTCCGCTCTCGCTCTGGCTGCCGGCAAGGGCTACGCCCAGGTAATCGAGCAGCAACCGCTTCACGGCAGCCTGCGACGCCTGCGGCAGCTTGCGGTAGTCGAATTGGTGGAAATGATTTGCGAGTTGTGCGGCAATCGTGGTCGTCATGGCTATCCAATAATCAGAATTGCGGTCGGGAAGGTTGCAGCGGGATCAGGTCAGGCAGCAGTCGGCGCCGCCAGAATCCCGGTCAGCTCCGCGGTGCTGTCCAGTGTCTCAAGCACGCCGACCAGTTTCATTACCCGGTCGGTATGCGCCTGGGTCAGGCACGCACGCGCGACGTTGCGGAACTTGTATTCGACGTCCGCGGGCTGCAGCGGGTTTTCCGGGCTGCCGCGGCGATGCAGTATTTCGCGCGTGAGCGTTCGCCCGTCGCGCGTCCTGACCGTCACGCGCGCCGCGTGCCGGAAGGCCGCGCCCATCGCCTCGATTCCCGGATCGACGTGCGCGCGTACGCGCGTGATGAAGTCGAGTATTTGTGGATCGCGCAGCCGGTCTTCGCGGTACTGATCGACAAACGCCATGCCGTCCAGCGCGATCACGGCAAGCCCGTAGTACAGGTTCATTTGCGCCGCGGTCACGCCCTGCGCCTTGTATTCCCATGCGCAGTGCACGTGGGTCATGTGGCTCAGGCCGGCATCGACTTCGGCGATGTCGTCCGCCCCGAGCTTGCTCTCGCGCATGAGATCGGCGAGCGCATCGAGCGCGGTATGGATGCTGGTCACGGCTGCGTGCGGCTTGTAACCGACGTTGACCGTTTCCCACACCGTGCCGAGCCCTGCCGTCAGCCGCTGCGGATTGGGTTTGTCGGAATACGTGCTCAGGTAGCCGCCGTAGTGCGCTTCCAGCACGTCGGTGATACCGGTGAAGCCGCGCCGGGCGAGCTCGGCCGAGTAGACTCCGCTTTGTCCCGCACGTCCCGAATGGAAGCGCTTCACCATTGCGCCCTCCTGCGCCGCCATCAGGCCGCCGGCCTGCGAGCCGACGATGCCGAGCGCATGCTGCATCTGCCCGGCATCGAGTTTCAGCATGCGGCCGGCCGTCGCCGCGGCAACGAACGCGCCCGAGGTTCCCTGCGGGTGAAAGCCGCGCAGGAACAGGCTCATGGTCGCGGCGCTGCCAACCCGCGTGCCGACCTCGTAGCCGGCAATCATTGCCGTAATCACGTCACGCCCGGGTGCGCCTCCAGCCGCTTCTGCGTATGCCATCGCTACCGGCATCGCCAGCGACCCGGGATGCACGATCGATTCCTTGTGAATATCGTCGAGCTCGAAAGCATGACCTGCCGTGCTGTTCACCAGCACCGCCAGCGACACCGAGCTCTTGCGGCCCATGCCCATCAGTGACGCGACCGGCTGCGCGCCCTCGCCCTCCACCAGCGCTGCAACTTTGCGGGTCCACGGCAGGGTCGCGCCAAACAGGCAGCAGCCGATACTGTCCAGCACGCTCAGCTTGATGCACTCGACCGCCTCGCGCGGAATATCCTCAAAGCGCAAAGCAGCGGCAAATTGCGCGAGATCGCGCGTCGCGTTTTCGAGTAAGGGGGATGGTGAACCGCTCATGGCTGCTCGCTGCCGGGAATGATTCCGGACTTGAGCGTGTAACAGTAGTCTGCGATGTCAGCCGGTTTGCATTTCCACACGCGATCCATGAACTTATTCGAGAAGCAATGCTTTAACGCCTTTCTGAGAGGGCGCAGCCGGAACGGCTGGCCGAACACGAAGGGGTGGATCGAAATGTTGCAGACGAGAGGATGCTGCGCCGACTGCTCGATCATCTCTTCGAACTGGTCCACCAGCATGTCGCAGAACTCGCGCCCGGTGTGCTGGCGGTGAATCACCTGCGGCGAGTCGTTCAGTTCCACCGGATACGGCACCAGCAGGATCGGCCCCGAGCGGGTGCGCATCCAGATGGGCTGATCGTCGCACGGCCAGTCCATGGAATAAATGTATCCCGCCTCCTTCAGCAGGTCCGGCGTCCAGGGGTTCTCGTACGCACCAGCGCCCATCCAGCCCTTGGGCGGCTTGCCTTCGTGGCGGGCAAAGGTCTCCGTTATTTCCCGGATGACGCGCGCCTCGTCCGCCTCCCAGCGGAAGTCGTGGAGGTTTTCGGAATTGGTGCGGCCGTGCCCGACGATCTCGTCGCCGCGCGAGCGCACGCGGTCCATGATCTGCGGTGCGAGTTCATAGAGCAGGCTGTTGGCATTGTGCGCGAGCGGCATTTGCAGTTCTTCGGCAAGGTCGAACAGCCGCCAGATGCCGATGCGGTTGCCGTAGTCCCGCCACGAATAATTGCGCTGCGTCTGCGGTTCGCCGTGCTTGGCATTGTCATGGCCGCGGCCTTTGCCGAACGCATAGGCCTCGACATTGGTGGTGATGCAAAACGCGAGCCGCTTGCCGCCCGGCCAGTCGTAATCCCTGCGCTCCGTCAGCGGAACGTAATCATAGCGCGAGTGCTGGGGAATGAGGGTTGACTTTGATTGCATGGGCGGCCTCCTAATCCACGCGCGCACCGGAAAGCTGCACGAGCTTGCCCAGCTTGACCATCTCCGACTGAACGTGTGCGGCAAACTCTTCCGGAGTATTGGTGACCGGCAGCGCCCCGACTTTGCTGTACACATTCTGCACTTCCGGTGAGCGCACTGCTTTGCCGAACTCCGCATTGAGCTTGTCGACGACGGAACGCGGCACGCCGCGCGGCGCGAGGATGCCGCTGTAGAGCACCAGTTCGAAGTCCTTGAGCCCCGCCTCCTTCATCGTCGGCACTTCCGGCGCCGCGCCGGTGCGCTGCGGTGTGGTAACGCCCAGCGCGCGCAGTTTGCCCGCCGCCACCATCGGCATTGCCGGCGGCATCGTCGCAAACAGCAGCGCCACCTCACCGCCGAGCAAGCCGGTGATCGCCTGCGGACTGCCCTTGTACGGCACGTGAACCATTCTGATATCCGCCATCGCCTTCAGCATCTCGCCGGCGAGATGCACGATCGTGCCATTGCCGGAGGATCCATAGGAAATATCGTTGGGGTGCTTCCTCGCCAGCGCCGCGAGCTCCTTCACCGATTTCGCGGGCAGCGAGGGATGCACCACCAGGATCAGCGGTGTTGCGGCGATGAGCGTGATCGGCGTGAAATCGCGCACCGAGTCGTACGGCAGCCGCCGGTAGAGGCTGGCGTTGATTGCATGAGTGGTGATGTCCTGGAGGAACAGCGTGTAGCCGTCGGCGGGCGATTTGGCGATCTGCTCGGATGCGATGGTCGTCCCTGCCCCGGGGCGCGGATCGACCACCACCTGCTGGCCCATGCTCGACGTGAGCCTGGCGCCGATCGAGCGCGCGAGCACGTCGGATATTCCTCCCGCCGTAAAGCCATGCACGAGACGCACCGTCTTGCCCGGATAATCCGCTTGTGCGGCCGCGGGTAGCACATGCAGTGCGAGGAAGCCAACCGTCATACTGAGCAGCAGGGTTTTCGCCATCGTATTCACCGTGGAAATATGGGGTAGTGGAAATATCGCCATACCGAACTCCAATGCATCATACCCGTCCGGCGCTCCGCGGGCGAGCCCCACGACGAGGCCGACGATGCCCGGTGGATTTTGTTTCCCCATTGGAATATCTCCTGTTGTTGCGGCACGTGCAAGGAAATGACACAATGAAATTGCATTTTACACTGGAGGAACGACAACCATGACCGCGAACGAAGTCCGGAATTATGCCGTGCGCGCGCGTTCGACCGATACGCACGGACGCGTGCTGTGCAACGTGCGCAATCATTACTTCATCGTCGACGGCCCGGTGCAGAACGGCGCTCCGGGCGAGGAAGTCACGCCCGCGGAATTGTTCCTGGCCAGCATCGCGGCGTGCGGCGTGGAACTGGTGCAGGCCTTCGCCAAAGCCGATGCGATTCCGCTGCGCGCGATCGACGTCGATATCGCCGGCTCGCTCGACCGCGCGAATCCGGTGCGCAAAGACGTGAACGTGCTGAATTCGGTGCAGCTCAAATTTCATTTGACGGGCGTCACTGCCGCGCAGGGCGCGGCGCTGATCGACCGCTTCAAGGGCAGGTGACCGCTCTACGGCAGCGTCGCGGTCGCGACGCCCGATGTCAAAGTCGAAGTGAGCACCGGGCAATAGGACGCCGCTTAAACGACTATTTCCCGCGCCGCTCCGCGAACATCCATCTCGTAGTCGAGGCCAATCACCGGGGGCCTCGCAAAGCGCCACGAAAGTCCGCTGAACCATGAAAAACCGTAACCTGGGAACATCCAGCCTGCGGGTGTCCGAAGTCGGACTCGGCTGCAACGCGCTGGGCGGCCGTATCGATCTCGAGGCTTCGCGCGCGGTCGTGCATGCCGCGCTCGATCTCGGCATCACGCTGTTTGACACCTCCGACCTGTACGGGGACGACTATGGCAGTCCCGGCGGCTCCGAAATCTGCCTCGGGCAATTGCTCGGAGAGCGTCGCAAGGACATCGTCCTGGCGACGAAATTCGGCAACGACAGAAAACATTACGACGCCACCACCAAAGGAGGCGCCTCGCGCCGGGTCATCATGATGGCGGTCGAAGCCAGTCTCAAGCGCCTGCGGACCGACTGGATCGATCTCTACCAGCTGCACAAACCGGATCCGCTGACGCCGATCGAAGAGACCCTGCGCGCGCTGGATGACCTGGTCAGGCAGGGCAAGGTCCGGTACATAGGCTCATCCAATTTTCCGGCCTGGCGGGTAGTCGAGGCGCACTGGACGGCAAAGCATACGGGCCTCAACGCCTTCATCAGCTGCCAGAACGAGTACAGCGTGCTCGTGCGCGCCATCGAACCGGAACTCGTTCCGGCCATGCAGGCGTGCGGCCTCGGACTGCTGCCCTATTTTCCGCTTGCGGCAGGGCTCCTCACCGGCAAGTACCGGCGCGATGCGCCGTTTCCGGCGGACGCGCGGCTGCACCCCAACCATCGCTGGGCGCGCCACTTCCTGACCGACCGGAACTGGATGCAGCTCGAGCATCTCGAAAAATTCTGCGCCGCCCGCGGCTGCAGCCTGTTAGAGCTCGCATTCGGCTGGCTGCTCGCGCAGCCGGCAGTGGCGAGCGTAATCGCCGGCGCGACCAAGCCCGGGCAATTGAAAGCCAACGTGGAAGCCGCTGCATGGACGCCTTCTGCCGACGATATGATCGAAATCAACCGTTGCTCCATTTCGTAATGACAATAGCGCCCGAGTCGTGGACAATTCATGCATTGCACAATAATCAGGGAAGGACAATGAGAGAAATGCGTTATGAGGCGCCGAAGACCCTGGAGGCGGCGGTTGCGCTGCTCTCGGGCGCGCAAGGGGAAGCGAGAATGCTGGCCGGCGGCACGGATCTGCTGATTCAGATGCGTGGCGGCCGGGTTGAACCCCGGTTGCTGGTCGACATCAAGGGCATACCCGAGATGACGTCGATTGTTGCCGAAAGCGGCGGCTTTCGTTTCGGCGCGGCCGTTGGCTGCATGGAACTTGGCGAGCACGCAGCGCTCGCGAAAGCATGGCCCGGCCTGATCGAAGCCGTCATGTTGATCGGTTCGATCCAGGTGAAAGGCCGCGCGACCGTGGGCGGCAACGTGTGCAACGCCTCGCCGGCTGCGGACAGCGTTCCTGCTCTGATCGCCGCGGGTGCGGTCGCAACCATCGTGGGACCCAACGGCAGGCGCGAAGCGCGCGTCGAGGACATCGCGACGGGGCCGGGCAAGACCTCACTCGCCAAAGGCGAAATCGTCGCGTCGTTCCTGCTGCCGCCGCGCCCGCCGCATTCGGGCGATGCCTATCTGCGCTTCATCCCGCGCACCGAGATGGACATTGCGGTCGTCGGCGCGGGGGTCAACCTCACGCTCGATGAAAAAGGGGTCTGCATCCAGGCGCGGGTCAGTCTCGGCGCGGTCGCCGAGCGCGCATTGCTGGTGCCGGACGCAGCGGCCGCGCTGATCGGCACCAAAGGCGATGCTGCCGCGCTCAAGCGCCTCGCCGCAGCCGCAAGTGCTGCATGCCGGCCAATTGACGACAAGCGGGGAACCAAGGTATATCGGATCAAGGTTGCCGGTGTAATGGCGCGGCGCGCCGCTGAAATCGCGCTCGACAGGGCGAAGGGGAAGAACTGATGGCCAAGCAGCATGTAACGGCGACGCTCAACGGCAATGGCGTCGAATTTCTTTGCGAAACGCGCCAGACGCTGCTTGAAGTGCTGCGCGACGAACTGCACCTCACCGGGACCAAGGAAGGTTGTGGCTCGGGCGACTGCGGTGCCTGCAGCGTCACGGTCGACGGGCGCCTGATTTGCTCGTGCCTGATGCTCGCCGTCGAAGCCCAGGGAAAGTCGATACAGACAATCGAGGGCATGGCGGCCGGCGAGAACCTGCACGTGTTGCAGCGCAAGTTTCTGGAGCACGCCGCGCTGCAGTGCGGCATCTGCACGCCGGGATTCCTGGTCGCGGCGCGGTCGCTACTGGAGCGCAATCCCGATCCGACCGAAGAGCAAGTCCGCTACTGGCTGGCGGGCAACCTGTGCCGCTGCACCGGGTATCACAAGATCGTCGAAGCGGTACTGGATGCCGCAACCGAAATGCGAGGGAAACGATAATGTCGACCGCGGTCAATTACACCGAAAAGAAACTGAAAGTCATCGGCACCAGTCCGGTGCGGCCAGACGGCGTGCCGAAGGTAACGGGGCTTGCGCAGTATGGCGCCGACTTCTCCCTGCCGGGAATGCTGTGGGGAAAAATCCTGCGCTCGCCGCATGCGCATGCGCGTATCCGCTCGATCGACACCTCGAAAGCGCTGGCGCTACCAGGCGTAAAGGCGGTGATCACGTCCGCCGACCTTCCCGAACAAAAGTTCGAGTATGTCGGGCCCGAGCGCATTGCGGTCAATTACTGGCACATGACGCGCAACATCCTGGCGCGCGAAAAGGTCCTTTACGAGGGCCACCCCGTCGCCGCCGTCGCCGCGACCAGCAAGGCCATCGCCGAGGAGGCGCTGCTGCTGATCGAAGTCGATTACGAAGTGCTGCCGCACGTCATCGACGTCGATCAGGCGATGCAGCCCGATGCTCCACTGCTGTTTGAGGACATGATCACGCGCGGCATCGAGCCCGCCCCGACGAAGGCCTCGAACATTTCCAAGCGGGTCGAATACAAGATGGGCGATATCGATGCCGGCTTCGCCGCGGCCGACGAGATCGTGGAAGCAAGTTTCAGGACGTCACCGGTGCATCAAGGTTATATCGAGCCGCAGTCATGCCTCGCGCGCTTCGACGCCGACGGCCAGGCTGAGCTCTGGGCGTCGAATCAGGGCCACTTCATCGTGCGCACGTTTACGGTGAAACTCCTCGGCATGAAAACCGGCGATCTGCGCGTTCATCCCGCCGAGCTCGGCGGCGCCTTCGGCGGCAAGACCGTCGTCTATATCGAGCCGGTGGCGCTGGCTCTTTCCCGCAAGACGGGCCACCCCGTGAAGATCATGTTGAGCCGGGAGGAAGTTTTCAAGGCCACCGGTCCGACGTCCGGGGCCTCGATGACGATCAGGATCGGCGTCACGAAAGACGGAAAGATCGTCGCGGCCGACGGCCTGTTCAAGTATCAGGCGGGCGCTTTTCCCGGCTCGCCGGTCATGAATGGCTGCATGTGTGGTTTCGCGCCCTACGACATCGCGAATGTACGCACCATCGGTTACGACGTGGTCTGCAATCGGCCGAAGGCGACTGCCTATCGCGCCCCCGGCTCGCCGATCTCGGCTTTCGCCGTGGAAAGCACCATGGATATGGCCGCGCTCAAGATCGGCATGGATCCGCTGCAGTTCAGGCTGAAGAATATTGCCAAGACCGGAACGCCGTTGGTCTATGGCGCCAAGCATGCGCACGAGGGCTTCGCGGAAACCATCGAGGCGCTGATGCGGCATCCCGGCTACACGAAACCACTAGGCAAGAATCAGGGACGCGGCGCCGCCTCGGGTTACTGGTTCAACGGCGGCGGCGAATCGAGCGCGACGGTGCACGTCAACGAGGATGGCACGGTCGTCGTCGCGACCGGCAGTCCGGACATCGGCGGCTCGCGCGCATCAATGGCCCTGATGGCGGCCGAAGCGCTGGGCATCGATTACGACCGCGTCCGGCCGATCGTCGCCGACACCAACTCGGTCGGCTACACCCAGGGCACGGGTGGCTCGCGCGTCACTTACGCGACCGGCATCGCCGTGGTCAACGCGTGCAACAAGGTGATCGATGAGCTGCGCGCCCGGGCCGCATTGATCTGGAAAATAAACGCCGACGACGTGATCTGGGAGGACGGCTGCGCCAGGCCCGCGGGCAAGAAGGCCGGCGAGTTCGAGCCGCTGCCGCTCAAGGCCATTGCCGCCAAGCGGTCGGCAACCGGCGGGCCGATCAGTGCCTCGGCATCGCTCAATGCAGGCGGCCAGGCGCCCGGCTTCGCGACCCAGTTTTGCGACGTCGAGGTCGACCCCGAGACGGGCCACGTGAAGATCCTGCGCTACGTCGCCGCGCAGGATGTGGGCCGCGCCATCCATAAGGGCTATGTCGAGGGACAGATCCACGGCGGCGTCGTGCAGGGCATCGGCTGGGCGTTGAATGAGGAATACATCTACGACAACGAGGGACGGCTTTCGAATGCCGGTTTTCTCGACTACCGGATCCCGGTCGCGTCCGATTTACCGATGATTGAGACCATACTGGTCGAGGTGCCGAACCCGAATCACCCGTTTGGCGTGAAAGGCGTGGCCGAGGCCAACATCGTCCCGCCGATGGCGGCGGTCGCCAACGCGATCAACAATGCGATCGGCCGGCGCTTGACCGAACTGCCGATGTCGCCGCCCAAAGTACTCGCCGCGCTCGACGGCGGCGGCGGGGGATAAGCGAAAAGCCAAACGCCATCACGTAGGGCGCAGATTTATCGCGCCGTTGTCCCGGCGGAGATTCGATCCGGTGGAATGCGCTTCGCTCCATCCACCCTGCGCTGAAAAACCCCGGCTCATGAGATGAAAATACTCGTACTCGGCGCCGGGGTCGTCGGCACGACTTCCGCCTGGTTTCTGGCGCAAGCCGAGCACGAAGTGACCGTCGTGGACCGTCAGGCCGGCGCCGGCCTCGAAACCAGCTTTGCCAACGGCGGGCAGATTTCCGTATCGCACGCGGTGCCCTGGGCCAATCCTGCGGCGCCGGCCACGACCCTGCGCTGGCTGCTGAAGGAGGACGCGCCGCTGCTGTTTCGAATGCGGCTCGATCCATTGCAATGGCGGTGGTGCCTGGGATTCCTGCTCGAATGCATGCCGCAGCGCACGGCTGCGAACATAAAACAGATCGTGACCCTCGGGCTGCATTCACGCGCAGTCCTGCAGGACCTCCGCAGGGAAACGGGGATTTCCTACGATCATCTCGAAAAAGGAATCCTGCATTTTTACACCGACCACGCCGCGTTTGACGCCGCGCAGGCCCCGGCGCGTCTCATGCGCGAGCAGGGGTGCGATTTGCGCATGTTGACTCCGGCCGAGGCGATCGCCATCGAGCCCGCGCTGCGCCACGCGCGCGAGCGCATCGTTGGCGCCAGCGTGGCGCCTGCGGACGAATCGGGCGATGCGTTCAAGTTCACGCGCGGACTTGCCAATCTGGCGGCGCAACGCGGAGTCGAGTTCCGCTATGCGACCAGGGTAAAGCGTCTGGTGGCCAGCGGCGATGCGATTGCAGGAATTGTCGTCAGCGACAACGCGGGGCAAGTGTGCGCCCTGACCGCGGACGCCTATCTCGTCGCATTGGGGAGCTTCAGCACGGCGCTGTTAAGGCCGCTCGGAGTCGATCTGCTGGTATACCCGGCCAAAGGGTACTCGGTGACTTTCCCGGTGGAATATCCGGAGCTCGCTTATTCAACCAGTCTTACCGACGACGCGCGCAAACTGGTGTTCTCGAGGCTGGGCGAGCGGCTGAGAATTGCGGGAACCGCGGAATTGGGCAGCAATGATACCGGGCTCAATCCCGTGCGTTGTGACGCCATAGTACGTCGCACGCTGGAACTTTTTCCCGGCATTGCCCGGCCCGAGAAAGCCGAATTCTGGGCCGGATTGCGGCCGTCGACGCCCTCGAACGTGCCGTATATCGGCAAAACAAAATTCCGGAATCTGTATCTGAACACCGGGCACGGAACATTAGGCTGGACCCATGCGTGCGGATCGGCGCACGCGATTGCGGAAATCGTGAGCGGACGCGACCCCGGAATCGATTTCGCTTTTACCGGCGTTGCTCGCTGACAGGCATCACATCCAGCCTGACAACAATTCCCTCGAGATCCTTCGAGGGCGCGGGATAGCGCTCCATCACCAGCGGGTCGTGCCCGGGAATGATGTGTTGAGGGCTATCGGCAAGACGGCGCAGCGTGTCGTAGCCGTCCAGCACTTCACCAAGATGAAACGTGGTGGGAAAACAACGGCCGGCTTCCATATGCTCGTAGTAATGGCTCGCGTCGGAGGCCAGCACCACCCACCCCCGCGCGGTCGCGACGCGCACGCATTGCAGTCCCGCCGTATGCCCGCCGATACGGTGCAGGCTGACACCGGGCGCGAGTTCGGCTGCGCCGTCATAAAAACTTACCCTGTCCTTGAATACCAGCCGCACCATTCCCACGACATCCTCGACCTCGTAGCCGTGGTTGAAGCGACGGTGCCGCATATAACGTCCGGTCACGTAGTTCATCTCGTCGTCCTGCAGGTGAAATCTCGCCTGCGGAAAATCGTGAAACGTTCCCACGTGGTCGTAGTGCAGGTGCGTCAGGATGACCTCTTTCACGCCGGATGCCTGCACGCCGAGCAAAGCAAGACCTTGCGCGGGACTGCGCAAAAAAGTGCGCTTGCGCTGCGCGGCCATCTCCCGCGTGAATCCGGTATCGACCACGAACAGCCGCTCCGGATTGCGGATCACCCACACGAAGTAGTCCATCGGCATCGGCGCATCGTGCGGATCGCCGCCGACGAAGTGGTCGCCGCGCCGCGCTTCGCGGGTTGCATACTTGACCGCGTATATCTCGTAATTCGCCTGACTCATGTTGGCCTCCGAAAACGATGGTCGACGCTCAGCGCCACCATCCATGCGTCGCGCAGGCACGACAGAAAATCCCCCGGCCGCTGGCAATCGCCGGCGAGCGCGTATTCAACCCCTGCCTCCTCGAGCAACGGCACCACGTCGCGATCGGGTTCGGGACCGGTCGCAATCACCAGGCAGTCGCCGATGGCAACGCTGCGGGAACTTCCGTCCGCCGCGCGAAGCTCAAGGCTCGTGCCGCGTGCTTTTTCCACCGCGACACCGACAAGAATCCCGGTCCCCCGCGCGCTCAGGCGGTCCAGGAGTTCCATGCGATTGTTGCGCGCCATGCCGCCGGCGACGGTATCGAGTGCCTCGATGATGGTACAGCGCACGCCCTGCAGCGTCAGCAGATCGGCGGTTTCCACGCCCACCATGCCCCCGCCGATGATGGTGACCGCCGCCGCGGACGCAATCTGCGCCGGGTCGCGCAGCACCTCCCATGCGTGCAAGACGCGCACTGCGGCGTCGAGGCCGGAAATATCGAACGGGCACGGACGCGGCCTTGCACCGGTGGCGACCACGACGAAGTCGGGCGCGAACGTCTTGATGGCATTGACCGTTGCCGTCGTGGAAGTGCGCACCGGCACGCCGAGCGCCTTGACCTGTTCCCAGCGGTAGGTCCAGACCGGCTCGACTTCGAGTTTGTCGGGAGCGGCGATCGCGAGCGGAATCTGCCCCCCGACCGTCGCTGCCTTTTCCCACACCTCGACCTGATGGCCGCGGCTTGCTGCCGCCCGCGCGGCCTCGATCCCCGTTACGCCGGCTCCGAGCACCAGCACCCGCTTCGGCACCGCGGTCTTCAGGGCCGGGAACAGTTGCGGCTCGGCGCGCTCGAGCGCCTCGAATTCGGTGCCGATCATCGGGTTGTGTACGCAGGCAACGTCCTTCTCCAGCGTGAGCCGCTCGAAACAGAGATTGCACGCGATGCACTTGCGGATCGGCGCATGCACGCGCCCGAATGCCTTGAGGCACCAATGCGGGTCGGAGTAAAGCGCGCGCCCGACGGAAATGAAGTCCGCGCAGCCATCGCGCAGCAAAGCCTCCGCATCCTCAGGATCGACGACGCGGCCCGCGACGAAAACCGGGATCTGCACCGCCTGTTTGATCGGCCTGGCATAGGGCCCGAGACAGCCGCGTTTGAACGACGGCGGCTGAATGCAGTACTTGGACAGCTGCGGGCTTTCGTTGCTGCCGCCCGAGAGATCGAGGGCGGCGACCGCCTCGCGTTCGAGCCTTGCGGCGAGTTCGATGATCTCGGCTTCGGTATAGCTGCCTGCCGTGAATTCGGTCGCGCTCAGCCGCACGATCAGGGGAAAATCCGGCAGCGCGTCCCGGACCCTGCGGATGGTTTCGATCAGGAACCGCGCGCGGTTGTCGAACGAGCCGCCGTAGCAGTCCGTGCGCCGGTTGATCCGCGGCGTGAAAAACTGCTGAAAGAGATATCCATTGCCGGCGTGTATCTGCGCGCCGTCGTAGCCCGCCTGGCGCAGCCGCCGCGCGGCGGCGACGAACAGTTTCTGGATTTCGATGATCTCGGGTATCGCGAGCGGCCTTACGTCGTCGCCCGTACCGGGGTTTTTCCAGGGCGAAGGGCCGACGGGCTCCATGTTGAGGACGGACCGCCGCAGCAGCGCGCCGCGGTGATTGAGCTGCCCGAAGACGTGACAGTCATGCGCCTTGATCGCCGCGACGATGCTGGCGAGACCGGGGATGAACCGGTCGTGATAACAGCACAGCGAATTGTGGTGCGGGCGCGCATGCTCGGTGACGACCATCGCCTCGGTCATGATCATCGCCACGCCGCCGCGCGCGCGTTCCGCGTAATAGAGCTTGTCGCGTTCGGTCGACAGGCCGTCGGTGGTGCTGTAATTGGTGCCCATCGGCGCCATCACCACCCGGTTCTTCAGCCGCAACGCGCCGATGCGGCCGGGTCGTTCAAGCAGCATTCTTCAGCGTGCCCGTCCGTGCACAAGCTTGGCCTGGGCCGGATGAAAAACATAGCCCTGGTCCCGGGCATCGGCCAGGCATCCTTCATACTCCATGTAAGCGGTTCGCGATTCCGCGATGACCGTTCGATCCACGGCAAGGTGCTGCCATCTCCAGCGATGGTCGGGATCTGTGTAAAAACGCCAGATAAGGTTCATCGCCGAAGAGTTTCCCCGTTCGGGTATGCGCGATGACAACGCGCGGTCATACCGCTTTCAGATTCCCGGCCGATGTCTTGCCATCCTTGCCCTTCACCAGTTCGAATTGGACTTTCTGGCCTTCGTTCAGCGTGGACATGCCGGCGCCCTGCACTGCCGACACATGCACGAATACGTCTTTCGAGCCGTCATCCGGCTGAATGAACCCGAAACCCTTGGTTGCGTTGAACCACTTCACTGTTCCAGTAGCCATGCCAAAATCTCCTGATGGGTAATTGTAGTTGTATATCAGCCCTCGCCAAAGTTCGGTCCGGACCAATAGTGTTACAGTTTAATCGATCGTGCCCCATGTGGCGAGGCTCCAAGGGTATATTATGCCGACTTGTCTTGCGAAAGCATTTCGAACATGGCTGAGCACCTACGGGCAAGCGGCGCGCTGAAGGCGTTTATCCACAGGGAAACCGAAAGAATCCTCGGCGCCTGCACGCGGTGTGGAAAATGCGTCGAGGCGTGCCCCATGGCCCGTTACAGCGAACCGCTCGCGGGGGCCGATCCCCAGGCGGTAGCAACCGGGATACTTTCGGTATTGCGGGAAGAACCGGGAACCGCGGCAGCCCTGGGCTGGGCTTCAGTATGCATGCGCAGCGGCAGGTGTGTTCCCGCCTGCCCCGAGGATGTCAACCCGATGATGATGGTTCGCATTGCCCGCATGATTGCTTCCGGCGGTTTGGGCGGCCCCCGGCAAATTGCGGTCCGCGCCGACCGGGATTTCTTCGACCGGGTCAGGGCGTTCGCCAGGCTGCAGCTGACGGAAGAAGAATTCAGGAACTGGATGTAACGCACAGATGTCGGGGAACATGCAATGAGTGAACGAATCACGTTCTGGTACGGCTGCAATGTATTGCGGCACGGCGACATCATCCACAGTTGCGTCGACATCCTGCGCCGGCTCGGCTTCGACGTGCAGCCGGCCGGCGGCCCCGACTATTGCTGCGGCTCGGCAAAAGACGCGAATCAGACCGCTGCGGACGGCATGGCCCATCGCACCGTTACCCGGTTCAACAACCTTCAGCGCGGCCGCGTCGTTGCGTGGTGTCCGTCGTGCCACACGCACATGACGGATTTCATGGGGCAGGCTTACCCCCCCGGCTTTTCACTCACTTATTTCGTCGAGCTGCTCTACGAGCATCGCGAGGCGCTGGCGCCGCTGCTCAAGCACCCCGTCCCGCTGCGGGTGCTGCTGCACAAGCACATGGGCTTCAACGACAAAGTGGAAGTCAATGCGAAGGCGCCGGCCCTGCTGCGGCTCATCCCGGGTGTCGAAGTCGTCGCGGACGATTACGCCGCCCCGGGATATATGTGCGCGCACCTCGCAACCGTGCCTGCCGCGATGGCGGACATGGTCCAGCATACGCTGCGGCGGGTCGAAGCGCATCGCGCTGACGCGCTGGTCACGGTTTTTCACCAGTGCTACCGCGAACTCTGCGGACTCGAAGCGGGCGGCGCAACGCAGGTATTCAACTACGTGCAGCTGCTTGCGCGGTCGATGGGACTCGCGTACCCCGATGAGTACAAGGAATGGAAAAAATCCGGTCCGAACGCCGCAGCCGCGATCGGGGACGCGCGTCTGGCACAGGTCGGCGTGCAGTTTTTCGAGCGCGCGATGCTTCCGGAGCTCGTCAAGCGCCCGGCCGGTCTGGACCCGAAATCAAATCCTGCTCCCGAGGTAACGCGTCATGATTGATATGGCAGAAATGTTCGGAGTTTTTCAGCAGTATCGCGGTGACGCGATCGTGGTTCCGGGCCGCGGCGGCCGCCACTGGGGCAGGATCAGCACCCGGCCCAACCGGGACGTGACTTTGGGGGACCCCGCGATGGGCGGTCATGCTTCCTTTGCCTTCGGTCTCGCGCTCGCGCAACCGGACCGTAAGGTCATCGTCTTCGATTCCGAGGGTGATTTGCTGATGAGCCTGGGCGTCCTGCCGACGATCGCGGAGCTGCGGCCGAAAAACTTCTATCATTTCCTGCTCGACAACGGGTGCTACGCAACGACCGGCGGGCAGCCGGTCCCGAACGCGGGCAACGTGACCTACGAGGCCGTCGCGCGCGGCGCCGGTTATCCGCATGCGTTTGCTTTTGACAACCTGGAGACTTTCGCGGTCACCATCGAGCGCACGCTGGCCCTGCCCGGGCCGGTGTTTACCGCGCTGAAAATCATTCCTGAAATCCAGAACGAACCCATCGGCAAGCGCGGAAAATGGTCGACCCGCAGCCGCGAGCAAATCCTGCTGGACCTGCGGCTGGAACTGGGCCTCGCCGGCTGAGCGCCCCGCGAGTTCCGGGACGGCCCCTATACGATGGCGGTGGCGCGCGCTTTCCTGTGCCTGGCCTTTTGGCTGGGCGCCCTGCTGCCGTGGCCCGCGCGCGCGCTCGACCGCACGCAGCTCGCCGTCATCGTGAATACACTGGATCCGCTGAGCGTCCGGATCGGCGAATACTATTCCCGGCAGCGGCGGATTTCGTTCCAGAACTTCATCAAAGTGAGCTTTCCGCCCGGCGGCACAATGCTCACGCGCGAGGAGTTCGATGCAATCAAGGCGCAAATCGACAGGCAGACCATGCCGGAGGTGCAGGCTTATGCGCTGACGTGGGCGGCGCCCTACCGCGTGGAATGCATGTCGATCACCTCCGCGCTTGCTTTCGGCTTCGATATCGCTTTCTGCGCGGACGGATGCCGGCCCACGCAGGCGAGCCCCTACTTCAACTCGCCTAGCCGGCTGCCCTACACGGCATTGAAAGTGCGGCCGGCCATGGCGATCGCCGCCACATCTTTCGAGCAGGCCAAGGCGCTGATCGACCGCGGCGTGCAGTCGGACGGATCGTTGCCGGTCGCGACCACCTATCTGCTGTCAACCTCGGACAAGGCGCGCAACGTGCGCAGCGCGGCGTATCCGCAGGTGGAGGCGATGCTGAAGAAAGTCCGGATGCCGGTGCGCCGGCTGGAGCGCGACTCGATCACGGATGAATCCGGCGTGCTGTTCTACTTCACGGGCATCGTAAACGTGGAGGGACTTGACACCCTCGCCTTTGTTCCCGGCGCCATTGCCGACCACCTGACGTCTGCCGGCGGAATGCTCACGGACAGCAGCCAGATGAGCGCGCTGCGCTGGCTGGAAGCAGGCGCGACGGGAAGCTACGGCGCGGTCATCGAGCCCTGCAACATGCCGCAGAAGTTCCCGCATCCGGCCCTGGTCATCGGCCGTTACCTGCAGGGCGAGACCCTGATCGAGGCGTACTGGAAAAGCGTGCTGATGCCGGGGCAAGGCATATTCGTCGGCGAGCCGCTGGCAGCACCCTTCCGGCGCCCCGCAACCTCGCGTTGATTATTCAGAGTTAGGTAACTGCGTGACAGCTGTTCGCGCAGTCGTAGGGCGCAGATTCATCGCGCCATCGGTCCGGCGCAAACCATACGGCGCGATGAATCTGCGCCCTACGACTTCAGGCGCCCCGCAACGCGCTAACGCCGCTCACTGCGCGGTCCACCCGCCGTCGATGACCAGACTGGTTCCCGTCATCAGCGAAGCGGCTTCGGATGCGACAAAGACCACGGCCGCGGCCACTTCATCGAGCTGGCCCAGACGCCCCATGGGAATTCGATCCAGCACCCATTTGGCGAATTCCGGGCGCGCGAACATCGGCTGCGTCATCGGCGTATCGAGGAACGTGGGGGCGATCGAGTTCACCCGGATATTCTGCGCTGCAAGCTCCACGGCGAGCGCTTTCGTGAAACCTTCGATGGCGTGTTTCGTCAGGCAATAAACCGTCCGCGTCGGCGCGCCGACATGGCCCATCTGCGAAGTGATATTGATGATCGCGCCGCCGCGCGTTTTGCGGTCGGGCGCTGCGAGCATTTTTCTGACGGCTGCCTGCGCGACGAGGAACATCGCCCTGACGTTGATATCGAGCACGCGGTCGAGATTTGCCTCGCTCACCGCGACGAAAGGCTCGGGGATATTCATGCCCGCGTTGTTCACGAGCACGTCGAGCACCGGAACGGCTGACACGGCGCGGGCTACGGCGGCGGAATCGGTCACATCGCACGCGACAGCCCGCGCGCTCCCGCCCGCGGCGCGAATTTCCGCCGCCGCCTGCTCGATTTCGCTGCCAGTGCGCGCCAGCAGCCAGACCTCGGCACCCGCCTGTGCGAGGGCCACCGCGGCGCTGCGGCCGATGCCGCGGCCGGCTCCCGTGACGAGCGCGACGCGGCCATCGAGCCGGAATCTTGCCGCGATGCCGCCGGGAGAAGACGCCGTATGACTCAATCAGTCACTCCGGCTTCGCGCCGATGCCGATATTGCGGCCGCCATAGCGGCGCAGGCGCAGGTCGGCCTGCTCCTTGTGGCCCCAGAAACGCTCGATTGCGCACAGCCGCGAACAATAATCGCCGATGGCAACGCTCGCCCCGGCGGTGATCTCCTGATAGGTGCAGGTCTTCAGGAACTTGCCCACCCACAGGCCGCCGGTGTAGCGCGCGGCACCCATTGTCGGCAGCGTGTGATTGGTGCCGATCACCTTGTCGCCGTAGGAGACGTTGGTCTGCGGCCCGAGAAACAGCGCGCCGTAGTTCTGCATGTGCTCGAGAAAATAGCGCGGCTCGCGCGTGAGGACCTCGACGTGCTCGGCCGCGATGCGGTCGGCTTCGACGACTGCTTCCTCGCGCGAGTCCACCACGATGATCTCGCCGTAGTCGCGCCAGGCAACACCCGCGACGTCCGCAGTCGGCAGCACCTTCAACTGGCGCTCGATTTCCGCCGGGAGCGCAGCGGCGATCGCCTTTGAAGTGGTGACGCAGATCGCGGGGCTCGTCGGCCCGTGCTCGGCCTGCCCCAGCAAATCGGTCGCGATCATTTCCACGTCCGCGGACTCGTCCGCAATCACCAGAATTTCGGTCGGACCGGCAAGCAGATCGATGCCGACGCGCCCGAAGAGCTGGCGTTTGGCCTCGGCAACGTAGGCGTTCCCCGGCCCGACCAGCATGTCGACGGGCGCGATGGTTGCCGTGCCGAGGGCCATCGCCGCCACCGCCTGCACGCCGCCGAGCACGTAAATCTCATCGGCGCCTCCCAGCACCATCGCGGCGATGGTTTCCGCGTGCGGGACCCCCTGGTTCGGCGGCGTGCACGCGATCACGCGGCGCACGCCGGCGGTGCGCGCCGTCACGATGCTCATATGCGCTGACGCGACCATCGGATAACGTCCGCCCGGCACGTAGCAGCCGACGCTGGCGACGGGGATGTTGCGGTGGCCGAGCTTCACCCCGGGCAGGGTCTCGACTTCGATGTCCTTGAGCGCTGCGCGTTGGTGTTCGGCAAACCTGCGGATCTGGGCCTGCGCGAATTCGATGTCGGCGATGGTACCGGGCGGAACCTGCGCCACGATGGCATCGAGTTCCGCCCGGGACAGCCGGAAGCTTGGCGGCGACCACTGGTCGAATTTCTGCGACAACTCACGCACGGCCGCGTCTCCGCGCCTGCCAACATCCTCAAGAATTGCCTCGACCGTGCGGCGCACCTTCGCGTCGAGCGCATCGGAAACATCACGGGCGATCCGCCGTTTCAGAAAGCTGGCCATGCAAACCTCCGTAGGATGGGTTGAGGACGTCAGGAACGATACCCATCAAACGCCTGAATCAGGCGTAGATTTCATCGCCATAGGTTGCCTCGAGCAGCTTCGCGCGGGCCGCGGCCAGGCGTGCGATCGGCACGCGCGGGCCCGAGCAGGACACGTAATCGAGCCCGATGTGATGGCAGAAGCGGATCGCTTCGGGCTGCCCGCCGTGCTCGCCACAGATCCCCACCTTGAGATCGGGCCGCGCTTTGCGCCCCCAGTGCATGGCGATTTCCATCAGGCGCCCGACACCCTTCACGTCGAGGATCTCGAACGGGTTGTCGCGGATGATGCCGCGCTCGAGGTAGAACGCGAGGAACTTGTTCTCGGCGTCCTCGCGGCTGAACGAGAAGGTCGCCTGGGTCAGGTCGTTGGTGCCGAACGAAAAGAATTCGGCAATGCCCGCCATCGGCTCGGCGCGCAGGCACGCGCGCACCACTTCCATCATGCAGCCGAACTTGTACGGCACCTTGACGCCGAAGGCGGCCTCGACCTGCGGCGCGATCTCGTCGGCGATCTTCTTCACCTCAAAGAGCTCCCGTGGCGTGGCAACCTGCGGCACCATGATTTCCGGACGCACGTCGACACCCTCCTTGACGCACTGCGCCGCCGCTTCAAGTATCGCGCGGATCTGCATCGCGTAGATCTCGGGATAGGTGATGCCGAGACGCACGCCGCGGTGGCCGAGCATCGGATTGACCTCATGCAGCTGGCGCACCTTCTTCAGCATCGCCTCCTTGCGCGCGACCTGCGCCTTCTCGCGCCCGGCGTCGCGGAACTGGAGCAGCGATTCGGAAAGTTTTTCGAAATGCTGCACGCTGGATTTGGCGATGTCCGGGCCGACCCTCTGCAGCGTGTCGTGCAGTTCTTCCATGTTGATGACGGCGCGGTGCAGGTGATGCAGGTGCGACAGTTCGTACTCGAGCTGCTCCGCCGACGGCAGAAACTCGTGGATCGGCGGATCGAGCAGGCGCACCGTCACCGGCAAGCCGCTCATGGCGCGAAAAATGCCGTGAAAATCCTCGCGCTGGATCGGCAGCAGCCGGTCGAGCGCAGCCTGGCGGTCCGCGCGCGTCTCGGCGAGGATCATGTCCTGCACGATCGGCAGGCGATCAACGTCGTTGAACATGCGCTCCGTGCGGCACAGCCCGATGCCGTGCGCGCCGAAGCGCCGGGCGCGCGCCGCATCGCGCGGCGTGTCGGCATTGGCCATCACCTTGAGCCGCGCGGTCTCATCGGCCCATTCCAGCAGCGTTTCGAGTTCCGCGGTGAATTCAGGCTCGACGGTCGGGATTTCGCCGGCGAACACGTGTCCCGTGCTGCCGTCGATGGTGATGGTGTCGCCTTCGTGCAGCAGGGTTCCGCCCACGCGGGCAACGCGTTCGCGCCCGTCGATGACGATCGCTTCACAACCCGACACGCAGGCTTTGCCCATGCCGCGCGCCACCACCGCCGCGTGGGAGGTCTTGCCGCCGCGGCTGGTGAGTATGCCGGCGGCGGCAAAAAACCCGTGGATGTCCTCGGGTTTGGTCTCCTCGCGCACGAGAATCACGCGTTCGCCTTTGCCCCCCCGGACTTCCGCCGTATCAGCGTCGAAAACGATGTGGCCCGACGCCGCCCCCGGGGAAGCCGGCAGGCCCTGCGCGAGCGGCGTCACGCCGTGTCCCAGCGCGATTGCCGGCACCAATAGTTGCTCCAGCTCCGAGGGATGAATGCGCGTCAGCGCGTATTGCCGCGTAATCAGGCCTTCATGCGTCATTTCAACCGAGGTCCGCACCATGCCCTGCGCGTTCATCTTGCCGTTGCGGGTCTGCAGGCAGTAAAGGCGGCCGCGCTCGATGGTGAACTCGAAATCCTGCACCTCGCGGTAATGGCTTTCGAGCCGGTCGCGCAGCTCCATCAACTGGCGGTAGAGTTCGGGCATTTCCTGCGCCATTTCCGCGATCGGCTTGGGCGTGCGGATGCCGGCCACCACGTCCTCGCCCTGCGCGTTGACGAGGTATTCACCGTAGATGACGTTCTCACCGGTGCCCGGGTTGCGCGTGAAGCCGACGCCGGTGGCGCTGTCGTCGCCGAGGTTGCCGAAAACCATCGCAACGACGTTCACTGCCGTGCCGTTGGCAAGATCCGGCGTGATGCGGAACTGGCGGCGGTAGTCGACCGCGCGCTTGCCCATCCACGAGCGGAACACCGCGCCGATCGCGATTTCCAGCTGCTCGACGGGATCCATCGGGAAGGCCTTGCCGGTCGCCTCGCGCACGATGGCGAGGTACGTGGCCGCGAGCTGCTTGAGATGATCGGCGGAAAGATCCACATCCTCCGCCGCGCCGACCTTGCGCTTGAGCTCGGTCATCGCGCTATCGAATTTCTCGTCGGGCACGCCCAGCGCGATCTTGCCGAAGAGTTGAATGAAACGGCGCCACGCGTCGTAGGCGAAGCGCGTGTTTTTTGTCTCGGCGGCGAGCCCGGCGAGCGTCTGGTCGTTGAGGCCGAGGTTGAGTATGGTGTCCATCATCCCGGGCATCGACATCGCGGAGCCCGAGCGCACCGAAACCAGCAGCGGGTTGGCGGTACCGCCAAACGTCTTGCCGGTCTTGCGTTCCACCTCGGCAAGGTGGGCGCGGACCTCCCCCATCAGGCCTTCGGGAAGCCGGTCCTCCGCGAGGTAAGCGAGGCAGGCCTCGGTCGTGAGCGTAAAACCCGGCGGAACATTGAGGCCGATCTGGGTCATCTCGCACAGATTCGCGCCTTTCCCGCCGAGCAGCATCTTGTTTTTGCCGTCGCCCTGCTCGAACGAATACGCGTAGCGCTTCCCGCTCATCACTGGTTCCTTTGTTTTGATTGGGCGAACGCCCGAAATGTTTGAAATCGACCCACGTCCCGCAATGTTTGCCGGGAGAGCGTCAATTGTCAACAGTGCTAATAAGTCAGTACGAGTCCCGCGTGCACGCGCACACTGTTGCCGCGCGGCGTGGCGCCCTGGGCGCGGACCTGCGCCGCGTCAATGCGCAGAGCGATGTCTTTCCTGAAATTCAACCGCAACCCCGCCCCGATGCTCGACGCCGATGATCCCTCCACCTCGCCCGGAAGGACGTGGTTGCGGGACACCTGTCCATAGTCGAAGAACACCAGCGCCCGGGCGTTGATGCTGGAGTTGGCGAACTTGCCGCCGAGTTTTTTGCCGACCTGGGTGCCGAAATCCGGGGAATAAAGCTCCAGGTTCGCAAAGTAGCCCGTGTCGTTCGCGATTTCACGTTCCAGGAAACCGCGCACGGCATTCGACCCCACCAGACCGAACTGCTCGCCGGGCACGAGCGCGTCGGAGCTATGCTGGGCGCTGACGGCAATCCTGCTCTGCCAGTCCTTGGCATGCACCGTCATATGATTGAGATTCAGCCGCAGCACGGTGTAATCCGGCTTTGCGAAGGGACGCGCGTTCTGAAAATCCCCGCTGCCGCCGCTCTGGCCACCTGCAAAATTGCGTGACACGCCCGCGCTGAACGCCGTCTGGCTTTTCTCGCGATTCAGTTGCCCGGAATAGCTCACCCCGACCGGATGCACCGTCACATCCGCGCCGCCCGTTCCGCAGACTGCCGCGCCGCCGATCGAACAGCTGTTCTCATACGCACGGTAGTCGAGCGCGAAGATGAGCCGGTGCTCGAAACCGCCCCGGCGCGGCAATATCCAGTTGTAGCGCGCGCCCAGTATCTTCCCCTTGCCGGTAAACTGCAGCGGACCGGCTGGCGTCGAACTGGTTCCGGCGTTGACATCCGAATAAGCAGCGAAGAAATCCATCGAATCGCCGAACGCATAAACCGGCGCGCGGTAAGCGACGCTGTAAATGCTTACCTTGTCGAGTTTCTCCGGGGACGTGATGTACTGCAGCGTGACCGCATGGTCGCGATTGGCGATATTGGCGTGCTGATAACCCAGCCCCAGACGAAAGCTTCCGGTTTGCGAGTTGCCTGTGTTGTCGAGCGTCAGGAAAAATTTCCTGGGGTTTTCGTCCGTGACGTCGACTTTGGCGTTGACCTTGCCTTCGTCCTCCCCGGCCTGCAAGGTCACGTTGACCTTTTTCGCGGGATTGTCGTTCGCGGCCACTACCGCGGCCGAAATCGCCCTGGCATTGGGACTGATTCCTTCGCGCAAAGCCGGCAGGCTCCTGCGGATGTTGTCCGGGTCGAAGTGCTTGTTGCCCACGATGTCTATCTTACCGATGCGCGCTTCAATCACCTTGAGCGTCACCACGCCGCGCTCGAGCTCCTGTTCCGGCAAATGCACCTGCACGGCGCTGTAACCCGCCGTTCTGTAGGCTTGCTCCAGCGCTTCGACCGCGCGTTGTATGTCCCCGAAGTCGCGCTGCTTGCCCGTAAACGGAGCGACCAGGGCCTGAACCTGCTCCGGTTTGAACAGCGTATTGCCCTCGACTTCGTACCGGGTGATATCGAAGCGCAGACTGACTTCCGCCGCTACGCGGGGACCCGTTTCCCGCGCCGCATCAGTGGCGGTCACCGAACCCGGGGAAGCCGCGGCGAGGACCGGGTGCCTGAGGAAGCTGTAGCGGAAACCGAGTTCCTGCGTGTTACGCAGCTCGAGTCCATCCGCCGCGGCAGCGGAAATCATGCTACCCGCGAGGCCCGTAGCGATGAGCGATAGGACTATCCGGCGACCCGTCATTCCGCTTCCCCCGTCAGCGACATCGTTGCGCATGATAATAAGTCTTCCCGTAGTCCGGGTGCCATCAGATCACACACTCGTTGGCGCCGCTCCTGCCCACGCCTGCCCTGCCGGTATCGAACCGGTTGGGTGGCGGTGGCGGCTGCGGCACGGCCGTCGGCGGCACTATGACAGGCACCGTATCGAAATCGCGGATGTGACCGAATTGGCCCGCCGTGTATATCTGTGTGCCGGTGTTGTTGGTGACCGAAATCGCTCCCTCGCCCACGTCGACGTGCAGGCCGTTCTCCGGTACCGTCCCGGCAGCGGTCCTGATATTCCCGCAGTCGTTATTGCACTGCAGCGCCCCCAAAACCGTGCCCCGCACCCCGATCGTGCCGGAAATGGTGTGCAGCTGGACTTTGGCCTGATTGCGTTTGGCGATCAGGCCGGTGATGGCGCGCAGCCCCCCCTTGGCCAGCCCCAGCACGATGTTGTCGCCCTCAGGCTTGTCCGGCTGGTACGAGTACTCGCGTACTTCGAACTGCGTGTTGGGACGCAGTGTCACTTCGCCGCCCTCGGTAAACTTGACCCGCGCGTAGCTGTTTTCGGCAGTGGCCAGCGTGTCGCCGACGATGACCTCCGACTTCTGCGCGAGTATGCGCGAGGTGCCGTCGGTTTTCTTGGCCACCAGCATGCCGCTCAGGTGTGTGATCGCGCCCGCCACATTGGTGGTGGCTGCGGCGAGCGCACCGCCGGCGCCGAACCACAGCACCAGCGCAAGCGCGAACGCGAGCCTAATTGCAGAGCTGGGGCTTGGGCTTGGGGGCATTGGTGGCTCTGTCCTGACTCGAAGACGCCTGTTGCTGATCCTGACTGCGGTCCTCACTCTCCGCGGCATCGCTAGTCGGGGTTGTCAAAGTATCCGTGGACGTGACCGGGGTCTGCGTTGCGGCATCGCTCGCAGTGGTGGTCGCCTGGATGGATGTGTTGCTTACCGCCTGGACGGCCTGATCGGCGGCCGAGGAAGAAGACGACTGTGACGCGAAACCTACCTGGAAATTCGCCGCAGTCGCCTGCGTCGGTGAACCGAGAGGACCCACGAACAGTCCGCTATCGCCGGAGACGGCAGGATCGAAGGGGCTGTTGTTGACCAGAATTTGACCGGTGGGGCTGGTGAACGAAACCACAATGGTCGTCGGCGAACCTGCCTGAATGCGCGCGAAAGCCCCCGAGCCGCCATCACCGCTCGTCAGGTTGATGTTGCCGCCGACCGTCAGATTCACGTCCGGATTGCCAAAGATGCGCGCGTAGGCGGTCTCGCCGCTGCCGCCCGTCACGGACACATTGCCGCCCGAGGTAATGCTGAACGTGGCGGGGCCGGTATTCATGATCTCGGCCGAGGCCGCGCCGCCCTGCACCGTCAAATCATCGGTCACATTGGCGGTAAAGCTCGTACCCGCGCTGAGACTTGCAGCGGTGTTCGTCGAAATCACATCAAAAGAGCCGACCGGCGCGGCCGAGGATCCGACACTGACTGCCGCACCCGCACTGACGGTCGCGTTGCTTAGCAGTACCTGTCCTCCAGCGGCAAAGGCCAGATTGTTGCTCGCCGTCAGGCTGCCATTGAGCGTAATCGCAGTCCCCGCGCCGAGAGTCGCGTTGCGCAGCGCGCTGAGCGCGCCCGCGGCCGTGGGACCGCCGCCCCCGGTAACCGAAGAACTCCAGTTGCTGGTCGCGCTCACCGCCTCGGTGTAGGTACCGGTTCCACTGTTATACGTAAACGTCGTCGAGTTCAGCCGGTCCAGCGAAAACGGCGTCTGGCTCATCAACTGCGACACGACCCTCGAGGCCGTCGACTGGTTTGCAAGACCGATCGTCACATCGCCTGAAAACGAGTTGTTCGCGGGACCGTAATTGAACGTGATATTGCCGCTCGTCCCGAGCAACGCTTCAAACTGGGCCAGCCGCCCTGTGGTCGGCCACCTCTCGACGTCCCAGCGCACCGTCAGGCCGCCCGCCGCATTCGAGATATAAATGTCGCGGGCGGACGAACGCGTCTCCCAGTCGTTCCATGCCGGCGCAATCATCCGATGCGACGCGAGCGCCGAGGTGCTGTCGGAAAAACTGCTCGTTCCGCTGACGAAGGTAATCGACCCGTTCGAGTTGATATACGCCGTGTTGTACGGCGTACCGTAAAAACTGAATGTAAACGGCAGCGAGTAGCTGAAGAAATTATCGTCGAAGTGGAAGTTCTGCGCGCCAAATGTTCTCACGTTCCCGACGGTCAAGGACCCGCTGGCGGTGATAGACAGGTCGCGCTGCGACGCAACCGTACCCACCGCCACGTCAACGCCGCTCAGCGTCACATCATGAGTGCCGGCTGCGGTCAAATTACCTACATTGCTGATCGTCCCGGCATTCTGCGTCAAATTGCCCACGGCCTGCATCGTAATGCCGCCGGACCCCAGCACATTGGAATTCAACGCGATATTGCCGCTCGAATGGACAATGCTGATGTTATTCGCGCTCAGGTTCTCGACGACGATGCTACCGCTGGTTCCGGCGTGGCCAGTGCCGTCGTTCATCCGCAGGAAAATGTCGCCCGTGCCGGCGTTGATGGTCGTGCCCGTAGCCATGCTGAGACTCGCCGCGCCGGCATCGCGGTTGGCGCCGCTCACGCCATTGGCCGTCGTTTCGTTGGCAGTGAGCCGCACATCGGCGTTATTGGTGGTGATATTCGCGTTCACCAGGATCGAACGTCCGGCCTTTGCCGTAAGCGTCGTGCCCGCGTGAGCGATATTGACCGGACTCGTAAACGTAATGTCGTTGTTGGCCTCCAGCGCAACATTGCTCGTCTGCTCGCTGATCGAGCCCGCGCCGCTGGCGAGTATGACTGAGGTGCCGCCCGGGTTGTCGGTGAAGAGCGCGTTGCCAGGGTTGGCGTAAGCCGCGCCACCGCTGTCGTTGGCCTCAAGGTTTTTCGGATCGAGCAGGAGCGTTCCCATGGCGCCGTGGGGCGCTGAAGTATCCACCGTGCCACGGAAGTCAAGCCACTGCTTGCCCGACGTCTCGACCAATCCGCCGTCACCGGAGCGCGCGCCGCCGCGCGCGCTTGCCGCGCCGTAGAAACGCGTCGCGGCGTCGGACCAGACGATAACCTTGCCTCCGCCACCGCTTTCGATTGCATCTGCGCCGATTTGAACATTGCCGCCAACGTACGTTGCCGCGGCGTTCTGAATGCCGGGATTGCCGCCCTGATAATCGCCGCCTACGAGCACGGTGCCACCGCCCGCCGCACCTGAAACATTCACACGAGCCTGGTCGATAAGCCCCACGTGGTTGCCGAGCAGATGCACGGTGCCGCCCGTGGCCGCGCTGCCGGTCGCTTCGACGCTGCCCGCGACCAGCGTGGTGCCGCTACCCGACTGTACCGTGACACTGCCGCCGCCCGGGCCGTTCGCGGTGGTTACGCTCGCCGCATCGAGCGTGACGTCCCGGGTCGCTTTAAGCACGATCGTGCCGTTTTCCCCGAGCACCGCGGAATCGGCCCTGACGATTCCTTTCTGATTGATCAGCCCGGCGCTGATTCCGATCCGGCCGCTGTCAGCGATGATCCTGCCGAGATTGAGCGCCTGGTTGTCCGGCGCGGTGATTTCCACGAATACGTTCGGCGTGCCGGTGTCGGTCAGCTTCACTGAATTGCCGGCAGCCAGCAGCACTTCGCCGCCGGGCGTCGTGATGACCCCGTGATTCTCCACGTTCGGCGCGACGAGGTACACCCTGCCGCCCGCGGGTGTGGTGATGTTGCCGAAGTTCTGGATTGCGCCCGTGGGTGGCGTCAGACCCGGATTGCTGAAATTGAGCCTGCCCGCGAGATAATTCTGATCGGTGATATTGAGCGTCGATGCGACCAGGCTTCCGACGTCGATGCGCGCGCCGTGTCCGATCAGGATGCCGGTCGGGTTGATCAGGAAAACCCTGCCGTTCGACTGCAGCGTGCCAAGGAGGACCGACGGGTCCCGCCCGATGACGCGGTTGAGAACGCTGCTCGCTGCGCTTTGCTGGATGAAGCGGGTGGTCTCGCTGGCGCCGATCGAAAAGCTCTGCCAGTTGATGATCGAGCCGGGAGAATTCGTGACGTTAAGGACGCTGCCTTGCCGGTTGAAATTGACCTGCCCGTTTACGACCGCCGGGCCGGTCGGATTCGCGTACGCATGTTCCCAGGCGAAACAGGACACCACCGCCGCATAGACCAGCCTGCGCCGGCATGCCGGGCGAAAATTTGAACGCCAGATTCGCGTCCGAGCCCCCTCGACTCTGGAAATACCCACCTTCACCCCCTCCAGTGGCCAAAGCGCAGACGAAGTCCTATGGGGATAACTATAGCATAAAGCCGGAAACCGCGAAGCGGTGGGCATACAGGTTAAAAGAGTTCTGCCCGTGCCAACGCGACGCCATTCGCATCCATGGCCGAAAGCACGGGTGCGCCCTCAAGCGGCCAGCGGATGGCCAGATCGGGATCGTTCCAGGCAATGCGGCGCTCGTGCTCGGGCGCCCAGTAATCGGTCGCCTTGTAGAGCAATTCGGCATAGTCCGAAAGTACCAGATAGCCGTGCGCAAACCCCGCCGGGATCCAGACCTGTTGCCTGTTTTCCGCCGAGAGCGTGTGTCCGACCCACCGGCCGAAGGTCGGAGATTTTTTGCGGATATCAACCGCGACATCGAACACCTCGCCGGCCACGACCCGCACCAGCTTTCCCTGGGGTTGCCTGATCTGGTAATGCAGACCTCGCAGAACGTTCCGCGCTGAACGCGCATGGTTGTCCTGCACGAAAACCGGATCGAGACCGGTCAGCTCTTTGAATTTGCGGGCGTTGAAACTTTCGTAGAAGAAACCCCGGGCGTCGCCGAACACCCGCGGTTCGACGACGAGCACGTCGGCAATCGCGGCGGGCGTTGCTTTCATCAGTAGACCTGTTCCTTGAGTAGGCCCAGCAAGTACTGGCCGTAACCGTTTTTTGCCAGCGGCTGGGCCAGCGCTTCGAGCTCCGCGCCATCGATCCACCCCATGCGCCAGGCGACTTCTTCGGGACAGGAAATCTTCAGGCCCTGCCGCCGCTCGATGATCTCGATGAACTGGCTTGCTTCGAGCAGCGACTCGTGCGTGCCGGTATCGAGCCACGCCTGGCCGCGCCCCATCACCACGACGTTGAGTTGCCCCCGTTCGAGATAGTGCCGGTTGATATCGGTAATTTCCAGCTCCCCCCTTGCGGAAGGCCTGATCGACTTCGCGATATCGACAATCCTGTCGTCATAGAAGTAGAGGCCGGTCACGGCATAACGCGATTTCGGCTGCCGCGGCTTCTCTTCGAGACTGATGGCATGACCTCCGCTATCGAGTTCGATGACGCCGTAGCGCTCGGGATCGTGCACCGGGTACGCGAACACCGACGCCCCGTTTTGCCGCTGATTCGCCTGTTGCAGAAAAACCGCGAAATCGTGGCCGTAGAAAATGTTGTCTCCCAGCACCAGCGCGGTATGGTCGCGGCCAATGAAGGACTCACCGATCAGAAATGCCTGCGCGATACCGTCGGGAGAAGGCTGCACCGCGTAGCTGAAATTGCACCCCCACCGCGCGCCGCTGCCGAGCAGTTGTTCGAACCGCGGCGTATCCTGCGGCGTCGATATGATCAACACGTCGCGGATCCCCGCGAGCATCAGCGTTGCCAGCGGATAGTAGATCATCGGCTTGTCGAAAATCGGCAAGAGCTGTTTGGATACCGCGAGCGTGGCCGGATAAAGCCGCGTGCCGGAGCCGCCGGCAAGGATGATGCCTTTGCGTTTGTTCATGATTTTTCCCTGGACGCCAGTATAACGTGGGGCGCGGATTCATCGCGCCGTCGATGGCACAAGCTCCGCGATCACGCGTTCGAGGTGGATCTGCCAGTGCGGCAATTCGATGCCGAACACGCTTCTCAGTTTATCCGTCGCCAACCGCGAATTAAGCGGGCGCTGCGCCGGCAGCGGGTATTCGCTGGTCGCAATCGGGCGGATCGATGCGGACGCAAGTTTGAGAGGCAGCCCGAGGCGCACTGCATTTTCCACCACGAATTGGGCGTAGTTGTGCCACGAGGTCTCGCCCGAGGCGGCGAGATTATAGGTTCCCGCAACGCCGGCGAAACGCTCCGGGCAATGCGTGACGAAACCCGCGCACAGCGCAGTCACGTCGGCAAGAAGTTCCGCGGAGGTCGGCGCCCCGATCTGATCGGCGACAACCTTGAGCTCGTCGCGTTCCCCGGCGAGGCGCAGAATCGTTTTCACGAAGTTGCCGCCGCGCGCCGCGTAAACCCAGCTGGTCCTGAAGATCAGATGTCTGCAGCCGCTCGCCTGAATCGCGCGATCACCTTCGAGCTTGGTGCGGCCGTAGACGCTGAGTGGGTTGGGCGCATCGTCTTCGGTGTAGGGACCGGACTTGCTGCCGTCGAAAACATAATCGGTGGAGTAATGAACCAGCAACGCGCCGAGTTTCTTCGCTTCCTCCGCCAGCACCCCCACCGCTTGACTATTCACGGTCGCTGCCGCATCGGGTTCGGCCTCGGCTTTATCGACCGCCGTGTACGCGGCAGCATTGACGATGAGGTCAGGTGCGTTGTTGCGGATTGCATCCCTGAGGGTTGCGGGTTTTTCCAGATTCGCCTGCGCACGCCCGAGCGCGGTGAGCCTGCCCAGCGGCGCGAGCGAGCGCTGCAGTTCCCAGCCGAGCTGACCATTGCGGCCCAGCAGGAGTATGCGGGTCACGACGCCTCGCCGTAATGCTGATCGATCCACCGCCGGTATTCGCCGCTTTGGACATGAGCAACCCAGTCCGGGTTGGCGAGATACCACGCGATGGTCTTCCTGATTCCCGTTTCGAAAGTCTCCTGCGGCATCCAGCCGAGCTCGCGCTGGATTTTTGCGGCGTCAATTGCGTAGCGTTGATCGTGCCCCGGCCGGTCGGTGACGAAAGTTTTCAGGTCCCGATAGGGGCGTCCGCCGGCGCGCGGCCTTAGCTCGTCGAGCTGGGCGCAGAGCACATCGACGACGTCGAGGTTGGTGCGCTCGTTGTGGCCGCCGATGCAGTAGATTTCGCCGATCGCCCCGCTTTCGTAGACGCGCTTGAGGGCACGGGCATGGTCGTCCACGTAAAGCCAGTCGCGCACGTTGCCGCCGTTGCCGTAAATCGGCAGCGGTTTGCTTTCGAGCGCGCGCAGGATCATCAGCGGGATCAGCTTTTCCGGAAACTGGCAGGGTCCGTAATTGTTGGAGCAGTTGGTGATGAGCGCCGGCAGGCCGTAGGTGTGGTGCCAGGCGCGCACGAGGTGGTCGGATGAGGCTTTGGAAGCAGCGTACGGCGAGTTGGGCTGATACGCGGTCGCCTCCGAAAAATAACCGGCATCGCCAAGGCTGCCGAAGACTTCGTCGGTCGAGACATGATGAAAGCGAAAGCCGGCTTTCTCTGTTTCAGGCAGGCTCTGCCAGTACTCACGCGCGGCTTCCAGCAATGTGTAAGTACCGACGATATTGGTGTGAATGAAATCCGCCGGGCTCGCGATCGAGCGATCGACGTGCGATTCGGCCGCCAGATGAATCACTCCCGCCGGCCGGTACTCGGCGAACAGATTGTCGAGCGCCGCGCGGTCGCCGATATCGGTGCGCTTGAATACGTGCCGCGGATGGTCGGCGACGCCCGCCAAAGATTCGAGGTTTCCGGCATAGGTCAGTTTGTCGATATTGACGACCTGCCAGGCGCTTTCGGCGATCAGCAGCCGCACCAGCGCGGAGCCGATGAAGCCCGCGCCGCCAGTCACGAAAACAGTTTTGATAGCCGTCATATTCAAGCCGTTGCCCCCGATCATCGCATGGTTAATTGTAGCGACTTCGACCGGAGCTTGTATAATCCGCCGAAGCCCACGCCCCGCAGGATCAATCGCCATGGAGTTTCGGCCAACGCCGCAGTCGAAGGACATGCATGAAACGCGTGGATGATTTTCGCCTGCGGATGGGCAAGCAGGAACTCGTGCCGATCGTGGTTGGCGGAATGGGAGTGGACATCTCGACGGCCACGCTGGCGCTCGAAGCGGCGCGGCTCGGAGGCATAGGGCACCTCTCGGATGCCATGATCAAAACGGTTTCGGACCGGCGCTACGAGACGAATTACGTCAGCGGCAAGCTCAAGCGCTATAAATTCAACGTCGCCAGCTCCGACAAATCCGCGGTGCTGTTCGATCTCGACCGGCTCGCCAAAGCAACGCACAACCATCTGGGCACGGCCATGGAAGCCAAGCGCGGCAGCGGCCTGATCTTCGTGAACTGCATGGAAAAACTCACGATGAATGCGCCGCGCGAAACGCTGCGCGTGCGTCTGAGCGCCGCACTCGATGCCGGCATCGACGGCATCACACTGAGCGCCGGTCTGCATCTCGGCTCGTTTGCGCTGATTGCGGACCATCCGCGGTTTCGTGACGCCAAGCTCGGCATCATCGTGTCGTCGCTGCGGGCGCTGCAGTTGTTCCTGCGCAAGAACGCCCGGCTCGGCCGCCTGCCCGATTACGTTATCGTCGAGGGGCCGCTTGCCGGCGGACACCTCGGCTTCGGCATCGACGACTGGACGAAGCACGATCTGCGCACGATCGTGACTGAAATTCTGCAATACCTGCGCGCGGAAAATCTCGATATTCCGCTCATTCCGGCAGGCGGCATATTCACCGGCAGCGACGCCGTTTCCTACCTCGAAATGGGTGCTGCGGCGGTGCAGGTGGCAACGCGCTTTACCGCGACCCGCGAGTGCGGTCTTCCGGACAAAATCAAGCAGGAGTATTTCAAGGCAAGCGAAGCAGACATCGAGGTCAACATGATCTCGCCGACCGGCTATCCGATGCGCATGCTGAAAGGCAGCCCGGCGATCGGCGCTGGCACGCGGCCCAACTGCGAGGCCTACGGTTATCTGCTCGACAGCACCGGCAACTGCGGCTACATCACCGCCTACAACCGCGAGGTCGCGGCGCATCCGGAGGCGAAAAAAGTCTCGGTAATGGACAAGACGTGCCTGTGCACCGCCATGCGCAACTTCGACTGCTGGACGTGCGGGCATAACACCTACCGTCTCAAGGACACCACGCGGCGGCTTGCCGACGGCACCTACCAGCTGCTCAGCGCGGAACACGTGTTCCACGATTACCAGTTCAGCGTCGACCAGAAAATCGCTTTGCCGGCTTAACAACGATTGGTGGATTGCGCCGCGCTCCATCCACCCTACGATATGGGGAGCGTTTCTTGTAGGGTGGATGAAGGCGGTGCTGTTCCCGCCGGAATCCACCAGCTTGGTCGATTGCGCTGCGCTCCATCCACCCTACGATATGGGGAGCGTTTCTTGTAGGGTGGATGCAGGCGCCTTGCGCCGCAATCCACCAGATTTTCAGTACGCGGTGAGCCCTCCATCCATCACCAGCGTGTGCCCGGTGATGTAGGCTGCCTCGGGGCTCGCCAGATAGCACACCGCGGCGGCGACTTCATCGGAAGTACCGAGCCGGTGCAGCGGCACCCGATTGAGCATCATTTCGCGCGTCCCGGGATCGGCGAGAAATGCCGCGCGCGAAGGCGTATCCACCGTCCCCGGCGCGATGGAGTTGACGCGTATGCCGTGCTGCGCCCACTCGATCGCCAGCATTTTGGTCATATGCATCACTGCAGCCTTGGATACGCCATAAACCAGGCGCTCGGCCAAAGCGACGATGCCATGGGTCGAGGCAACGTTGATGATGCATCCCGGCCGTCCGCTGCCGATCAGGTGCCGCCCCATTTGCTGGCACATGAAAAACGTCCCGGTCAGGTTGGGCTGCATGACCGCGTCCCATTCCTCCCGCGTCACTTCGGTTGCCGCTTTACGCAGCGGAACGCTTGCGTTGTTGACCAGCAAGTCGAGATTGCCGAACGCACCGGTCACCGTGGCCATCGTCTGTTCGATGCTGGAATTCGCGCGCAGGTCGAGCGCAACCGGCACCACGCGTGCGCCCGTCGTTTCGAGTTGCGCAACGACGTTGGAAAGATTTTCGACGCGCGTCGCCGCGACCGCCACATCGAAGCCGTTGCGCGCCAGCGCCAGCGCGGTTGCGGCGCCAATTCCGTACGAGGCGCCGGTCACGAACGCCGTGCGTCTACCCGTGGGACTTTGCTGCTCCATGCGTGCTCCTTGATTGAATAACTCGCCGCGACCTGAGACTATACGGCGCCGCTATGGCGCTCGCAAGCAATGCGGCTGGTCGTTTGCGCTTGTCACTTCCTTCGCGCAAGCGTAGTCTGCTGGTCAAATCTGGAGGAGAGCAAGCATGAGGAATGCCTATCGTATCGTGGGGTTTTTCGCGGCGGCATCATGGCTCGCAACGATCGCCCCGGTCGTCCTGGCGCAGGGCGCTTATCCGACCAAACCCGTACGCGTGATCGCGCCGTATCCGCCGGGCGGCACCACCGATGTCGTCTGCCGCATCATGGCGCAAAAGCTCACTGACGCTTTGGGCAGGCAAGTCGTGGTCGAAAACCGCCCCGGCGCCTCCGGCAACATCGGCCACGAATACGCCGCCAAGGCAGCGCCCGACGGATATACGCTTTTGCTCACCAGCAAGGGTGCGCTCGTCAATAACCCGCTCATGTACAAGCGCATCCCCTTCGATCCGAACCACGATTTCGCGCCGGTTTCGCTCGTGGCGACGGCCGGTCCGGTGCTGGTGGTCCATCCGTCGGTGCCTGCGCGCAGCGTGAAGGAACTCATCGCGCTCGCGAAAGCCAGACCCGGCCAGCTCAATTTCGGCTCGGGCGGCAAGGGCACGACCGCGCATATCGTCGGCGAGGTGTTCAAGTCGGCGACCGGAGTCAATATCGTTCACATCCCTTACAAGGGCGGCATCCTCGCGGTGAC
>Ga0082335_1001487_pt1 | contig 49302 bp, 43 predicted proteins | sample Subgrocontami58m_FD_72375 | JGI IMG/M metagenome (GOLD analysis project Ga0082335, IMG submission 72375) | Subsurface groundwater microbial communities from S. Glens Falls, New York, USA - GMW37 contaminated, 5.8 m (SPADES assembly) (version 2) ... | reverse complement strand
ATGTCAGGGTGTATGCCAACGGTTATCCCGAGTGGGTCGCCAAGGGAGAGTTCGGAGCAGTCGCAGGCGCCTACGTCAGGAAACTGATCGACGAGAAGGCCAGCTACCTGCTGGTCGATTCCCGGCCCAAGCGCGTGGTCGACAAGGATGGCATGATCCCCACGGCGGTGCACATTTCAGACAGTGAATTCGACAAGCACACCGACAAGCTGCCGGCGAACAAGGCGACCGAGTTGATTTTCTATTGCGGCGGGCTTGCATGTCCGCTCAGCCCGAACTCGGCCGAGAAGGCGCGCAAACTCGGCTACACCAGCGTCAAAACCTACGCCCTGGGCCATCCTGACTGGCTCAAACTCTACGGCGCGCCCAAAGCGGCCGCTGTGCCTGCCGCCGCCGCGGCTGCACCACAAACGGGCGTCAAGGTCGAGCTGGGCAAGGAGAAAGGCTCGGTTTCGACGGCATGGTTCGATCGCACCATGCAAGAGAATCGGGGCGCGCTGCTCGTAATCGACATCCGCGACCCGAAGGAGTACGCAGCAGGCACGATTAAGGGAGCAGTCAATATTCCCATGGCCGAACTGGCGCAGAAAATCGGCTCCCTGCCCACGGACCAGGTGATCGTTTTCGTCTGCTCCACCGGCGCGCGCTCCGGCGAAGCCTACGATACGGCCAAGTTGCTGCGCGCCGATTTGGACGTGTATTTTCTCGATGCCAAGGTGAGCTACGGCGGAGATGGAACTTTTCGCATCGTCCTCTAACGCGGTGTCCGCAGCGCAGGGAGTCAGGCCGCGCGCTTTTTCCGTTTCGGTCGCGGCGGCTTGACTTCGCAGGCCGCGACCGCTATTACGTCGGAATGCCTGCCGACGACAAAACGCCGCACCTGGAACGCCCGGTCAGCCGGAATCGTTTTGACCGGATGGAATGGGCGGGCGCATTCGGCGACTTGGGGACGCTGATCCCGTTTGTCGTCGCATACATCAGCTTGCTCAAGATGGACCCTTACGGGATCCTGCTCGACTTCGGTATCGCCAGATCGTTTCCGGGATCTACTATCAGACACCCTTTCCGATCCAGCCGATGAAGGCGATCGGCGCGGTAGCGACGACTCAGGCCGCGCAAACCATCGTCATTACCCCGAATGCGGTTTACGGCGCAGGGATCGTCACCGGCATCATCTGGCTTGTGCTTGGCGCGACCGGTGCAACGAAGAAGGTTGCCGAGCTGGTGAGCCGTCCGGTTGCGGTCGGGATCATCGTGGGGCTCGGGTTCGGATTCATGCTGGAGGGCATCAGAATGATGGCCACGGATTGGGTGCTGGGTGGTCTCGCGCTGCTGGGCACGATGCTGCTGCTAACCAGCCGCACCGTTCCCGTCATGTTCTTATTATTGTTTGTCGGCGCATTGGCGGCGGTGATTCAGGACCCTTCGATGCTCAGCGCTATCGGCACCGTAAGCGTCAATTTCCGCACACCGTCTTTCGCGCCGGCGGATATGACGTGGCGCGAGCTTGCCATCGGGACCATATTCCTGGCGCTGCCGCAGGTGCCGCTCACGCTGGGTAACGCGATCATCGCCGTGACGGAGGAGAACAACAAGCTGTTTCCAGACCGGGCTGTTACGGAAAAGAAAGTTTCCATCTCGACCGGCATCATGAACCTTGTCAGTCCGTTGCTGGGTGGTGTGCCGATGTGCCACGGCGCGGGCGGCATGGCAGGTCACGTTCGATTTGGCGCGCGGACCGGTGGGGCGCTGATCATACTCGGCGTAATCATCGTGGTTATCGCACTCTTCTTCAGCGGTTCGGTGGAGACGATCTTTAAAATCTTCCCCGCGCCGATCCTGGGCGTGATTCTGTTCCTGACCGGCGCACAGCTCGCATTGGGTTCGTGTGAATTTGGCGAGAGCAAGAACGAACGCTTTGTGACTATCATTACGGCGGCATGCGCGATCTGGAATATCGGACTCGCTTTTGTTCTTGGCGTCATGACCTACCATCTGCTCAAGCGCGGGCTCATGCGTCTTTGATTCATCTGGCCCACGCGGCGCTGCAATGCTGGGCCTCTTCTATGCGTCTATGCGGAAAATTGTAACGCAGCGTAACAAGACCAGCAGCTGCAAGACAGCGATACAAAAAAAGTGCTTGCGTGACGTGCGCTAGTTTCAGCTTGCTGGTTTAATGAGCTTTGCTGAGATTGCGCTATACGCCGGCATCCGCCGGCGAAAGCGAGCGATCGAAGTAATGATTTTCAACTTTTGAAAAGGAACCGATTATGAAACGCTCGCAGAAATTAATAGCTGGTGTTGTTGCTTCGTTGGGTCTTGGCTTCGCGTTAACGGTCGCTTATGCACATCCGGGGCCCATGGGCGCCGGTATGGGCCCGGGCATGATGGGCGGCATGGGGCCGGGAATGATGCGTGGCATGGGGCACGGCGCTGGAGCAGGCGACCACGGTCCTATGGCCGGAGCAGTAGGCATGCTCACGCGACAGGATGCCGGATCGCCGGCTGACATGGGCCTGGTTCATGATCTGCTGATGAATCACACCAAGATCAAGCGCACGGTCACCAATCTGCCAAACGGCATTAAGACGGTTACGGAGTCGGACGACCCCAAAGTGGCACAAGCGATCAAAGCCCACGTTGCCAGCATGTCGGAACGACTGAAAGACGGTCGAGAATTCAATATCTTCAGCACAACCCTGCCCGTCTTGTTCGAGAATCGGGACAAGATCAAGTCCGAGGTCACGGTAACCGAAAAAGGCTCGGTCGTGACGCGCACATCCACCGACGCCAAGGTCGTCGTGGCGCTTCAAGGTCACGCAGCGGAAGTGACCGAACTTGCGCAGGAAGGCCCGGTGGCGATGCGGCGCGGCATGATGACGCGCATGGCGATGGGATCGCGCGGCCCGCGTGCCGGATTCGGCCCGAATGCCACTCCGGCGACACCGCGAGCACCGGCCACAACCGAGCACGCTCACTAATCGCGGGCGGCGCGCGGATGCTAGTCGTATTCTCCCGCGTGCCCAACATTGTCAAATGACAGGAGATAGAAAGATGATTCGAACTTCGTCGGTCCTGATTTTCCTTATCGCATTGAATTACGCCCTGTTACCGGCAGGACCCGCGGCCGCACAGTCCCCACGCACGCATGAACACAGCTTCGGCGGCGCGGAGAAATGGGCGCAGGTATTCGACGATCCGAAGCGCGACGCGTGGCAAAAGCCCCACGAAGTGATCCAGGCGCTCGCGCTCAAACCCGATGCGGTCATCGCGGACATCGGTTCCGGCACCGGCTACTTCTCGGCGCGCTTCGCGAACATGGTGCCCAAGGGCCGGGTTTACGGCGTGGATACGGAGCCCGAGATGGTCAAGTACCTTGCCGAGCGCGCGAAACGCGAGGGGCTGAAAAACCTCACCGCGGTGACGGGTACGCCCGGCGATCCACGTCTGCCGGGAAAAGTGGACCTGATCATCATGGTCGACGTGTACCATCACGTCGGGGATCGCGATCGCTATTTCGGCAAGCTGCGCGATTCGCTCACACCGGGTGGGCGCCTTGCGATCATCGATTTTCGCATGGACTCGCCGAACGGCCCTCCCAAGAGCGCGCGGATCGCGCCCGAGCGCGTGAAAACCGAGCTGCAGGGTGCCGGCTACTCGCTCCTCCAGGAGCACGCTTTCCTGCCGAACCAGTATTTCCTGATTTTTCAGCCGGCGAAGAAGTGAGATCCGTTACTCTTCCTTGATGTTGGCGACCCGCGCGAGCTCGCGGAACCGCTGGTAGTCGGACAGCACGAGGGCGCGAAACTCTGCAGGACTCCGCCCGTCCGGGATATAGCCGCCGTTGTGCATGTAGCTGCGCAGTTCCCCGGAGTTGACGGCGTTCGCCACTGCGCGCTGGATCTTCGCCACGATCGCCTGTGGCGTTTTGGCCGGTGCGAACCAGCCCTGCCAGCCACCCAGCAGCGTGAATCCACTGAACCCGATTTCTTCCATCGTCGGCAGGTCGGGCATCGCCGATATGCGCTTCGCGCTGACCGAGGCAAGCGCGCGCATGTTGCCCGCAACGATGTGTTGCCGCGTCGCGAGCGGCGGTGCGAGGAGCACTTGTATTTCTCCCGAAACGAGCGCGATCAGCGCCGGCGCGAGCGCTTTGTAGGGCACGTGCGTCATCGTCGTGCCGGCTCGCTGGTTGAACGATTCGGTCATGAAGTGTATCGGGTTGCCCGCACCTGGCGAGCCGTACAGCAGATTCCGGGTTTTCGCGAGTGCGATCAGCTCGTTGACCGATGCGACCCTGAGACCGGGATTCACGAGAACCAGGTAGCCTTCGGCTGTCGCAAGATTGGTGACCGGAATGAAGTCCCGGGTGACGTCGTAAGGAAGCTTGCGGCCGGTCGCCGCATTCGTGACCATACTCGAAGACGTTTGTAGCAGCGTATAACCATTCGGCTCGGCTTTGGCGACGGTGTCGGTGGCAATGATGCCGGTCGCGCCGGGCCTGTTGTCGACGACGATATTCGCGTGCAGGACTTTTTCCACGAACCTAGCCACCGCCCGCGCGAGCGTGTCACCGGTGCCGCCGGCGGCCGAGCTCACGACGAGCCGGATCGGCTTGTTTGGATAATCTTGTGCCGATGCCGCAACGCTGAATCCGACGAGTAGGGCAAGCGTGCTGTACGGCAGTGTCATGTTCATGCAATTCCCATCAGACCAAGGATGGCAATTTTCATTGGCGTAGATTAAATCAAAATCGGGTCCAGACGTAAGAATCTCAGAGAAAAATTCCCGGGAGCCGCCTGGATTGTGGATACTTTGCACAATGCCGCCTGGTCCATTACAGTGCGTACCACAACAAAGTCATGGGGGAGTTCACGCATGGATCTGAAATTGAGTGGCCTCAACGCGCTTCGTTCATCAGCGGCACCATCGTCACGGCGGACGCGGGCCGCGCGGCGCGCCAGCATGGCCTTTAAACTCGCCTGCGTGTGTGCGCTGATGTCGCTGGCAGCGCCGTTGTTGGCGCAGACCGGGTATCCCGCCAAGCCGATACGCCTGATAGTTCCCTATCCACCGGGCGCCGGCACCGACATCATCGCGCGTGCCGTCGGGCAGAAACTAGGCGAATCGCTGGGACAGCAGATAGTCGTCGAGAATCGCGGCGGCGGCGCCGGCATCATCGGCACCGATGTCGTTGCCAAGGCGCCGCCCGATGGCTACACCATGGGGCTGGTCACGAGCACGTTTGCGATGACACCGACGCTGCAGAAGCTGCCGTATGATCCGGTGCGGGATTTCGCGCCACTGATCCTGCTCGCCGCAGTGCCGAACATCCTGGTGGTGCATCCTGTGCTGCCGGCGCGCTCAGTGCAGGAATTGATTGCGCTGGCACGCGCGCGGCCCGGCGAACTGACTTATGCGACTTCCGGCACCGGCACAGTGTCGCACTTGCTGACGGAATGGCTGCGCAGCACGGTACGCGGCATGCAGATCGTACACATTCCATATAAGGGCAACGCGCAGGCGCTGACCGACCTGCTCGGCGGCCATGTGTCCATGCTGTTCTCCGCACTGCCTTCGGCCATGCCCTATCTCACGAGCAACCGGGTCCGGCCCATCGCAATTACCAGCCGTAGCCGGTCAGCCGCCGTGCCCCATGTGCCGACTTTCATCGAGTCCGGCGTGAAGGATTTCGAATTCAGTTCGGAGTTCGGGCTGCTGATGCCGGCACGCACGCCGCGCGAAATTGTGGTGCGCCTCAACCAGGAGCTGGCGAGAATTTTGCGCCTGCCCGATGTCCGGGAGCGCTTGGCGGCACAAGGCGCGGAACCGGTTGGCAACACCCCCGAGGAATATGCGATGGCCATCAAGGCCGACCTCGCACGCTGGGCGAAAGTCGTCGCGGCGGCGGGCATCCGCGCCGACTGACCTCAACGCGTGCGATCAACGACCAATGCCGAGTTCGGCACGCTCGCGATAGACAAAGTCCTGCCTGTCCCGCCGGCCCACGAGCCACTCCGGATTGGGTTGGAGTGCATCCTCTGGAACTTCGAGCAGCCGCTTCCAATCCTGGATCACCGAACGACGCGCAATCCGCCATTCGCCGTTGCGGCGCTCGAAACGATCAACGTATCGCGAAGCGGTAAGCAGATCCATTCCCATACCTGCTTTCCCCGCCTTTCCGCCGGATAATTGCGCCAGGCTGGCTTTTGCGTCCGCGGGATAGCGTTGCAAGGTTCGGATATAGGTTTCCACCAAAGCAAGGTCCGGGGTTGCGAATTCGATCAGAATGTTGCTGATCTGGTGGCTCGAGAACGGGATCGGTTTGTGCCGCTCGCGTACCCACTCTATAAGTCCTTCCACTCCCCCGACATAGGGGCCGTGGGTGTCGATCGCATCCGGATGAAAAACGGCACGCATGCCGTCGCAATCCAGGCGGTCTATGGCGCGACACCATTGGTACATGACATCCTGGATAGCCATACGATCTGCAATCCGCTCGACCGAGTACTGATCTATGACAGTCATCTGCAACTCCTTTGACAAAAAGGGCAACGCCACGAAAGCACACTATTTTCCGTCAGCGTTGATGACGCCGATCTCGGCCTCGAGTCGCGCGAACACTACATGGATGTTTCCGCGCCGAAACAGATCGATCAACCGGTCGGCATCTTCATCGTTGACGAGAAAATCGACTTGCACGGTCAGGTCGCCGGCAAGCTCGAAGAAATGTTGCTCGTGAATTTTGCCGTGACGGCCGAATCCGGCAATAGCGCGAAAAGCTGAGCCGCCGTGTATGCCGATCCGCTTTGCCTGCTCGAGCAGCCACTCGTAGAGCAGGATATGGCCATGTTTGCGGTTCTCGTGCATGTAAAACCTGAGCAGACAGCCTTTCATGCGGCCTCCAGCGGGAAAGCGATGCGTACGGCGTAAATACCAAGTATGGTCAGCACGACGGAGCCTACGACGTGCGCCGAGATGGTAATGACACCCCACAGATACTCCTTGTGGGACAGCAGCGTGACGATTTCGGCGGAGACGGCGGAGAAGGTCGATAACCCGCCGAGAAATCCGGTGGTCATCAGCAATCGAATTTCGGGCGACATCGAGGCATTGCGGGTGACGAGTTCCATCGCAATACCCATCAGAAAGCCGGCGCTCAGGTTGGAGGCCAGCGTGCCCAGCGGTACAGTGGGAAAGACAGGGTTAAGCACGATGCCCAGTCCCCAGCGCAGCCAGGCGCCGACGGCTGCGCCACCGCCCACTGCGAGCCAACTGGAAAAGCTCATTGCGATTCGCGGTCAGTCGGGCATGGCCCGACGATTGAGCAGCGTGCGCGCCGCGGCTGTTACTTCGCCGGCGGTCATTCCAATGGGGCCGGTACCGGTCGCAACCAGTGCGTCGGCCGCGGCGCCGTGCAGATGCACTCCAGCGAGCAGCGCCGCCTTCGATTCCGCGCCCTGCGCGAGTAGCGCGGCGATGATGCCGGTCAGCACATCCCCCATGCCGGCGCTCGCCATGCCCGGATTGCCGCTCGTATTGATGAACCACGCGCCGTCGGGCAGCGCGCACACGCTGCCGGCACCTTTCAGTACCACGAAACTGCGATAACGCGCCGCGATTGCGCACGCGGCGGCGATGCGATCAGCCTGAACGCCCGCTGTCGTGCCTGCCAGCAGGCGTGCGGCTTCGGCGGGATGGGGGGTGAGTATCGTCGCGTGAGTGCGCTGGCTCACGAGTTGTTGCAGTCCCGCGTCAAAAGCGATCAGGTTGAGCGCATCGGCATCGAGCACCAGCGGCAAATGGGTGCACAGCGCCGCGGCGAGCACGTGATGCGCGTCCGGGGTTTGACCCAGACCGGGTCCGGCTGCGAGACAGTTGAGATGATCGAGCTTGAGCACTGCATCCACGGTGCGCAGCATGAGCTCGGGTTGCAGCGGATCGTAACCGGTGTTGGTGGCAGCGAGCAAGCCCACATAGACGCGGCCCGCGCCGAGATTGAGCGCGGCGCGTCCGGCGAGCAATGCGGCGCCGATCATGCCGGGCGCACCGCCGATGATGCCGAGGCTGCCGTAATCGCCTTTGTGGCTGTTGGTGCGCCGCGCGGGCAATGCGGCGGCGATCACGGAACTACCGATCACTGCACCTTGCGCGGCGCGCAGTGCCGCTGCATCGAGTCCGAGCGTGCACAGATGGATCTGGCCGCAATGATCGGGTCCGTCAAGCGTAAGCAGTCCGGGTTTGAGCCCGATGAAGGTTGCCGTGTGGGTCGCACGCACGGCGCTTCCCAAGACGCGACCGGTATCCGTATCCAACCCGCTGGGGGCGTCGATCGCAAGTACCGGCGTGTCCAACGCGTTGATTGCTGCAACCCACCCGGCGTGTTTGCCGGTGAGATCGCGCTGCAGACCGATGCCGAACAAGCCGTCGATCACCAGATCCCAGCGCGGGTCGGCGGGAATGTCCTCGACGGTGCTGCCCCCGCTGTCGCGCCATGCAGCATACGCGGCCATGGCATCGGCGGAGAGTTTTTCTGCGTCCCCCGTGAACACCACACTGACCTTGAACCACCACGCTTTGAGGTGACGCGCGACGACGAACGCATCCCCGCCGTTGTTGCCGGGTCCGGCGAAAATCAGCACGCGGCCGCCGCTCGCGGTGACGTTACGCGCAATCTGCGCCGCAGCCAGCCCCGCGCGCTCCATCAGTCCGGGCGGCTGCAGGCCGGCAAGTGCTCTGGTCTCGATGTCGCGAATGTCGGCGGTGCGATACACCGGCACGAATTCGCGGGATTCAAACGTCATGGTAATAGGAATGGTTTTTGGCTAGTTTAACCCAACTACGACGGCACTCCAGACTACGGCAGTTGGCGCTTTCGGGTAAAATCCGGTTTTACGGACAGCGCGCCGACTTCATGCCGCCATTCCTCAGCCTGCGCGGGCGCAACGCCCTCTCCGAGTTCCGCTTAAGCAAGCTCCAGCAGGCTTTGCAGCAGGTCAACCTCAGGCTCTCAGGCATCAGCGCCGAGTTCCGGCATTTTGTCAGTGTCAGCCGGGCGCTCAACGGCGCCGAGAATGCGATACTCGATCGCATCCTGACCTATGGCCCTGCCGCGGGCGCAGTGCCCGAAGCGGGGCAGATGCTGCTCGTGGTACCGCGTCTCGGCACGATTTCGCCGTGGTCCTCGAAAGCGACCGACATCGCGCGCCATTGCGGCCTGGGCCCGGTCGAGCGCATCGAACGCGGCGTTGCCTGGCACGTAGCCAAGTCCGACGGCAGCCGTCTCTCCGCACACGAAGCGGCCGCGCTGCTGCCGCTGATTCACGACCGCATGACCGAGACCGTGCTCGATACGTCCGAAGCCGCGGCGCAGCTGTTTCATCACTACCCGCCGCAGCCGCTCACGTCGGTCGACATTCGCGCAGGAGGCATTGCGGCGCTGGCGCGCGCCAACCGCGAGATGGGGCTGGCACTTTCGGACGACGAGATCGACTACCTGTGGCAGAACTTCTCGCGCCTGCAGCGCAATCCGACCGACGTCGAGCTGATGATGTTCGCGCAGGCAAATTCGGAGCACTGCCGTCACAAGATTTTCAATGCCGAGTGGATGATCGACGGCGAGCCGCAGGAGTTGTCGCTGTTCGCGATGATCCGCAATACGCACCGGCAGCATCCGCAGGGAACCATCGTCGCCTATTCCGACAACTCCGCGATCATCGAAGGCGCGCGCGTGCGGCGGTTTTATCCGGCGGCGGACCGCGCCTACCGCTATGCCGGGGACGACGCGCACATCCTGATGAAAGTCGAGACTCACAATCACCCGACCGCGATCTCGCCGTTTCCTGGGGCTGCGACCGGCGCGGGTGGCGAGATCCGCGACGAAGGCGCGACCGGGCGCGGCGCCAAGCCGAAAGCCGGGTTGACCGGTTTCAGCGTGTCCAACCTCAACATCCCTGGCTTCATCCAGCCGTGGGAGCAATACCTTGAGGGGAGCGTCGAGCGCATTGCGAAAATGGGGATTGGCCGCCCTGCGCGTATTTCATCCGCGCTGCAAATCATGCTCGATGGTCCGATCGGCGGCGCTGCGTTCAACAACGAGTTCGGCCGCCCCAATCTGTGCGGCTACTTCCGGACTTACGAGCAGGAAATCGCGGGCGAGGTGCGCGGCTACCATAAGCCGATCATGCTTGCCGGCGGCATCGGCAACATCTCGGCACAACACGCGCACAAGCAGGAGTTCGGCGCCGGCACGCTGCTGATCCAGCTCGGCGGGCCGGGCATGCTGATCGGGTTGGGCGGTGGCGCGGCATCCAGCATGCAGACCGGGAGCAATATCGAGGACCTCGATTTTGACTCGGTACAGCGCGGCAACGCCGAAATGCAGCGCCGCGCGCAGGAGGTGATCGACCGCTGCTGGGCGCTCGGCGCGGACAATCCTGTCCTGTCGATCCACGATGTCGGCGCCGGCGGTTTGTCGAATGCGCTGCCGGAAATGGTGCATGCAGCGCAACGCGGCGCGTGCTTCGATCTGCGCGCGATACCGAGCGAAGAACCCGGCATGTCGCCGCTGCAGGTGTGGTGCAACGAGGCGCAGGAACGCTACGTGCTGGCGATTGCGCCGCAGCAACTGGATTTCTTCACAGCCCTGTGCGAACGCGAGCGTTGTCCGTTTGCGGTGGTCGGCACGGCGTCGGCCGATCATAAGCTCATCCTCGCTGATCCCGTGTTCGGCAACGCTCCTGTGGACATGGAATTGTCGGTGTTGCTCGGCAAGCCGCCCAAAATGCTGCGCGACGTCAGGCATCGTGCCGCCAGGCTGTTGCCGTTCGACGTCGCAGGCATCGACCTGCGTGAAGCGTGTTTCAGGGTGTTGCGGCTGCCGGCGGTGGCGGACAAAACGTTCCTGATTGCGATCGGCGACCGCACGGTCGGCGGCATGAGCGCGCGCGATCAGATGGTCGGCCCGTGGCAGGTGCCGGTGGCCGACGTCGCGGTAACGCTGCTCGGTTTTCACGAATACCGCGGCGAGGCGATGGCGATCGGCGAACGCACGCCGCTCGCATTGATTGACCCGGCGGCTTCAGCCCGGATGGCGGTCGGCGAAGCGATCACCAATATCGCCGCGGCGGCGATTGCCGGCATCGGCGAGATCAAGCTTTCGGCAAACTGGATGGCGGCCGCCGGTCATCCCGGCGAAGACGCGGCGCTCTACGACGCGGTGCGCGCCGTGGGGATGGAACTGTGCCCGCAGCTTGGCATCAGCATACCGGTCGGCAAGGATTCGATGTCGATGAAGACTGCGTGGAGCGACGGCGCGGCAAAGAAGGAGGTCACAGCACCCCTGTCGTTGATCGTATCGGCATTTGCGCGCGTGGTTGACGCACGCAAAACGCTGACGCCGCAGTTGCGCACCGATTGCGGCGACACCGATTTGATCCTGATCGATCTGGGGCTGAACCGGTGCCGGCTGGGCGGCTCGGCGCTCGCCCAGGTCCATGGACAGCTCGGCAATGCCGCGCCCGATGTCGATGATGCGCGCCTGCTGCGCGCGTTTTTTGGGGCCGTCCAGCAGCTCAATGCCGCAGGCCTGATACTCGCCTATCACGACCGCTCCGATGGCGGCTTGTTCGTCACGGTATGCGAAATGATGTTTGCGGGCCGCTGCGGAGCCGAACTCCTGATTGGGGCACAGCCGGGCGCGCTCGCGCAGCTTTTCAATGAGGAACTCGGCGCGGTAATTCAAGTGCGTCACCATGACAGCGCAAGCGTATTGCAATTGCTGACCGACGCAGGGCTTGGTAACGCGTGCCGCGGCATCGGCCGCGTGCAGGCTTCCGGCAAGCTGGTAATTGCCGCGGGCGGTACGCAGGTTTTTTCCGCGCTTCGCACCGAACTGCACCGCGCCTGGTCCGAGACGACTTTTCAGATGCAGAGCCAACGCGACCATCCGCAGTGCGCGCAGCAGGAATACGACCACATCCTCGATACCGGCGATCCCGGCATTGCGCCGCACCTGACGTTCGATCCGGCTGCCGATGTCGCGGCCCCGTACGTCAATACCGCGAGGCCGCGAATTGCAATTCTGCGCGAGCAAGGCGTCAACGGCCAGGTCGAGATGGCAGCGGCGTTCGAGCGCGCGGAATTCGAGACCTTCGACGTGCATATGAGCGACATCATCGCGGGCCGCATCAGGTTGTCGGACTTCAAAGGCTATGCCGCTTGCGGCGGCTTTTCATACGGCGACGTGCTGGGCGCAGGCGAAGGCTGGGCCAAGTCGATTCTGTTCAACGCCCGAGCGCGTGACGAGTTCGAGGCGTTCTTCAGGCGCGCCGATACTTTTGCGCTCGGCGTGTGCAACGGCTGCCAGATGATGAGCAATTTGCACGAAATCATTCCCGGCAGCGAGGCGTGGCCGCACTTCGTGCGCAACCGCTCGGAGCAGTTCGAGGCGCGCTTTGCGATGGTCGAGGTGGTGAAATCGCCGTCATTGTTTTTCGAGCACATGGCGGGAAGCCGGCTGCCGATCGCGGTCGCGCACGGCGAAGGTTATGCCGAGTTTGCCACCCCGGAGCAGCGCAGCCACGCGCAGGCGCTGATCGCGATGCGCTTTGTCGACCACCGGGGGGCCGCGACCGAGGACTATCCCGGCAATCCCAATGGTTCGCCGGCGGGTATTACGGGGCTAACCACGCCCGACGGGCGTTTTACCGTGCTGATGCCGCATCCCGAGCGCGTGTTTCGCACTGTCCAGAATTCGTGGCATCCGCAGGAGTGGGGCGAGGATGGGCCGTGGCTGCGCATGTTCCGCAATGCCCGCCGGTGGGTAGGCTGACGCCGGTAAAGTCATGGCTGAACCGGCGCTCAAACCCGACGCTCCCTTCTACACCGACGACGAGCTCGACGCTCTGTACGAGAGCGATCCGGTCGCCGCGCTGCGTATCTCACGCGCGCAGCACGCGCTGCAACAACAACTCTCAGCGCAGGGCAGTGGCGCCGGGCCCAAACCGACTATCGAGGGGGTCAAGGAAATTCTTGCCGAGACGCGGCGCATCTTGCTGCGGGACGGCGGAGACCTCGAGTTTGTCGCGCTGCAGGGAACGGTGGTGGAGGTGCGGCTGAAGGGTAACTGCGCCGGCTGCCCGCGTGCGGCGCTCGACCTCAAGAACATCGTCGAGCAGATGGTGAAAAACCGCTTTCCGCAGATTTCCGCGGTGCGGAATGTGTGCTAGTTATTCGACCTTCGCCTTGGCGCGCAGGTCGCCAATAACCTTGTCGATGGCCTGCCGCTGCAGATTCTGCTGTAGTTGCGGCTTGACTTCCTCGAAGCCCGGTGTTTTGAACGGCCGTTCGTCCTCGAGACGGATCACGTGCCAGCCGAACTGGGTCTGCACCGGAGTAGCCGTCATTTGGCCTTTCTTGAGCTTCTTCAGCGCTTCGGCAAACGGCGGCACATAGCGGCCAGGCGCGCTCCAGTCGAGGTTGCCGCCCTGGTTTTTCGAGCCCTGGTCTTCGGACTTCTCCGCGGCAATTTTCTCGAACAGCGCGCCGTTCTTCAATTGCGCAATGATCTGCTTGGCATCCGCTTCTTCTTTTACCAGGATGTGGCGCGCTTTGTATTCCTTGTCGCCGATTTGCGCCTTTTGCCGCTCGTATTCCTTCTTCAGCGCATCATCGTTGAGAGGATGGTTTTTGACGTAGTCCTGCACGTAGGCATTCACCAGCGCTTCCTGGCGTTGCAGATCGAGTTGCGCGGTAACCTCGGCGCTCTTGTCGAGCCCTTTCTTGACCGCTTCCTGCGAAATCACTTCGCGCGTAATCAGTGCATCGCGCATGCGGCTCCTGACATCCGGGTTGTCGGGTTGCCCCTGCGCGGCGTTGACCTTGAGCAGCAGGTCGAGGCGGCTCTGCGGGATCGATACGCCGTTGACCCTGGCGACCGGGCTCGCGGTTTGTGCGTAGCCGGCGCCAACCGCAAGCAGACCAGTCAGAGCGAGCAGCAGCAGCGGGATTTTCGTGGGGTTCAGCATGATTTTCCTGCGTGATGGATTAAATTTCGTCGGGAGTATACGCCTTGATCGTCAAGGCGTGAATTTCGCGCTCGAGCATCTTGCCGAGCGCGGCATGAATCATGCGGTGGCGCTCCTGGGCAGACTTGCCTTCGAACTGCGGCGAGACGATGATCAGCTGAAAATGCCCGCCGCCGCCTTGCGCGCCGGCGTGTCCGGCGTGTTGTTCACTGTCATCGATCAACTCGACACTGTCGGGCGACAGCACCGCCAGCTTCTGTTCGATGCGTTCGAGCGTGTCCTTCATGCCGGCCGGACCGTTTTACGGGGCGCGTGGCGCATTATTTCGTATCCTTGTCGTCCAGGTATTTCGAAAGCACCAGTGCCTGCGCCACGATAAACACCAGCATCAACCCCATGCCGCCGAACAGCTTGAAATTGACCCAGGTGTCGGTCGAAAAATTGAGTGCAACGTAGAGGTTGAGCACGCCCATGACCGCGAAAAAGCCGCACCAGCTCATGAGCAGCTTGCGCCACACGATCTCCGGCAGCTCCATCTGCGTTCCCATCATCGCCTTGATCAGGTTCTTGTGAAATACCAATTCCGCGATCACCAGCACCACGGCGAACAGCCAATAGAGCACGGACGGTTTCCACTTGATGAACATCTCGTCGTGCAGGAGCAGCGTCGCGCCGCCGAAGAATACGATTAAACCAAGACTTACCCATAGCATGTTATCGATCTTGCGGCCCCGGTACCACACCCAGCCGATCTGCAGGAAAGTCGCGCCGATGGCCACTCCCGTGGCGACATAGATGTCGAAGACCTTGAAGGCCACGAAAAACAGCAGCACCGGAAAAAAATCGAACAAAAATTTCATAACAGTATGATTATCAGGGTTTAACGCCCCCGTGTCCAATCCGGCGGGAGCGGCCGGCACAGCCTCCCGTCAGCGCCGCCGCCAGGCCGGTCGATGGCGTTGTCACTTCGAATCCAGCTTGAGCGCCGCCGAATTGATGCAATAGCGCAGCCCGGTGGGTTCCGGGCCGTCTTCAAACAGGTGCCCGAGATGCGCGTCGCAGCGGCTGCAAAGCACCTCAGTGCGCTTCATGAAGAGGCTGTGGTCGTCCTCGGTCTTGACGTTCTCGCCCGCCGCCGGCTGCCAGAAGCTGGGCCAGCCGGTGCCGGAATCGAACTTGTGCGCGGAGTGAAACAGCTCGGCGCCGCAGCATACACAGCGATAGACGCCGGGTTCGTGGTGGTCCCAATAAGCCCCGCTGAATGCGCGCTCGGTGCCTTTCCTGCGTGCGACCTCAAACTGCTTGGGGCTGAGCAGTTTCTTCCATTCCTGTTCGCTTTTGATGACTTTTTCGCTCATGACTGACTCCACCGGGTTATCCTGAAGGCCCAAGCTCGAACCGCATCGCGCCCTTGGAAATTGCGATACGGCCCGGGTTGCGCCGCCTGGCAAGTTCCTTGAGCAGCCGCACGACCGGCTGGTCGAAATAGTATTCGGTCTGCATCGGCCCGGCAGCCCGCATGTCGTCGACCTGCGATCCGGCATAGAGATGGCGCAGCAACCGCTCTTCGTCGCTGAGATGAGGATACTTCCTGCGCAGCGCCGGTACAGCCGGCGCCAGGGGCTGGGGCTTGAGCGCAATCGCGGCGGAGCCGTTGGCGATTATGCGGTCGAGCACGTCGGGCTCGATCGGCGCGAGCAGCTTGCCGTAGTAGCCGAGCGCATACTTTTTGACCTCGTCCGGAACGGTGCGGTAGCGCTCGCCCTGCATCACGTTGAGCACCGCCTGCGTGCCGACGAGTTGCGAGAACGGTGTCACCATCGCTGGCCAGCCGAGTTCCTTGAAGACGCGTGCCGTCTCCTCGAGCACCTGATCGAACTTGTGCATGAGACCAGCCTGCTGCAGCTGGAATTTCATGTTGGTGAGCATGCCGCCGGGGATCTGGTGCTCGTAATGAAACTGGTCGTATTCCATCGGCACGCCCAGCGGCAGGCCCGCGTGTGTGGCGACACGGCGGAAATGCTCGCCGACCGCAGCGACGAGTTGGTCGTCGATATTCACCGTGTAGCCCTGGCTTCGCAGGTTGCGAACCACGGTCTGGGTGGCGGGCTGGGCCGGGCCATTGGCGAGCGGCGCGATCGAGGTCTGGATCTGCGTGACCCCGAGCCTGACGCCTTCGAGGTAAACCAGCGGGGCGAGGCCGGTCATACAGTGACTGTGCAGCTCGAGCGGCACCTTGCCGGTGACTGCGAGCATGGCTGGAACCAGCGTGCGGATGCGATCTGGCGTCAGCAATCCACCGGGGTCCTTGATCATCATCACGTCGATGTTGGCGCGCGCGATCAGCTCGCGGGTTTTCTGCGCGAAGAACGCATCGGTGTGCACCGGGCTCTGGCAGAACACCACGGAGCCGACGGATTCCATGCCGAGTTCCTTTACCAGACGCAGGATGTCGACGATGTTGTCGAGATCCGACAGCGCATCGATGGCGCGCACGCGGCGGACGCCGTTTTTGGCGAGGCATTCGACCCACAGGAAATTCACATCGTCTGGCTGAACGTCAAACGACAGCAGGCTCTTGCTGCGCATCGCCGATTGCATCCGGGTGCGGGTGACCTTTTGCCGCATCAGGCGCAACCGCTGCCACGGGTCTTCTTTTAGATAGCGCACGCAGACATCGAACTGGATCGCGCTCATCAGATCGATGGCTTCAAACCCCGCGCGGTCCATTTGCTCCGCCACCGGCAGCATCATCGCGGTCGTCATGCGCGTTGCCCACAGGGACTGGTGGGCGTCGCGCAGCGTGGTATCGATAACCTTGATTTCAGCCATGGACGCAGCGCTCTATCCGGCTAAAGTACCTTGCCCGGATTCATCAGATTATGCGGGTCGAACGCCCGTTTCAGCGCGCGCATCAGTTCCAGTTCGACTCCGCCTTTGTAGCGCTCGAGTTCGCCGCGTTTCGCCTGGCCTATGCCGTGCTCGGCGCTCACGCTGCCGCCAAGCCGGTACACGATATCGTGGACCACGCGGTTGACATCGGTGGCGGCGCGCGCCTGTGGATCGGTGCGTTCGCGTCCCGGCACGAATGCATTGAAGTGCAGGTTGCCGTCGCCGACGTGGCCGAAACAGATGACTCGTGCCCCGGGAAAGCGCGCTTCGAGCGCGCTGCTGGCGGCGGCAATGAATTCCGGAATCCGGCTCACAGTGACCGCAATGTCGTGACGGTAGACCAGTCCCTCGACGCGCGCCGCCTCCGGAATCGTATCCCGCAGCTTCCAGAACGCCTGCGCCTGTTGCTGGCTTGCCGCAATTGCCACGTCGCGAACGAGCTGGTGCTCAATACCGGCGGCCAATGCATTCTCCAGTTCAGCGCGAATCGTGCTGCCTTCATTGGGATCGGTGAGTTCGGCAAGGATGTACCACGGCGCGGCCTGCGGCAGCGGATCGCGCGTGCCCGGTATCTGCCGCAGCACCATTTCCAGGCAGTTGCGGGACATGATTTCGAAGCCGCTGACGCGGTCGCCGCAGTGCCGGCGCAGCAGCGCGAGCAGTTCGACCGCTGCCTCTGCGGAACCTATAGCCGCGATCGCGGTGACGCTCGCGCGCGGGCGCGGAAACAGTTTCAGCACTGCCTTGGTAATGATCCCGAGCGTGCCTTCGGCGCCGATGAACAAATGCCTGAGGTCGTAGCCGGTGTTGTCTTTGCGCAAGCCGCGCAGCCCGTTCCACACGCGCCCGTCGGCGACCACGACTTCGAGCCCCAGCACCAGATCGCGCGTGTTGCCGTAACGCAGCACATTGCTGCCGCCGGCATTGGTGGCAAGATTGCCGCCGATCTGACAGCTGCCTTCAGCCCCCAGGCTCAGCGGGAAAAAGCGTTCCGCATCCAGCGCGGCCTGCTGAATATCGGCGAGTATGCACCCGGCTTCGACGGTCAGCGTATTGTTGAGCGCATCGAGTTCTATGATCCGGTTCATGCGGCCCATCGCCACCACGATCGCATTGCCGCTCGCGTCCGGCGTCGCGGCGCCGCACATGCCGGTGTTGCCGCCCTGCGGCACGATCGGCGTGCGTGTTGCGGCGCAGAGGCTGACAACAGCGGCGACTTCGGCGGTGCTCGCGGGGCGCACGACCGCGGCGGCGCGCCCCTGATACAACTCACGCCAGTCCGTAAGGTAGGGCGCCATTTCAGCCGGATCGGTGATGAGGCCGCCTGCACCGACGACCGCACCGAGCTGCACGATCAGGTCGGCGGAACTCCCCGGCTGTGCGCTCATTGCGGCGCGCGCGGGCATTGCGTCAACTGCCTTGTATCGCAAACGCATGTAAAGCCAAAGTGCGGAATTTCACTGGTCCCTCCCGGGGTGCGGCGATGAGCGGCTATTATACGGGCAAAAATCCAGCCGCATTAACCACGGAGCGCATTTCCTGTAAAGTAAGAGCAGGCGGCAGCATCCGTCCGACACGGGAGTTACAGGCGATGCCCAGAACAGCCGAAATCATTGCGCATGCGCTGCACGAGGATGGCGTCAGGTATGCGTTCGGTATCCCGGGCGGCGAAGTGCTCGAATTGCTCGATGCGTTCCGCGCGGTGGGCATCAAGTTCGTGCTGACCAAGCACGAGATGGGCGCCGGCATGATGGCCGAGGCAAGCTATCAGTTGACCGGCAAACCCGGCGTGCTGGTCGCAACCCTTGGCCCCGGTATCACGAACACCGCGACCGCCGTGGCGCAAGCGCTGCTCGACCGCTCTGCACTGCTGGTGATTACCGGTGAAGTCGCAAACTCGCTGAAGCCGATCTACACCCATCAAATCATCGATCAGGAAGCGCTGCTGCGGCCGCTGGTCAAATGGTCCACCACGATCGCGGCGAAAAACGCGTTCGACCAGGTACGCAAAGGCATTGCGATCGCCAAGGGTCCGCTGCCGGGACCCGTGCATTTCAATCTGCCGACCGACGTTGCCGGCAGCGAGCAGGTCGAGGGGCGGCGCTTTGCGCCGGTCCCGTTGCGCACCCTGCCGCGGCGCGAGGATCTCGCACCGGTCGAGTCCTGGCTCAGGAAAGCCCGCAAGCCGCTGGCATTCGTCGGCGTTGGTGTCCAGCTCGACGGGGCGGAGCGCGACTTCAAGCGTTTCATCGAAGCGTGGCGCGTGCCGTTCATTGCGACATACAAGGCCAAAGGCGTGCTGCCCGAGGATCATTCGCTATGCCTCGGCGCGACTGGCCTGAGCCCGGTGGTGGACAAAATCCATATGGCGCACGTGCGCGACGCCGATCTGGTGTTCACCATCGGCTTCGACCCGGTCGAGTTGCGCAGCGACTGGATCGCGCCGTGGGATGAAAAGAAACCAACTGTCAATCTCGATCTGGTGCCGAATACCCATCATGTCTACCGCAGCTCGTTCGAATACGCCGGCAGCCTGAGCGGCGCGCTGCAGGCGCTGGCCGCAGCGGTGACCAAGCGCACGCCGGGCCGTTGGCTCGAGGCCGATCTCGACCGCTACCGCCGCACCATCCAGCACGCGCTCGCGAGTACTCCCGTCAAAGGCATCGGGCCGTACCAGGTCGCGACCGCTTTACGGGAGGTGTTTCCGCGCGACACCATCGCCACTGTCGATACCGGCTCGCACCGCATCCTGATCAATCACGTCTGGCAGTCCTATGAACCGCGGCGCCTGCTGCAATCGAACGGGCTGGGCTCGATGGGTTATGCACTGCCGTCGGCGATCGCGGCCAAGTTGATTTTCCCCAAACGCCCGGTGTTGGCGATGATGGGAGAGGCCGGCCTCGATATGGTGATCGGCGAGATGGCGCTGCTCGCGCACCACAAGCTCGCGCTGACGCTGGTCGTGTTCCGCGACGACACGCTGTCGCTGATCAAGCTCAAGCAAAGCCGCATGAAGCTCCCCGAAACCGGAGTCGTAACCGGCAGCCCCGACTACGTGATGCTGGCCGAGGCCTACGGCGGCAATGGTTTCGTGGTCAACAATATGGTCGAACTCAAGAAAGTCGCGCGGGTCGCGCTCAACAGCAAGCGTTTTACGCTGATCGAGGCGCGCATCAATCCGGCCGAATACAGTCATCAAATGTAACGGAGACAAAGGCTGGTTTCTTGGGTAAGATTGCGCTGCGCCACGGGCAACCCTGTCCGGGCGCGGTTACAATCGGCGAGCCGCGGCGGAGACCGGGCGCCAGCGAGTGTTTTATGGAAGGAGGACCGATGTCAGTTGATCGCGTCATTTTCGTTTGTATCCTGGTGTTGGCGGCGATTTACTTTTATGCCACGGCGCAAATCCCCACCCTCGAAATCGGCGACCCACTGGGACCGAAGGCGTTTCCCCGGTTGCTCGGTATTGGATTATTGATCACTGCCGCGATGCTGTTCATGGAAATGTGGCGCGCCCGCAAGACGCCGCCGGAGGCAACCTCGCAACCGTTCGGCGACCGGCGCCACCTGATGGTGGTCGGAGCGGTCGTGGCGTGCACCGCCGTTTACCTCGCTGTTTTCACGCTGCTCGGCTACGTGATCGCCACCAGCATCTATCTGGTGGTGCTGATGGCGTTTTTCCATCCCGGCAAGTGGACTGCCAATATCCTGACATCGGTGCTCTTTTGCATCGGCAGTTATCTGATGTTCACCAAGCTGCTCGGGGTATCGCTGCCCCCGGGTGTGCTGCCGTTCTGAGGTCAGACGATGGAAACTTTGACCCATATCCTCAACGGTTTCAGCGTCTGCCTGCAGCCGGTCAATCTCTGGTACACCTTTCTCGGTGTGTTCCTGGGCACCATCATCGGCGTGCTGCCGGGAATCGGACCGTCGGCCGGCATCGCGCTGCTGATTCCGGTCACGTATGGCATGAACCCCACCTCGGCGCTGATCATGATGGCCGGGATCTACTACGGCAGCAAGTACGGCGGCTCGACCACTGCAATCCTGATCCGCACGCCGGGAGAAGCGGCCTCGGTGATGACCACGCTCGACGGCTACGAAATGGCCCGCAAGGGACGAGCAGGCGCGGCCCTGGCAGTGTCCGCAATCGGTTCGTTCATCGCGGGCACGCTTGGGGTGGTTGCGCTCACGTTATTCGCGCTGCCGCTCGCCTCGATGGCGCTCAAGTTCGGCCCGGCCGAGTATTTCTGCCTGATGCTGTTCGCGATGACCGCGGTGTCATCGCTGGCCGGCAAGTCGCCGGCAAAGGGCCTGTTGTCGACCCTGCTGGGGCTCATGATCGCAACCATCGGCATCGATCTGCAAAGCGGCCAGCCGCGCTATACCATGGGGGTCGCGGAGTTTCAGGACGGCGTCGGGTTCATCGTGGTGGTGGTCGGGCTGTTTGCAATGGCCGAGGTGTTCCGTGGCATGGAGGATATTTTCAAAGGTGTGGCGGCGCCGATGATCCGCATTTCGGGCAAGCTGTGGCTGACGAAGGAAGAATGGAAACGCTCGATCGGGCCGATCTGGCGCGGCGGCATCATCGGTTTCATCATCGGCGTGCTGCCCGGAGCCGGCGGCACGATAGCCTCGATCCTGTCCTACACCACCGAAAAGAGGCTCTCTCCAAACCCCGACGAATTTGGCAAAGGCGCGATCGAGGGCGTTGCCGGGCCTGAATCCGCCAACAATTCCGACACGGCGGGCGCCATGGTGCCGCTGTTGACGCTCGGCGTTCCCGGCGGCGGCGCTACGGCAGTGCTGATGGGCGCATTCATCATGTATGGCATTCAGCCGGGACCGCTGCTGTTTGAGAAAAGACCCGATCTGGTGTGGGGCCTGGTCGACAGCATGTACATCGGCAACGTCATGTGTCTGATTCTCAACCTGCCGCTGATCGGCATCTTCGTGCGGCTGCTTTACATCCCGAGCGGGATTCTTTATCCGTTGATCGTCGCGATCTCGGTGATCGGCAGTTACGCTATCAACGGCAGCATGCTCGACCTTTACCTGGTGCTGTGTTTCGGCGTCGTCGGTTATGTTTTCCAGAAGATCGACATTCCCGTCGCGCCGCTGGTGTTGTCGCTGGTGTTGGGCGGCATGATGGAGCAGTCGTTCCGGCAGGCGATGACGATTTCCGGCGCCGATCCGGCGATATTCGTGAAGAGCGGGATCTCGATCTCGCTGATCATCCTGTCTGTGATTTCGATCGCCGCGCCGTTCGTCCTGTCCAGGCTCAAGGAATGGAAGGGCTCCGAGAGCGAGCAAGTGTAGTCGGCCGAAAATCAGTCGGGCTTGATGCCGGCAGCCTTGATTACCTTGCCCCACGTGCCGAGCTCGGCTTTCATGAAGGCGGAAAACTTCTCGGGGCTGCTCGTGAACGGCTCGAACCCCAGCTTTTCGATTTGGGTGCGATAGTCGGGCGTGGCTGCAAGCTTGACGACTTCAGCGTTGAGCCGTGCAATGACCTCGCGCGGTGTGCCCGCTGGCGTCAATAGCGCGAACCACAACCCCACATCCATGCCACTCAGACCGGATTCCGCGAACGTGGGAACTTTCGGCAGCAGCGAGGACCGCTTCTGGCCCGTCAGGGCCAGCGCCACCAGCCGGTTGGAATTCACGAACGGGAGCGATGAGGCAATGGTGGAGAACATCGCCTGCGATTCGCCCGAAATCACCGCCATTGCCGCCGGTCCGCCGCCTTTGTACGGGATGTGCGTGAGATTGATGCGGGCCGTAGTCTTGAACAACTCGGCGACGAGCGCCAGGTTGCTACCGCTGCCGCCCGAAGCGTAATTGATCTCGCCGGGGCGCGCCTTGGCCAGCGTGACCAGGTCCTTGACCGACTTTGCCGGCAGCGATGGATGGACAACCAGCACGTAGTATCCGAATGCGAGCGGACTGACCGCGGCGAAATCGCGCACCGCATCGTAGGGGACTTTCACGAGCTGGGGGTTGAGCACGAGCTCCGTCACTCCGCCGAAGAGCACGGTGTAGCCGTCGGGCGCGGACTTCGCCGCCAGTTCGGTGCCGATTGCGCCGCTTGCGCCGGCGCGGTTGTCGATGATGAGCTGCTGTCCAAGCTGCTCGCCGAGCTTTTGGCCCACCACCCGGGCGATCAAATCGGAGGCCCCGCCGGGCGCCCAGCTCACGACCACGCGCACCGGCCGTGATGGGTAGCTCTGTTGAGCGACGGTCGCCGTTGCAGCGGCCAGCAACAGCGAACCTGCCAATAAGCAAAGCAAACGGTGCATGATTTTCACTCCTCGCCCCCGTTCTCATTGGTGGCGACGTCACGGGGGTGGTAATTGTAATGCAAATGTCAGATTGCAAAACCGAACTCACAGACGTCCTCTACAGGAAATTCAAGCGCGTCCTCGAAAGAAAAAATCTACGACTTATCGAGACCGACGCTTGACTAGTGCAGGCGCGGTCCCATGCTGAGTTGCAATGTGATCGACACGACATACCGAAAACGGTATAATTCGTCATGGCTCGAACGCCCCAATCGCCGGAAAAACCGCTGTACTGGGCCGGCTCTGCCAAGAAGGAACTGCTGGTGTTTCCGGAGGAGGTGGTGGACGACTTCGGATATGCGCTGGGTATGGTGCAGCAGGGCGGCGTCCCACCGTCAGCCAAGCCGTGGAAGGGCGAAGGGTCGGGCGTGTTTGAACTGGTCGAGGATTACCGCGGCGATACTTGGCGGGTGGTATACACGGTGCGTTTCGAGAAGGCGGTGTACGTGCTGCACTGCTTTCAGAAGAAATCTCCTTCAGGGGTTCGCACAGCGAAGACGGATATCGAGTTGATTCATGAGCGCCTGAAGGTGGCGCGCGCAGATTACGAGGTGCGTTATGCGAAAAAGACGTGAATTAGTGGAAGCCGGCAGCGGCGACGTGTTTGTCGACCTGGGCTACGCGGACGCGGGCGAGCGCAAACTGCGGGTACAGCTTGCGATGCGTTTAAACGAACTGATCGCAGCGCATCACCTGACGCAGGCGAAGGCGGCGGCGCTGTTCGGCATCCCGCAGCCGCACGTCTCCGAACTCAAGAACTACAAGCTGAGCCGCTTTTCGTCCGAGCGCCTGCTGCGCTTCATGACGCGGCTCGATCGCGACGTCGAAATCGTCATCCGACCGAAAGCTAAGGGGCACTCGTCGGGGCTCGTATCTGTGCTGGTCACGTGAGCTATGCGCAGTAGCGAAGCGAAGAATTACCTTCCCCCGCGGCGCTAAGCGCACTGCTTCGTTACGAACAATCGAACGATTTTGTGCGTCAAACGAATTGCAGTTGCATGGGCGCTGTATCGCGCGTTGACGATGAACGCGAAAAAAGGTTTTTCAACAACCTCAATCCCGGAGGCAAAAGTGCCGGCGCAGCATCGATTGGAAAAGGTAACTAAACGGCAACTCATGCGCGCAATTCGATCATCGGCCGATGCCGTTTGTCGTCGAACGAGATCACGATATCTCCGAGCGGAATGGTAACGAACAAATCTGACGCCAATATACGGATTCGAGCGTAATATTCCGTTAACTCTTCGATGCGACATTCAGCGCTTTCCCTGTGACCTCCGGCTGGTCTTGAGTCAGCAATTCGACGCCCTGTAGCCTGAACAGTCCAGACAATATTTTTGTTTTTCTCAAGTCCCTCGTAGACGGTATTCCGCTGCGGCTGCGGGGTTGGGGCAAACCCGAGGACATTGTCGCGCCAAGACCGAATTGCTCCGCTGATGTCTTCGCCAACTGCCCATGTGGGATCTTGTAGATCTCGCTCAAATAGAAAGCTGTTCAGAGCGCCGCGATCAAATATCCCTCGAGCAATCCCAATGTGATGAATCACCAGCAGCGGTAAACGTCGAGCGTATGCGAGGCCCGCCTCAATATGGTTCCACTCAGTTGGTAAAAGTATACGTGCTTCTATGCGTCGGTCACGCAATGAGCCCGCCTCGATTTCAATTTGAGGGTAACCAAGAATGACTGCACCGCGACACTTGTCGAGAAGCTGAATAACTTCGTCAAGGGGCGCTTTTGTAGGGTAGTCTGTTGCGCCTAGCGTGTGCGGGATGAGATCAAGGTCGTTCAGTCGCGTGAGGAAAACATCCAGTCCTTGTCGAAAGGATTCGTGAAGCCATGTCGGGCGGCTAACGAATACGTTCATCAATGCCTCAATCGCCCTAAAAAAGGCCGTCTAACGAAACCACAGAAGAAGTGTCTGATCATCTTGCCACGGTTGAACCGGCAGGGCAATCTAAAATATATGGGAGGCAACGCAGCCATGGTCCATCACAAATACATTGATACGCTGATGACCGATAATGGCAAAGAGTTCGCCAAACTGTTTCGAGTCGAAGGTTGTAGCGTGCGTGACGCATTTGATTACGGTAACTCGCCAAGCGTCCAGGTTGACGGCCTACGGTGCTTACGGTGAGTGAGTGTAAGATTCGCCTGGTATGGGCTAATTTTGTCCGGGCTTTGGACGATCGTGGAACGGTGATAGTGCTGTGCGATTCATCTTGTCGGAACGAGCATCTATGGCGTCATAAGGATCATCGGTTCAATAAATTAACGTGGAGATAAATAGCATGCAGCGCAAACAACTTGGCATTGCAGTCATCGGCTCGGGCAGAATCGGGACACTGCGCGCGCGGCTGGCGGCAAAACATCCGGCCGTCGGCTTTCTCGCGATATCCGACCTCGATCCCGCGCGCGCCCGCGCGCTCGCCGAGCAGACCGGCGCCGACTTTCACTCGGGCGACAACAACGAAGTCATCTCACGACCGGAAGTGAACGCGGTATTTGTGTCCACGCCAGAGGGCGAGCACTCCGCGCCCGTGCGCAAAGCGCTGGAACTCGGCAAGCCGGTATTGGTGGAAAAGCCGCTCGCGCTTACCCTCAGGGACGCGGACGATATGCTGGCGATGCTCAGGCAGACCGGCGGCGAACTGCGCGTCGGCTACAGCCGCCGCTACAAGGAATGTTTTCTGCGCGCCAAGGAGCAGATATCGCAGGGGCGGCTGGGCCAGATCATCGGCGGCAGCGCGCGCGTCTACAATTCACGCGCCCAGGCATTCAATATTCTCAAACGCGATCCGCATGCGACACCGGTGCTCGACGTGCTGACCTATTACGTCGACCTGATGTGCTGGTACCTCGGGGGCAATCCGCCGGTGGAAATCGTGGCGCGCGGCAAGCGGGGACTCGTTTTCAAGCCCGCAGGGCACGACGTGGACGACATGACATGGGCGATGGTCACGTTCGCCGACGGGGCGGTGATCAACCTGGGCGTGAGCTACTCGCTGCCGGCCCTTTATCCCGCGCAGGGACAATCTTCGCGCATTGAATTGCTCGGCGTGGACGGCTCGATGATCGTCGACGACGATCATCTCGACCATCTGCTCTATTCGGAGCGGGGCGTGCCCCATGGCTACATGCCTGACCATACGGTCAACATGGCGTTTCTCGGAGCCAATACGCCGGGTGAGTGGGCGATGGGCAACTTCTGGGGTCCGCTCGGCAACGAGACGCGCGCCTGGCTCGATCATCTGGCCACCGGCAGCCCATGCGTGCACACCACACCCGAGCAGGCTCGCATCAATCTGGAAACGACCATCGCGATACAGCGTGCCGCGGATACCGGCAAAGCGATCAGGCTGCCGCTCGAAACCTGAACGTACCGTTATTCGAGCTTGATGCCGGCGTCGCGGACCACCTTGGTCCATTTCGCCAGGTCTTCGCGCAGGAAGCGCGCAAATTCTTCGGGTGTGCTTTCGAGCGTCTCGGCGCCCAGACGCGTGAAGCTGTCGCGCGTGGCCTTGGTCCGCAAGGTTTTGATAAGCGCTGCATGCACCTTCATTACGATATCCCGTGGGGTCGCCGCCGGCAGCACGATGCCGGTCCAGGTGCTCGCATCAAACCCGGGAATTCCCGACTCAGCGATCGTCGGTAATTCCGGCATCGCTGCCGCGCGCTTCGCGGTGGTCACTGCCAATGCGCGCAGCTTGCCGGCCTGTATGAATCCAATCGAGGCCGACAACTGGTCGAAGTAGATATCGATCTGACCCCCAATCAGATCGATCAGTCCCGGGCCGCTGCCTTTGTACGGAATGTGGATGAACCTGGTGCCCGTGGCGCTCTGGAACAGCTCGGCGGCCAGATGATTGGTGGTGCCGGCTCCCGGTGTGCCCATGGTGATTTTGCCGGGGCGCGACTTCGCGAGCGTAATGAGTTCCTTGACGCTGCGCGCCGGGATCGATGGATGCATTTCCAGCACCAGGGGCACATTCGATAGCAGCGAGGTCGTCGCAAAATCCTTGATCGGGTCGTAGTTGAGCCTGGGATACAGCGGAGGCGCCGTCGATAGCGTGCCGGTGGAGCCGAGCAGTAGCGTGTAGCCGTCCGGTGCCGACTTGGCGCCGAGCTCCGCACCGATGGTGCCGCCGGCGCCGCCGCGATTGTCGATCACTACCTGCTGGCCGAGCGCTTCGGTGAGACCGGGCGCGATGGTGCGCGCAGTAATGTCGATGTTGCCCCCCGGTGGGTACGGCACGATGATGCGAAGGGTTTTTTCCGGATAAGCTGCGTGCGCGGCGGACGCAGCAACAAGCAGCGACGCGGCAAGTATCAGCGGTAGAGAACGGTTTTTCATGATTCCTCCGGGAAATGCGTTGTGCAGCGCGCGCGCAGTGTTATCGGTACAGCGTCGCATGGTAATCAATCGCCGGGAGCGGCGCAAATCGCTGGAAATCGCATTATAATCCGGACACCCTGATCCCATCGCTCCGTCTGCCTTAGCCCGCGCCGTCTCACGAACCACGAGCCACGATCAACGAACCGCGAACCACGATCTTCCATGATTCCATCCCAACGCTTGCCGTATTCCGCGATCGTCGATCGCGCGCCGCTCAAGCTGCCGCGTGGCGTGCGGCTCGTGGTGTGGCCCATCGTCAACGTCGAAGTGTGGGACATCGGCCGGCCGATGCCGCGCCAGGTGCTGCCGCCGCCGACCGGCGTCACGCGGCTGCCGGACGTTCCGCATTGGGCGTGGCACGAATACGGTATGCGCGTCGGCTTCTGGCGCATGAAAGCTTTGCTTGACCGGCTGAAAATCACGCCCACGCTGTCGGTCAATGCGCGGGTCTGCACCGATTACCCGCGCGTGGCGCAGGCGGCGCGCGACGCCGGCTGGGAGTTCATGGGACACTCCTACGACCAGCGTCCGATCCAACTCGAGCCCAACCAGCGCGCGACGATACGCAGGGCGGTCAAGGTGATCAAAGCCTACACCGGCAAGCAGCCGGTCGGCTGGCTCGGACCCGGGTTCACCGAAACCCTCGACACGCCGGACCTGCTCGCGGAAGCCGGCATCAAGTACATCGCCGACTGGCCCCTCGATGACGAGCCGTGCGAGCTCAGGACCAAACACGGCACGCTGCTGTCGCTGCCCTACAGCATCGAGCTCAACGACATCGCGATGATGATGGTGCAGCACCACCCGGCGTCTGAGTTCGTGACGCGGTGCATGGATTACTTCGAGCGGTTGTACGCGGAATCGAAGTCGCGCGCAAAGATCATGTCGATCGCCGTGCATCCGTATATTTCGGGCACGCCGTACCGGATCAAGTATTTCGAGCAGGTGCTCACGGCGCTGAGCAAGCAGCCCGGCGTGGTGTTCTGGACCGGCGAGCAGATCATGAACTGGTACGCGGCGAGCCGCGGCAAGGTTTGATTTTTGTCAAAGGCGCCGCGTAAGCCTATGGTAGGCTGGACCGGCTTCAGAAACGCCTTGAAGAAGAACAGCAAGTCGATGTTTTACAAGGGACGTCGTACGGCTTTCCCGGAAGCGTATGTTCGGATGAATAACCTTATGAATCAAATGGTTTCGTGCATTTTTGGAAAATGTTGTAGAATAAAAACTCGCGGGCAGAGAAGGGTTTTCCTGGCTTCGTTTCGCTCGCAATGACCCGACCGCACCGTTACGGAAATCGGTCCAACATCACCCACCACACAAGGAGCATTCCAATGGCAGCCACACCCTGGAAATCAAAAGACTGGTACGTAAGCCAGTGGAATTATGAAAAGGAAGTCACCAAAGACTTCAAGTTCGCCAAGAACATCAAGGTGCACGACATCACGCTGCGTGACGGCGAGCAGCAGACCGGCATCATCATGACCAAGGATGACAAGATCCGCATCGCCGAGGGACTGGCTGAAGCGGGTGTGCATCGGATCGAAGCCGGCATGCCGATCGTCTCGCCATCGGATGCCGAGGCCATCAAGGAAATCGTCAAGCGCAATCTGGGGCCGCAGATCTTCGCGTTCTCGCGCTGCATGAAAGAAGACGTCCAGCGCGCGATCGATACCGGCGTCAACGGCGTGGTGATGGAAATTCCGTCCAGCCAGCACATGGTCGATCTCGCCTACAAATGGCCGATGGAGAAGGCAATCGAGACTTCCATCGAAGCCACCAAATTTGCACGCGACAACGGGCTCGAAGTGGTGTTCTTCCCGATCGACTTTTCGCGCTCCGAAATGAACTGGGTATTGAACCTGATCGAGCGCGTCGCTACCGAGGGCCACATGGACGCGCTGGCGTTGGTCGACACCTTTGGCGTCGTTTCGCCTCATGCGATGCAGTATTTCGTGCGCCAGGTCAAGAAGCGCATCAACAAACGCCTCGAAGCCCACTTCCACCAGGATTTCGGCATGGGCGTGGCGAATACCATCATGGCGCTGGCCGAAGGCGTCGAAGTAATGCATACGACCGTTCTCGGCGTTGGCGAACGCGCCGGCAATACGCCGATGGAAGAAACCGTGATGGCGTTATTGACGATGTACGGGATAGACGTAGGGCTTGACTACACCAAGCTGACTTCGCTTGCCAACCTGGTGCAGAAGATTACCGGAGTTGCGGTGCCGTCGAACAAACCGATTGTCGGCAAAGCTCTGTATCAGATCGAATCCGGCATTATCGCGAGCTGGTACAAGAACTGCGGTGAGGAGTACGCGACCGAATTGTTCCCCGTCCGTTGGAACGCCGTTGGGCAACCGGCCCCGGTAGTGGTGATGGGCAAGGGCAGCGGCATCGATTCGGTCAAGATGTGGCTTGAGCATGCGGGTATTGAAGCGAGCGATGAAGAGGCTTTGATGATCACTGCGGCGGTCAAGCGCTATTCGCTGAACAGCAAGCAACTGCTGACCGAAGCCGAGTTCCGCAAGGTTGCCGAGGATGTGATTGGCCAGCGCGCCGCAGCGTAGTGTGCGTGTGAATCGGTGATTTGACGCCAGCAGCAAAACGCCCCGGCCGCTCACGCACCGGGGCGTTTTTTTTGGGTGGTTCGGAACGGCTAATCGGCTCGCTGCAGGTCAGCCATCATCGCCGCGAGGAAGCGTCCGGCTTCGCCGCCGGTTACCGCGCGGTGATCGAACGTCAGCGACAGCGGCAGGATGCGGTGCACCGCGGGTTTGTCATCAACGACGACCACTTCCTTGCTGATGCGTCCCGCGCCGACGATTGCGACCGTCGGTGGCAGCACGATCGGAGACGCATAGCGGCCGGCGATCGAGCCGTAGTTCGACAGCGTGATGGTGTTCGCGCGCAGATCTTCGGGCGGCACTTTGCGATTGCGCGTGTCCTGGACCAGCCTGGCCAGTGAGGTTTTCAGTTCCTCCGGCGCGCGCTGCTCGACGTTACGCAACACCGGCACCAGCAGGCCATCGGGGGTGTCGACCGCGATGCCGAGATCGACATTTTTCAATAGCCGCCTGCCGACCGCCTGACTGTCATACCAGGCATTGAGCGACGGCTCGGCGCGGGCGGCGGCGACAATTGCACGGATCAGGCGCAGCATGACGCTGGCGTCTTCGGGCCAGGCGTCGATGTCGGCGTCGTCCATGATGGTGGCGCAGGCGACTTCGGCGTGCGCGAGCGTCATGCTTTGCGCCATCACCTTGCGCACGCCGCGCAGCAGTTCCTGCGGGCCGAGCTCGGCGAGGATGCGTGCTGCGCGTTGCACGTCGTTGGCGGTGATCAGGCCGTCGGCGCCGGTCGGCGTCACCATCGTGAGATCGATGTTGAGCTTGCGCGCCAACGCGCGTACCGCCGGCATCGCCTTGATGCCGTGTGCGAGCGGCGTCGCGCCGGCGGGCGCCTCGGCGATCACCTGCTGGCCGATCTCGACTTTGCCGACGACGGTACCGGTGTCGGAGTCATCACCGCCCTCGAACGCAATCAGCGGCGCGCCGACTCGAGCGACGTCGCGCTCGGCGCCGTAGAGCTTGACGATCCTGCCCGCATAAGGGGCCGGGATATCGACGATAGCCTTGGCGGTCTCGACCGACACCAGCGGCTGATCGATCGCGACTTCGTCGCCCGCCTTGACGTGCCACTGGACAATTTCCGCTTCCTGCAGGCCTTCGCCAAGGTCGGGCAGCTTGAAAATTTTCATGGGTTTCAGGTTACGCGAATTGGAGAGTCTTTTTTACTGCCGCGAGTATCTGCTGCTTGCCCGGCAGGTAATGCTGCTCGAGCCGCGCCAGCGGCACCACGATGTCGGGCGCGGTGACGCGCTGCACCGGCGCGAGCAGCGTGAGCAGACCGTGCTCCGCAAGCGTCGCCGCGATTTCGGACGCGACGCTGCAGTGGCGCGGCGCCTCGGTCACCACGACGCAGCGCCCGGTCTTGGCCACTGACGCGAGTATGGTATCGAAATCAAGCGGCTTGAGCGTGGCGACGTCGATGACCTCGGCGACGATACCTTGTTCGCCCAGTTCGTCGGCGACCTGCAGCGCCTCGTAGACCATTGCGCCCCACGTCACGAGCGTGATGTCGGTGCCTTCACGCAGGGTAAAGCACGTATCGAGCGGCAGCGCCTCGCCGTTGTCGATCACGTCCTCCTTGAACAGACGGTAGAGGCGCGTCGGTTCGAGGAACACCACCGGGTCGGGATCGCGGATCGCGGCGAGCAACAGGCCGTACGCGCGCTTCGGCGAAGAAGGATAAACCACGCGGATGCCGGGGATGTGAGCGAACATCGCGTCCGGGCTCTCGGAGTGATGCTCGGGCGGATGAATACCCGCACCGCACGGTGTGCGCAGCACCAGCGGGCAGCTCAACCGGCCTTGCGTGCGATGCCGCATGCGGCCCGCATGATTGAGAATCTGGTCGAGTGTCGTGTAGGCAAAACCCGAGAACTGGATTTCGCATACGGGCTTGAGGCCTTCGGCTGCCATGCCGATCGCCATTCCGGCGATCAGATTCTCGGCAAGCGGCGTATCCATCACGCGTTCGGGGCCGAATTTGTCGAGCAGGCCGAGTGTCGCGCGAAATACGCCACCGTCTCGGCCGACATCCTCGCCGAGCACCACGACGTCGGGGTCGTCAGCCATCGCACGCGCCAGCGCGAGATTGACCGCTTCAACCAGCGTGATTTGCGCCATTACTGTGCCGCTTCGGCTGCCACGGCAAGTATCGCCGCGCGCTGCACGGCGTAGGCCGCCGGCAGCGTAAGGTAAAGATGGTCGAACATCTGCTCGACTGGGGGCGCAGGCGTGTCGAGGTAGGCCTGTGCTGCAGCCTGCACCTGTTCGTTGCATTGCCTGAGCAGTTCTTCTTCGAGCGTCTTGTTCCACACGCCCGCTTCAGACAGGTAATTGCGCAGGCGCAGCACCGGCTCGCACTTCCATGCCGCGGCGACTTCTTCGGGAGGGCGGTAGCGCGACGCGTCGTCGGCGGTGGTGTGATCGGCGAGGCGATACGTCACGGCCTCGAGCAACGTCGGCCCGCCGCCCGAGCGCGCTTTGGCGAGTGCTTCGCGCATTGCGTGGTGCACTGCGACCACGTCGTTGCCGTCAATCTGCACGCCTTCGAAGCCGGCGGCAATAGCTTTCTGCGCCAGCGTCTGCGCGGCGCTCTGCGCTTCGCGCGGCACCGAAATCGCCCATTGGTTGTTGGTGACGACGAACACCACCGGCAGCCGCCAGGTGCCGGCGGCATTCATGCTTTCGTAGAAATCACCCTTGGAGGTTGCACCATCGCCCAGCATGCACACTGCGACGCGCGGTTGCCTGCGCAGTTTGATCGCGTAAGCGACACCCACGGCGTGCAGGCACTGCGATGCGATAGTAATGCAGACCGGGAAATCGCGGCGCGGACCCGCAAAGTCACTGCCGCGCTCGTCACCGCCCCAGTAGAGCAACAGTTCGCACATCGTGACGCCGCGCATGATCTGGGCTCCGTTCTCGCGGTAGGTGCACAGGAGTACGTCGTCCGTGGCCATGGCGGCGCCGACGCCGGCCTCGACCGCCTCCTTGCCGAGTATCGAGGCGTAGGTGCCGATCTGGCCGGTACGCTGCAGCGCGATCGCCTTGGCGTCGTAGGTGCGCATCAGCACCATCGCCCGATAGAGCGGTATCAGTGCGGCCGGATCCTGCGCAAAAGCAGGCAGCGCGGCCGCCGCCTTGCCGTGCGCGTCGAGAAACTGCAGGTATTCGATTCTGAATGTGGCTGCGGAGGTCATGGCTGAGCGCTTCGAACCCGTATTCTACCTGCAAGCAGCATTGCCAATTACGCCATGCCGACCCGGCTTGGCCGCAGGCTTGCTACCGTTCAGGCATCCGGGCGCGACGGCGGCTTATGTAGGTTACCGCATATACATCCACAGTAAACGGGAGGATACTGGCCCGTCGGGGGAATAATGACCATTCCCCGACCGAGCCGGTTTTTCTGCGCTCTTCCCGCGATTCTTGCCGCGCGATCTGCCTCCAAGACCCTTCCATGTTGCAGAAGGAGTTGGCACGTGCCCGCGAGCAATCCGGATTTTGGCGTTTTCTCCAGAGGCATCCTTGGCCAGATTGTCCTGGTCTGCGGGGCAATTACGGCCGGCGCAGGAGCGCTGACTCTCGTGGGATGGGCGATCCGCTCGAACGCGCTCATGGCCATGGGAACAGGCTACATTCGGATGGCGCCCAACACCGCTTTGCTGTTTGTCCTGCTGGGATGCGCCTTGCTGGGTCGCCAGGTCTGGCCCGCCCGCCGGGGCATTCACCGCGCTGCGGTCGTGGCTGCGCTTCTCAGCGCAGTTATGGCAGGCGTGACGCTGATCGGCTTTGCGATTGGCCTGAGCATTGACGATTGGCTGTTCCACACCACGCGGATGCTAGGAGCGGTGCCGATGGGGCGCATGTCACCGGTCACGGCGATTTGTTTCGTCCTGGCCGGCGTTTCGCTGTTGCTGTTGGAATGCCAGGCCAGCAAATGGGCCGCCATTCCGGGACCCCTGATCACACTGGTCGGAGCGGTGTGCCTGATGGGCTACTGGTTTGGGACGCCGCTGCTCTATGGCGCGGCCGTCATTCCGGTGGCATTGCCGACGTCGCTGGCATTGATGGCGCTGGGAGTCGGGCTGACCGCTGCTGCAGGGCCCGGCAACTGGCCGCTCAACATTTTGATCGGCCCTTCGACCAGTGCGCTTCTGCTGCGGACGTTGCTACCGACGGTGGTGCTCCTTGCGCTGATCAATAGTTGGATTACCGCCGTCCTGTTCGAATACTCGGATCCCCAGCTGGTGCTTGCCGCAGCGGTAACCGCCATTTCGTTCTTGCTGGTTGTCGGCCTGGTGGTTTCGTGGGTATCACGCCCGATTGGCGACGCGATAGACCGGGCGGCGGCCGAGCGCAAACTGGCCGAGGACGCGCAGCGGCAGAAGGTTGCGCTGATCGCGCAGTCCGCGGCGAAGGACCGGCTGCTCGGGCTGTTCTACGAACTGCCCTTCGTCGGACTGGCCGTCACCTCGCCCAGCAGCAAGCACTGGTTGCAGGTTAACGATTACATGTGCGAGATGCTGGGGTACACGCGCGAAGAGCTGCTGAAGCTGGCCTGGACGGAAACCACTCATCCCGACGACCTCGCTGCCAACCTGGCGCTGTTCCAGCAGCTGGCCGCGGGCGAGTTCGATGCCTTCCAGTTCGACAAGCGCTTTGTGCGCAAGGACGGCCGGATCGTCCCGACCACGATGGAGTGCAGATGCGTGCGGCGCGGGGACGGCAGTCTGGAGACCGTCGTCATCATGGTACGGAACATCACCGAGCAAAAGCGCGCCCAGGAAATCCAGGCACGGCTTGCTGCGATCGTCGAGGGATCGAATGACGCCATCATCAGCCGCGACGTCGATCGCAAGGTGCTCACCTGGAACGCTGCCGCGGAGAAAATGTTCGGCTTCACTGCGGCAGAAATCATTGGCCAGCCTATCGACTGCATCGTTCCCGAAGATCAGCGTCCGCAGGCAGTGCAGTTGCGAAAGTTGCTTCAGGCAGGACAGGCGACGCAGGCGTTCGACGCCGTGCGGCTCACCAAAGACGGCCGCCGCATCGATGTCTCGATATCCCTGTCCCCGATCAAGGACGCGAATGGTGCGGTGATCGGGGTATCCCTCGTGTTTCGCGACATTGCCGAGCGCAAGCAGGTGGAGGAAGCGCTGCTGGAAAGCCAGAAACAATTCGAGCAGCTCGCCGAGCACATCCCGCAAGCGTTCTGGATCACCGATATGCAGCGGAAGGAGCTCATTTACCTGAGCCTTGCACACCAACAGATCTACGGACAGCGGTTTTCGTCTCTCCGGTCTGTCTGGCCTGCGTGGAGGCAAGCCGTCCATGCCGAGGACCGCGAGCGCGTGCTGGCCGCCTACCGGGAAATGGGGAGCCGCGGACTTGACGAGCGGTTCCGGATACTGCAGCCGGACGGGGCCATGCGCTGGGTGCATGCGCGCGGCTTTCCGGTACGCGACGCCAATGGCACGGTGTACCGCGTCGTCGGTACCATCGAAGACATCACCGAGCGCGAGCGCGTGGAGGAATCGTTGCGCGAGTCGGAGCAAGAGTTCCGCGCGATCTTCGACGGTGCGCTCGATGGCATCCTGCTTACAGACGCGAAGACCAGGAAGCTTCTCACCGCGAATGCGGCAATGTGCGGCATGCTCGGTTACACGCACGAAGAGATCATCCGCATTGGCATCTCGGATATGCACCCAAAGCACTATCTGCCGCGCGCGATAGAGCGGTTCGAAAGACGGCTGCGCGGCGAGAGCCAGTTCGTCGCGGACATTCCGATGATCCGCAAGGACGGTTCGGTGTTTTACGCCGACATCAAGTCCGCGCTCGTTCGCTTTGGCGGCAAGGATTGTCTGTTGGGCCTATTCCGCGACATCACCGAGCGCAAGAATGCGGAAACCGCGCTGCTCGAATCTCGCGAGGCACTGCAGCTGCTCAATCAAGAACTCGAAATCAAAGTGGCGGCACGTACCAAGGATATAAAGCTGGAATCGGAGCGTCTTGATATGGCGCTGAGGAGCGCGGGCATGGCGATGTGGAATTCCGATTTGGTCACCGACCGGGTGTCTCTAGACGAGCGCTGGGCAAAGATATTAGGTGGGGAGCCGGAGGCGTGTGTCACCACGTTCAGTGAATTGTTGAAGCTGGTGCCCGCCCAGCACCGGGATCGGTTGGTGGCAGCCGCCGGGGACGTCATGAGCGGGCGCACAACCCGGTACCGGGTCGAGCACCAGGTGCGTGCCAAGAACGCCGAGTGGCGATGGATTGAAAGTCAAGGTGAGGTAGTGGAGCGGGACGCGCAGGGGCGCGCGCTGCGCATGATCGGCGTCAACGCTGACATCACCGAACGCAAGCGCATGGAAATCGCGCTCGCCGCGAACGAGGCCCAGTTGCGGAACATAACCGATCACGTTCCGGCGATGATCGGGTATTACGACGAGAACGAGTGCTGCCGTTTCGCCAACCCGAGCTATGCGGCGCTGTTCGGCCGGACGGTGCCCGGCATCCTCGGCCACCACTTGCACATGATTGCCGGGGCCGAGACTTACCGGGTCTTCGAGCCGTATGTAAGGAAGGTCCTCGATGGCGAAACGGTCCACTACGAGCGCACGCATCGACGCGGGCCCGGCGTTGAGCGTGTGCTGGACTTGACCCTTGTGCCTCACATCATCGAGCCTGGCCGGGTCGGCGGGTTCTACGTCATGGCGATGGACATCACCGAGCGCAGGCAGGCCGAGCACGCAGTGGTCGTCGCCAAGAACGAGGCGGAACAGGCCAACCGGGCCAAATCGGCTTTTCTCGCCGCCATGAGCCATGAAATCCGCACCCCGATGAACGGGGTGATTGGCATGGTCGACGTGCTGCACCAGACCAGCCTCAAGGGCTACCAGGTGGAGATCGTCGATACCATCCGGGAGTCAGCGTATTCCCTGCTGGGGATCATCGAGGACATTCTCGATTTCTCCAAGATCGAGGCGGGCAAGCTGGAGATCGAACGCGCGCCCACGCCGGTGGGCGCCGTAGTGGAGCAGGTCTGCAAGATGGTGGATCACATTGCTGCAAAGAAAGGGGTGGAACTCACCCTGTTCACCGATCCGGCGATTCCCGAAGTAGTCCTGGGCGATTCCCTGCGCTTGCGTCAGGTGCTGGTCAACCTCGTCAACAACGCCATCAAGTTTTCCAGCGGGGAGCAGCGGCAGGGCAAGGTGTCGCTGCGTGCACGCTTGGCCGATCGGAACCCGGAGCGAGTGACGGTGGAGTTTCAGCTGACCGACAACGGCATCGGCATGGATGAGCAGACGCAGTCGCGGATCTTCGCCTCCTTCAGCCAGGCCGACGTCTCCACCACCCGGCGTTTCGGCGGCACCGGGCTGGGGCTGGCCATTTCCAGCAATCTGGTGAGACTCATGGGCGGGGAGATCACGGTGCAAAGCGCGCCGGGCAAGGGCTCCACCTTCACCGTGCGCCTGCCGTTCGTGCCGCTGCCGGCCAAGTCCGATGCGGGCGCGGTGGCATCGGAAATTGCAGAGCTTTCCTGCCTGGTGGTGGGTCGCGCGGAGGGACTGGCCGACGATCTTGCCGTCTATCTCACGCATGGCGGAGCGGTCGTCGATCGCGCGCCGGATCTGGCGATCGCACGCGAACGGGCCAGCGCGTATCCGGCCGGCCTGTCGGTGTGGGTCATCGACGCCGACGACGAGCCGCCGTCCGCGGATGAATTGCACCTCGCTGCGGAGGCGCGGCCCGATCTGCAAGTCCGTTTTGTCGTCATCGGACGCGGTCAACGGCGCAAGCTGCGATCTGGGTCTCCCACCCTGATCGCGGTGGACGGCAATGTGCTCGGCCGCGAGACCTTTCTCAAGGCGGTGGCCATCACCGCTGGGCGGGTGCAGGCCGAAGTCGAGACGTCTTCCGCCAACACCGAGACGCCGATCAGGCTGGACGGCAATGTGCTCGGCCGCCAGACCTTTCTCAAGGCGGTGGCCATCGCCGCTGGGCGGGCGCAGGCGGAACCAGAGACGTATTCTCTGACCGAGGCGGTGGTCAGTAAGCCATCGCACGAACAGGCGCGGCAGCAGGGCAGGCTGATCCTGGTGGCGGAGGACAACGAAACCAACCAGAAAGTGATCCTGCGGCAACTCGACTTGCTCGGTTTCGTGGCAGATATCGCCGGTAACGGCCGCGATGCACTGGAACGCTGGCGCAGCGGCAATTACGCGCTGCTGCTCACCGATCTGCACATGCCAAAGATGGACGGCTATGAGCTGGCCGCGGCCATCCGCGCCGAAGAAAAGGGTTCCCGGCACCTTCCAATCGTCGCCCTGACCGCCAATGCCCTCGCGGGGGAAGCGGAGCGTTGCCGGGAGGCCGGCATGGACGACTACCTGAGCAAACCAGCGCCGCTGGAGAAACTGAAAGCCGTGCTGAACAAGTGGCTGCCCATCGCTGCAGAACGGATACCAGACCTTACGGCGCCACTCGCGCCACAAACTGCACCATCATTACCGGTGGACGTGAGCGTGCTCAAGACATTGGTGGGCGACGATGTGGTGGTCGTCCACGAATTTCTGCGGGATTTTCGCACCAGTTCGGCCAGGATAGCGGCGGAGCTGCGTGCTGCCTACCAAGCGGGTCAGGCAGCGGCAGCAGGGGCGGCCGCCCACAAGCTCAAATCCTCGGCTCGCTCCGTGGGCGCGCTCAAGCTGGGCGATCTGTGCGCCGATCTGGAACAGGCGGGCAAGGACGGCGGGAACGAAACACTGGCCGCGCTATTACCCGGATTCGAGCAAGAACTGGTCGCCGTGGACGGGTGCCTGGATTCGTTGTTGCAGGAACGGCCTCAGACCGCGAAATGACCGGGAGAATGATCATGGTCGAAAAATCCGCACTCAGGGTCCTGGTGGTTGATGATGAGCCGTTCATGCTCAAGCTGCTTGCCCGGATGCTGGAAAATCTCGGATATACCCAAGTGACAACCTGTGACAACGCGCGCGTTGCTCTGGATTGCATCGTTAGTCCGAACGGTGCACCGGACCTGATCTTGCTCGATCTGAACATGCCGCAAATGGACGGGATCGAATTCGTACACAAGCTGGTCGAGCGCCACTACGCCGGCAGTCTCATCCTGGTGAGTGGCGAAGACGAACGCATGCTTCAGACCACCGAGAAGCTGGTGCAGGCGCACGGCATCACGGCACTAGGTTGGCTGCACAAACCTCCTACGCTCGAAGGATTGTCCGCGCTGCTGGAGAAGTGGTCACCCCCGACGCCAGCGGGTTCGCGGGCGGCGAAGAAGAGTTACAGCGCTGACCAGGTGCGTGCCGCCATCACCAATGGCCAACTCGTCAATTACTACCAGCCGAAGGTGGCGGTCGCCACGGGGGAGGTAGTGGGCGTAGAGACATTGGTCCGCTGGCGCCATCCCGTGGACGGGATGGTGTTGCCCGACCAGTTCATCGGCGTGGCGGAAGCGCACGGCCTGATCGAGGATCTCACCCGCGTGGTGCTGACTGGCGCACTGGTCCAAGCCAAAGCCTGGCAGCAAGCGGGGCTGGTGCTGTTGGTAGCCGTCAACGTGTCGATGGATAACCTCTCCTCGCTGGAGTTTCCGGATCTCGTCGCCCGGCTTGCGGCCGAGGCGGGTGTGCCGCCGCAGGGCATTACGCTGGAAGTAACAGAAAGCAGGCTGATGCAGAACATGCGCGCGGCGCTTGAGATCCTGGCCCGGCTGCGGCTGAAGCGCTTTGGCCTGTCCATTGACGATTTCGGCACCGGGCATTCCTCGCTCGCCCAACTGCGCGACATCCCCTTCGGCGAACTCAAGATCGACCAGAGCTTCGTGCACGGCGCCGGGACGAATGCAACCATTGGCGCGATCTATGACGCGAGCCTGGGTCTGGCCAGGCAATTGGGCATGGAAGTCGTGGCCGAAGGCGTGGAAGACCGCGACGACTGGGATTTCCTGCAGCGCACGGGATGCCATCTCGCGCAGGGCTATTTCATCGCCAAGCCCATGCCCGCCGGCGATCTGCCCAGATGGATGAAGGTCTGGCAGGAGCGGGTGCGCCGCGAGTTTCTCGCCAAGGTCTGATTTTCCGTAGGGCGCGGATTTATCGCACCATCGATCCGGCGGAAACCATTCGGCGCGTTGAAGCCGCGCCCTACGCGAATGGAGCACGGCCTCTCACATGGAGAAGTGACATCGGTCAGTGTCTGATCGCTCGATTCAAGCGGTATTGGTATAATCCAACTTTCCTTGCCGCCCGCCGCTCACTGGCCGGCGGTTTTCTGTTTGCCGTGGCCGAGTCTGATCCGCGCTGCAGCATTGTATGGACAGCCGAACCCGATGAATGCGCCTGGTTTCCCCGCCGATCTGGTGCGCGATGTCGCGCGCCGCCGTACCTTCGCCATCATCTCGCATCCCGATGCGGGTAAGACCACGCTGACCGAGAAGCTGCTGCTCTACGGCGGCGCGATTCAGATGGCGGGCACGGTGAAAGCGCGCAAGAGTTCGCGTCACGCGACTTCCGACTGGATGGAGGTCGAGAAACAACGCGGCATTTCGGTGACAAGTTCGGTGATGCAGTTCGAGTACCAGGGTCACACCGTGAACCTGCTCGACACGCCCGGGCATGAGGATTTCTCGGAGGATACCTATCGCGTGCTCACTGCGGTGGACGCGGCAGTGATGGTGATCGATGCCGCCAAGGGTGTCGAGGCGCAAACCATCAAGCTGCTGGAGGTGTGCCGGCTGCGCGCGACACCCATCATCACGTTTGTGAACAAGATGGACCGCGAGGTCCGCGAGCCGCTCGCGCTGCTCGAGGAAATCGAGTCGGTGCTGAATATCGACTGCGCGCCGATTACGTGGCCGATCGGCATGGGCAAGGCGTTCCGCGGCGTGTTCCATCTGCTGCACGACCGGTTGCTGCGCTTTACTCCGGGCGAGGAGCGCCGAAGCGCAGACTCCGAAATGATAGAAGGGCTCGCGAACCCTCAACTCGATCGATTGTTTCCGGACGAGGTGGGCGCGCTGCGCAGGGACGTGGAACTAATCCGCGGCGCGAGCACGCCGTTCGATCTCGAGCGCTTTCTGGCGGGCGAACAGTCGCCGGTGTTTTTCGGTTCCGGCATCAATAATTTCGGGGTGCAGGAAATCCTGCAGGCGCTCATCGAGTGGGCGCCGCCGCCGCAGCCGCGCGATGGCGGCAGCCGCGTGGTCCAGCCTGCCGAGGCTCCCTTCAGCGGCTTCGTGTTCAAGATCCAGGCGAACATGGACCTCAAGCATCGCGACCGGATCGCATTTCTGCGCGTCTGCTCGGGCCGCTACCAGCCGGGCATGAAGGTGCATCATGGGAGGATCGGACGCGCGATGAAGCTCGGCAACGTGCACACTTTCATGGCGAACGAGCGCGTGAGGAGTGAGGATGCGGTGGCAGGTGACATCATTGGCATTCATAATCACGGGCAGTTGCAGATCGGCGATACGCTGACCGAGGGCGAGGCGCTGGGGTTCAAGGGAATACCGTATTTCGCGCCCGAGTTGTTTCGCCTCGCGCGGCCGCGCGATCCGTTCAAGGCCAAGCAGTTGAGTAAAGGGCTGCGGGAATTGGGCGAAGAGGGCGCGATCCAGGTGTTCGACTCGGGTTCCGGCAACTCGCTGCTGCTCGGAGCGGTGGGCGCGCTGCAGTTCGAGATCGTGGTGCAGCGGCTGCAAAGCGAATACAAGGTTGACGCGATATACGACATGACCCCTATTTTTGCCGCGCGCTGGCTGACCTTTCCCGACGAGGCGACGCGCCGCGGTTTTGAGCAGGAAAATGCGCAGAACCTCGCGCGCGACGTGGACGATAATCCGGTATATCTCGCCCCCAACCAATACAATCTGCAGCTTGTGATCGAGCGCTGGCCGAAGGTCGGATTTCACACGACCCGCGAACACGGACAGCGGCTGGCGCACGCGCAGCCGCCAGCAAGCGACGTTGCCTGCGAGGCCGCAACTGGGTGAGGACAGCCTGATGAAGCTTGGTTTCTTCACGATGCCCATGCATCCGCCGGGCCGCGATTACACGCAGACGCTCAAGGAGGACCGGGAAGCGGTCATATTGGCCGACAAGCTCGGCTTCTGCGAAGCATTCATCGGCGAGCACGTGACCGATATCTGCGAATCCATACCCTCGTGCCTTGCATTCATCGCAAGTGTCGCTTTCGAAACCAAACAGATCAAGCTCGGCAGCGGCACCGTCAATCTGCCCAACAGCCATCCGGCGCAGGTGGCCGCCAACGTTGCGATGCTCGATCACATGCTCGAGGGCCGCTTTCTGTTCGGCATCGGGCCCGGCGGTTTGCGCTCCGACATGGAAATGCTCGGCAACCTGGATCGTGACCGCACCGCGATGTTCGTCGAGGCCATCGACCAGATTCTTGCAATCTGGGCCGGGGATGCTCCGTACAATATCAAGGGACAGTTCTGGAACCTGTCGACCGAGCGCACGCTGCTGCGGGAGGCGGGGCAGGGCGTGATGGTCAAGCCGTATCAGCAGCCGCATCCGCCGATCGTGGTCACGGCCATCGTTCCGCATTCCAAGGGGCTGGTGGCGGCCGCCCGGCGCGGCTGGACGCCGATCACGGCGAATTTTCTGCAGCCCAACTGGGCGGCGACGCACTGGCCCATGCACGCGCAGGGCTGCGAACTCGGTGGACACAAGGCGGAACGGCGCGACTGGCGGGTCTGCAAGAGCATTTTCGTCGCCGACGATGACGCAACTGCACGGCGCTATGCGAAAGAAGTGAACGGTGCTTACGGGTTCTACTACTGGAACCTTCTCACCAAGCGCAAGGCCCGCGGCAACGTCGATATTTTCAAGCACGACCTCAACCTGCCTGATTCGGCGGTGACGATGGATTACATACTCGATAGTCTTGTGATCTGCGGCACCGTCAACAGCGTGGTCGATCAGTTGCTCGCGTTCCGCGAGATCACGGGCGACTTCGGGACGCTGCTGTATGCCGGCCACGATTGGGCCGATCCGCAGCTTGCGCGACGTTCCATGGAACTGATGGCGGAGCAGGTGATGCCTGCGGTCAATGCGGCGATAGGCGCACCGCCCGTGACCATAAAGCACGGTTGAGACCCTTGTCCTGAATTCCGATGCACGAGCCACGAACAACGAACAACGAACAACGAAGCACGAGTCACTAGCGCTGATTGAAAGTGCTAACATTGAGCGCATGAAAATTCCGCGGGCGGTGCTCACTGGAATGCCGGATGTGGCGATACTCGCCGGTGAGCGGCAGGTCAAGAATGATCCCGATTATGCGGCAGCCAAGGCCGGCAATGCAGTAGCCGCCGGTCGATTGGTGGATCGGTTTATCAGCCCACAGGCGATTGCACAGGTCAAGGTGCTGGTGGGTAATGCGCAGCCGATATTGCTGCCCGTGCATGCGCTCGAGGTTACCGGCATCAATGAGATCCCGATCGCGCTGGCCCAACGATTAGCATCAGAACTCGATCTGGAAGCCGATTTATCGGTGATCCAGGACAACACCGTCGGCCATACTGGCGCGAGCGGCTACCAACGGCTTGCCAATCCGGCACTGTTCAGCGGCAGCGTCACGGCCCATGCCGATTATTTGATCGTCGACGATTTCATCGGGCAGGGCGGTACAGTAGCCAATCTGAAGGGCTTCGTTGAAGCCAGCGGCGGCTGCGTGATCGGCGTTACGACGTTGACCGGCCGTCCTTACTCCGCTAAGCTTGCGCCCGAACCGTCGTTAATTCAGGCGGTCCGAGATAAACATGGAAACGACCTTGAAAACTGGTGGCAACAGGAATTCGGCTACGGCTTCGACCGCCTCACCCAATCAGAAGCCCGCTACCTCGAACGCTCCCCGGATGCTGACACCATCCGAAAAAGAGTGGTTGAGGCAAGACAAGGTGCGGGCGTTCCAGCTGCTGAAAGACCGCCACAAGGCAGTGTAACCAATCGAAATTTGTAATTGCCAAGCCCCTCATCACGAGGGGCTTGGTGTTTCTGGTATCCGCTGAGAGCCAGTGCGCTCAATGCAGTTGATGGCAGTGCAGGTGATGCCTGCCGTCAACGCAGCAATTGGTAGGGTGGGTTAGGCCGTCAGGCCGTAACCCACCGTTTCACCGCCACGTCCGGTGGGATACGCAACGCTACCGTAGTCCGTGCCCCTTCCACCGAAAGTACTTGAACTGTTTGAGATGAACTCCTATACTTCCTTCGTCGATGCCATCGTGCATACGATATTTGATGTTTAACCAAGCCGCATCGTCGGCATTGAAAGGAGTTCTTCCATGGGCAAATCCGTCCATCGTTTTCGCGCATCAGAAGCGCGTCGCACTACCCACCCCGTATTTCCTGCAATCGAGAAGCACTGGTTTACGGTCGCCGCACGTGATTTTCCCAAGGGGATTAGTACAGCGGCAAATGCCCGGGACCCGGTCGGGCTGAATCGGCGCGTCTATCGGGACGTCAAAGAGAGCCTTAAAGGAAACAGCACAGCCGTGCTGGGCACCTTCGACCTGATGAACAAGGGTATAACAATTCTTGCGACGAGCGTGAAGCTCCTCGACAAGGAGAAGGGTCTTTACGAAGTTACCACCGATGACGATGAAGGTGGGATCGTCGACGGGGCCCATACCGCCAAGATCGTTTGGGAGTCCAACGACGACGGAACTACCCCTGTTGAGCAGCACGTAGAGGTTTATATCCGCACTGGGATCGACTCGTCGATCATCTCCGACATCGCCAAGGGACTCAACACGGGCATACAGGTAGCCGCAGCTTCTATTTTTAATATTGACGGGGTTTTTGATTGGCTGAAGCAGGAGATTGCGGGCCAGTCGTACGAAGACCTGATTTCGTGGAAGGAGAGCGATGACGGCGAATACGATGTTCGCGACCTTATTGGAATTCTTGAGGCCCTCAATGTATTTGACTTTCCCAACGATGAGGACAGACACCCGATCGCCGCATATGAGAAGTGGTCTCTTCCGCTTGAGAAGTTTGGGGCTGACTTCAACACGCACCGCGTCAATCTGAGCGCAAGCAGGTACTACAGGCTCCGGAAACTCCTTCGTGATGGGCTTGCGCTATATGACAACATTCGGTATGACTTCCGGCCCATGCACAACGCCGCTGGGGGCAGCGCTGGACAGCTGAAAATCGTCGAAGAAGCGAGCGCCCGAAAGGGTGAGTTTCGATTTCCGTTTGCGAGCCTCGCAGACAACAAATACCGGCTGACGAAGGGCGCTACGTATCCGATCCTTGGTGCATTCCGGAATTTCGTAGAGATTGATCCGATTTCCAAAGAGGCTCAGTGGAGAGGCGGGCTCGGTGCCGTGCTGAAAGCCTGGAAGGATATGGGACCGGACCTTGTCGCAGAAACTGTTAAGGCAACCAAGGAAATCGGCAGGCTTCCCGACCAACTCGGCAAGAGTCGTTCGCACTGGACGACGATGCACATGAAGATCCAGAACCGCGTACTCCGAGCAGCCCTGTTTGCGTCGGAAGAAAAGACCCAGATGAAACGGAAATAGGCGCCACGGTTTGAGGCAAGAGGCCTGGTGCGAATCGGGCCTCTTGCGTGGCGATCGAGAATTCAGTCGCTCATCAACACCGCCAGATCCAAGTGATTTCCGGTCTCGATAAAGCGCTACATCGCATGCTTTTCTACAACGCGCTGGGCGAGAGAAACTGATAGGATTTTACCCACTGGGGGGCGAATAATGTCAGCATTCGATTTACTGTTGCAACACAAGGAATTCGTCGCGCTTGCCACCGGGGTTATCGGCACCCTTACAGGTTCAGCGGGCGCAATAATGGGCTACATCAGCTATCGGCGTACGGCGCGGTTCAAAACTTTAGATCTGCGCCTAGAACTTCGGAAGCATGAAGTGGATATCAGTGACGCGTTAGCGCAGCTACCAGACCTGCTCAAACGCGCGAAAAACTCTCGTGAAAGAATAACCGCAGCCACTGGACAAACCGGTGCTATGCAGCAGTGGCTACGTGAATTTGAGGCTGATCTTTCGGCGGTGCAGGGCCTCCAAGCCACATTTCATGCCGCTATCCGCGATTACCATGCGCTCTCTAATGTGGCGCTTGAAGAGAAATTGGTCGAGTCGCATCGGTTGCGAATAAAGATCGACCAGTATGCTGACAAGTATCGCGCCGCACTGGCAGCCGATGATAGGGAGCGAGACCACATCCGGGCAGCTCATGTTCGATAGCTATCCAGCCCGACAACCAAAACGGCTCTTGATCTGGTCAAAAAGGGAGTCAACGGCATCAAGGGCACCAATTCTCCCGGTTCTTGCCAATTTGACATGAAGAAAGCTATTTCTTCGTTGGTTCGCGCATGGCAAATTGAAAACCGAGATCCGAACGGAACTTCGCCTGGTACGGGACCAGCTCGCCTAATCTTGTCCGAAAGACGCCGTCGTAACCATAGTCTTTGGCAGGAAGGTTGAGTTGCCGCCTGATTTCAGCGGGAACCTTGCCAATGCCCCAGACCTCGGCGGCCTGCACCATCTCGTCGGTGCTTAGATATGCCTCGACAAAGACCTCGAATGCGTCGCCACGTTCCTTCTCGGTGGGGAGTTGCGCGATGCGGAGTTCAAGTTCGGCGAAGCTGCTCAGCCGCTTGTATAGCCCCAATCGCGCGTATGCGGAGGCGCGGTCGTGGCGACGCGAGCGGGGCAGCATGTGATTATTCTAACTCCGCAGCGATTGGTGGATTGCACTGCGGTGCATCCACCCTACAAGTTCTGGATTCCGGATCGTGCTGACACGCGTCCGGAATGACGACTGAGATTCAGGCCGCGGCGGCCAGAATCTCGCGTAGCACGCCTCACCCCCGACCCCGGCCCCTCGCTCGCTGCGCTGGCTCTCCCCGCAATACGCGGAGAGGGGAGGTTCTATTTGCAATCGCCGACGCGCCGCGCGGTGACGGTTTGCTGAACCGGTCCCGGCATTTCGGGGATCGTCATGGTCATGTCCATCGTCATGCTGTTGGTGGTCACGGTGCCCTTGACGTCACCGTTGAGTTTCTGGGGTCTCGTGCACGCAACCTTGTAGGAATACTTGCCGCCGGTCATGACCATGTCCTTGACCTGGCAGTCGCTGTTCGGCTCCGGTGGCATTTCAAGTGCCTTGTTGCTCTCGACATCCTTGGAACTCAGGCAGCGCCGGGAGGTCTGCGCCGGCATGGCCATCCCGGGCATATTCATCTTCATTGTATATTCGTACAGGCCGGGAGTAAGACCGGATGCTGCATAAGTGGCGGACGGCGCGCACAACATCGATAGCAGTATTACAGGGACCGCGATGATCTTCTTCATGAAACCCTCCTCGTTTCAAATGACGAACAAATCGACGAACTCATGTACCGGTGTTGCTTCTAGCCGCCGCTGATCGCGGCACAATCCGAGGATCGCGGCCTGCTGCCTGGCCGGGAAGCGGCGCGCGAGATTGGTCCTGAACTTGGCTTCGAGCAGCGGCACGCCTTGCTTGCGGCGGCGGCGATGGCCGACCGGATATTCAACCACAATGTTGGCGGTTTTGGTGCCGTCTTTGAAAAACACCTGCACCGCGTTGGCGATCGAGCGCTTGTCCGGATCGAGATAATCGCGGCTCCATTGCTGGTTCTCCACACACACCATTTTGCCGCGCAGCGCGTCCACGCGCGGATCACGGGCGATGGCGTCCTCGTAATCGGCCGCGGTCAGATTGCCCTTGATGAGCCCGATCGCGGTCATGTACTGGATGCAGTGGTCGCGGTCGGCGGGATTGCCGAGCGGACCCTGCTTGTCGATGATGCGCAGCGCCGATTCGTGGGTCGTAATCACGATTTTTTTGATGTCTCCGATTCGGTCCCCGACTTCGGGATGCAGTCTGACCGCGCATTCCACCGCGGTCTGGGCGTGGAATTCGGCCGGGAACGAAATCTTGAACAGCACGTTTTCCATCACGTAGGAGCCGTAGCGGCGTGTGAACTTGAAGGGGTGACCCTTGAACGACACGTCGTAGAAGCCCCACGTCTTGGCGGTAAGCGCGGAGGGGTAGCCCATTTCGCCTTTGAGCGCCATCAGCGCCAGCCGCACCGCGCGGCTGGTGGCATCCCCCGCTGCCCATGATTTGCGCGAGCCGGTGTTGGGCGCGTGGCGGTAGGTGCGCAATGACTGCCCGTCGATCCACGCATTCGATACCGCATTGATCACTTCGTCGCGCGTGCCGCCAAGCATCGCGGCGACGACTGCGGTGGTTGCGACCTTCACCAGCACCACATGGTCGAGGCCGACGCGGTTGAAGCTGTTCTCCAGCGCGATCACGCCCTGGATTTCGTGCGCCTTGATCATGCCGGTCAGCACGTCGCGCATCACGAGCGGCTTTTTGCCGCCGGCCACCCGGCTGCGCGACAGGTAATCAGCGGTGGCCAGAATGCCGCCGAAGTTGTCCGACGGATGACCCCATTCGGCGGCAAGCCAGGTGTCGTTGAAGTCGAGCCAGCGGATCATGCAGCCGATGTTGAAGGCAGCTGCGACAGGGTCGAGTTGGAACGAGGTGCCGGGGACCCTGGCGCCGTTCGGCACTACGGTGCCGGCAACTACGGGCCCCATCAGTTTGGTGCACGCCGGATAGGACAGCGCTTCGAGGCCGCAGCCGAGCGTATCCATCAGGCACAACCGCGCGGTGTCGTATGCGGCTGCACTCTTGATTTTGTAGCCGAGCGCGTAATCGGCGATATCGACCAGGACTCGGTCGGGCTTGGGGCGAACGTTGGAGATTTGTGATGACATGAAATTCCGATTAAATCGTTTTTATTCTGTTTGCCTGGGGAGTTTTCCCCGCTCGCCGATCGGCACGAGCTTGCGCGGCTCGGGGCCGGTATAGTTCGCGGTCGGACGGATGATCTTGCCGTCGATGCGCTGCTCGATCACGTGCGCCGCCCAGCCGCTGGTGCGCGAGATCACGAAGATCGGCGTG
>Ga0082335_1001486_pt1 | contig 49316 bp, 38 predicted proteins | sample Subgrocontami58m_FD_72375 | JGI IMG/M metagenome (GOLD analysis project Ga0082335, IMG submission 72375) | Subsurface groundwater microbial communities from S. Glens Falls, New York, USA - GMW37 contaminated, 5.8 m (SPADES assembly) (version 2) ... | reverse complement strand
GGTCCTGGCCAAGGTCCGGTACGCCCAGGCGCCCGCGCCCGCCGCGCTGATTCCCCTGCCAGGTGACCGGGTGCGCCTCTGCTTCGACGAGCCCCAGCGGGCCGTGGCCCCGGGCCAAGCCGCGGTCTTTTACGACGCGAACGACCCGGACCTGGTCGTGGGCGGCGGGACAATCTGCCGGGGGGAACACAGAATGAATGCGGATTGCGGAATGCGGAGTGCGGAGTGCGCAACCCTCCGACCGGAAGGAGCGCTGGCGCATGATGCCGATGGATGACCGCGATCTGATCTGCGCAACCCTCGGTTCCCTCTCACGTCGCCTGCGCCTGGTTCGGGCCCTCTCCGCCAGCGTCCGGTTCCTGGTGGTAGGCCTGGCACTCGCTCTCGCGCCCCTCCTCTTGAAAGGGTTCTTCCCGGTCGCCAGCCCCCCCGCAGCCCTGGGCCTGGCCGGCGGCCTGGCACTCCTGGGATTCCTCTACGGCCTACTAGCGCGGCTCCCCCTGGCGCACGCGGCGCGCCTCGCGGATGGCCGGTTGCACCTGAAAGAGCGCCTGACCAGCGCGCAGGAGCACCTGGCCCTGACCGATCCCCCCGATCTCGCCCGCGCCCAGCTCGCCGAGACCGCGGCGCGCCTTCGGGAGATCCGCCCGGAGAGCGCGTTCCCCGTGCGGCTCCCCCCGGAAGCCCGCTGGGCCCCGCCCGTGGCGGCCCTGGTCCTGGCCCTCTTCCTGCTGCCCCCCCTGCCCTTGCGCCTGCCCACCGGCGCCGGCGAGCCTACCCCCCAGGCGACCAAGGCGGACGAGGAGCAGGTGCGGGAGAAACCGCTCGAGCAGAAGCTGGCGACCCCGGCCGTCCCCGACGAACTCTTCCCCAAGACGCGCGAGCGCGAGGCGCAGCGCGGCCCCCTCTCCTCACGAGAGCGCTCGGGGGATCTGGCGGCGGTCTTCCGGGACACCAAGATGAGCCAGCAGCGCCCGGACTTCGGCAGCTTCATCAAGCAGGGGGACGAGCGCCTGAAGCTCCTGGCGCGCCCCGAGAGCATCCCGGACCTGAGCCGGGACGTCACCCAGAGCCCCTACCAGGTGATGATCCGGCGGATGCAGGAACAGCTCAAGGCGGGGCGGATGCAGGGCCTGACGTGGGAGCAGATCGAGCGCCTGCTGTCCGAGCTGGGGCAGAGCGGCCAGCGGTTCGGGGCCGGCGGGCTGCCCGAGGACCTCATGAGCGAGCTGGAGGGACAGGGGGCCGGCTCCTCGGACAAGATGCTGGATGCCCTGGCCCGCGCCCTGAATCGGCTTCGCGACCGCGACGAGGCGACCCGGGGGAGGGGGCGCAACCTCCGCCAGGGGCCGTCCCGCCAGGCGGGATCGGGACAGGATCGGGGCGAGGGGGAGAGCGAGCAGGGTGAGGACGGGTCCCCTGGCGGGTCGTTGCCGGGGAAGGGCAAGTCGCTCCAGACCCGGGGCGACCCCACATCGCGGATCGGTGGCGAGAAGCAGGGCTCCACGCTGGAGGGCGATCTGCGCGAGGGGCAGATGGAGGCCTACGACACGAACCTCTCGGGGCCGGGAGCCGAGAACCTCTCGCGCCTGCCGTACATGGACGTGTTCTCGCAATACCGGAAGATGATGGAGGAGGCCCTGACCAAGGAGCCGATCCCCTTCAACTACCGGGAGCAGGTCAAGGAGTACTTCCGCTCCCTGGAGAACCGGTGAGGATCTCGCCGGAGCTGCCTTTCACGTTTCACGCGTCACGCATCACGTCCTCACGCCTCACGCCCCAGGTGAGGCCAGGTGAGGGATGACGCAACGAATCTTTGACCAGGAGTTCCTGAAACGGCTGGACAGTCTGTCCATCGTCTCCCGCAAGGTGGTGACGGGCCGGGCCAAGGGAGAACGGCGCAGCTTCCGCAAAGGGGCGGGCGTCGAGTTCCAGGACTACCGCCCCTACGTGATGGGGGACGACCTCCGCTACGTGGATTGGAACATCTACAGCCGGCTGGATAAGCTGTTCCTCAAGCTGTTCGTGGAGGAGGAGGATCTGTGCCTCCACCTCCTGGTGGACGGCAGCGCCTCCATGGGGTTCGGGCAGCCGCCGAAGCTGGAGTATGCCCTGCAGGTGGCGGCGGCGCTGGGGTACATCGGTCTCAGCAATCTGGAGCGGGTGGCCCTGGCGCACTTCTCGGGCGAGCTGACCCGCGTGCTGCGCCCGCGGCGGGGGCGCGGCCAGATCCTCCCGCTGCTGGATTTCCTGTCCACCGTGGAGGCCAAGGGCCCCACCAATCTGAGCGGCTGCCTGGCCAATTACGCCCTGCGCAGCCGGGTACCGGGCGTGGTGGTGGTGCTGACCGACCTCCTGGATCCCGGGGGCTACGCCGACGGCCTGAAGGCGCTTCTGCAGCGTCGCTACGAGGTGTTCCTGCTGCACGTGGTGAGCGAGGAAGAGCTGCGCCCGCAACTCCGGGGCGATCTGACGCTCGTGGATGCGGAGGGGGGCGACAGCCGCGAGGTCAGCGTGGATCGCGGGGCGCTGGAACGGTACCAGGCGCGCCTCCACAGCCACTTCGCCGAGGCCGAGCAGTTCTGCGCCCGCCACCGCATCGACTACATGCGTACCAGCACCGCGGTGCCCTTTCAGGACCTGATCCTCCGGTACCTTCGGCGCGGCGGATTCCTGCGATGACGTTCCTCAACCCGGCCGCATTCCTGCTGCTCCTCACGATCCCGGTGGTCATCCTGTTCCACCTGCTGAAGATCCGCCGGCAGCAGGCGGTGGTCAGCAGCACGCTCCTGTGGGGGGAGAGCCTGCGGGACCAGCAGGCCAGCGCCCCCTTCCGCCGCCTGAAGCCGAACCTCCTGCTCCTGCTCCAGATCCTGGCGCTGTTGGCCTTGGCGGTCGCCCTGGCCAGGCCGGCGCGGACAGTCCTGGCCACGGGCTACGAGCGGAACGTCTTCATCCTGGATGTCTCGGCCAGTATGCAGGCCCGGGACCTGCCGGGGTCGCGCTTCACCGCGGCGAAACACGCCGCCCTGGCGGAGGTCGAACGGCTGCGACCCGGCCAGCAGGCCATGGTCATCGTCTCCGGACACGAGCCCCGGGTGCTGGTTCCTTTCACCGAGGAACAGCGGGTGCTGCGGCAGGCCATCCAGGCCCTCGAGCCGCTGGACGTGGAGGGCGAGCTGTCCGGGGCCTTCCGCCTGGCCCAGGCCAATCTGCAGCAGGGCGGCCGGCCGGCCGTGATCCACGCCTTCACCGACGGGGCCTTTGACGCGCCGAGCCTGCCGGACATGGGCGGGGCGGCCATCCGCTGGCACCGGTTCGCCCAGCGCGGCAAGAACATCGGCATCACTGCCTTCGAGACGCGCAAGACCTACTTCGGCGCCTATGATTACCAGGCCTTCCTGTCGGTGGCGAACTACAGCAGCGAGACTGCGACTTTCGACCTCACCCTCACGCTGGAGGGGACGCTCCTGAAGGCGGAGCGCGTCACGCTGGGCCCCGAGGTCAAGCGCTCCCTGGTCATCCCATTCACTCACAACGGCGGCGGGATCCTGCGGGCGGAGATCAACGCCGAGGACGAGCTGGCCGTGGACAACCGGGCCCTGGCCGTCCTCCCGCCTCCGCGCCCCCTCCGGGCGCTCCTGATCAGCGGAGGCAACGCCTTCCTGGAGAAGGCGCTAACGGCGGACACCCAGATCCAAATGGAGGTGGGGACGCTGGATTCCCTGGCCCAGGCGGCCCAGTACGACGTGGTGATCCTGGACAGCGTCCCGGCGAAGACGGTGCCCCCCGGGCGGTACCTGCTCATCAACACCCTCCCGGAGGGGATCCCGCTGGAACTCCTCGGTCGCGTGGACGAGCCGCCCATCATCGACTGGGACCGGTCCCATCCCGTGATGCGCTACCTGGACCTCTCCAAGGTGGCGGTCCAGGATGCCATGCGGGTCCGCCCCGTAGGGAGCGGCCGCGCCCTGGTGGAGTCCAACCTCACGCCGCTCATCTACGCCCTGGACGAACGGCGGGTGAAGGCGGTCTTCGTCGGCTTCGATCTGTACCGGACCGATTTCCCCCTCCGCGTGGCGTTCCCCCTGTTCGTCAGCAATGCCCTCCGGTGGCTGTCCCCCAGCCAGATCGAGGACGCGGGCCTGCAGCTGCGCGCGGGCCAGCCCCTGACGGCCAGCCTGCCGGCGGGGATGCGCGAGGCCACACTCACCGATCCCGCGGGCAAGAGCCGGACGCTGCGGGCGGACGCGGACGGACGGGTGAGCTTCGTCGACACCGGCCGCGCCGGCATCTACACGCTGAGGGCGGGGGCGTGGGAGCAGCGCTTCGCCGTGAACCTGCTCTCGGACGGGGAGTCCAACGTCGCCCCCCGCGCCCAGGCCCTTCCGGAGCGGGCCGGCCAGGGAGCCCCCGAGGACGAGGCCGCCGCCTTCCCCTCGCGCCAGGAACTCTGGCGGCTCTTCGCCCTCTTGGGCCTGCTCCTGCTCTGCCTGGAGGGGGCCCTGTACCACCGCCAGGCGCACGGCAGCTGGCCGCTCGGCGCCGTGGTCCTCCGGGGCGTCGTGGTCCTGCTCCTGATCCTGGGGTTGTCCGGGGCGGGCCTGCACCATACCACCGACCAGCTCAACGTCCTGTTCCTGCTGGACGCCTCGGACAGCGTCTCGCTGGAGAACCGGGTGAAGGCCCGACAGTACGTCCAGGAAGCGGTCAAGGCCGCGGGCAAGCGGGACCGATACGGGGTGGTGGCCTTCGGGGGGAGCCCGGTGCTGGAGGCCCCGTTGGGCAGCGGCCCCTTGCCGGAGAAGCCGCCCGGCGTGGCTGATTCCCGTGCCACGGACATCGGGGGGGCCATCAAGCTGGCCCTGGCAGCGTTCCCCCGGGAGGGGGCGAAGCGGATCGTCCTCCTGACCGACGGGAACGAGAACCAGGGGAACGCGCGGGAGGCCGCCCAACGGGCGCAGGCCGAGGGGGTGGACATCCACGTGGTGCCCCTGCGGAACGAATACGTAGGCGAGGTCCTGGTGGAGCGCCTGGTGGTTCCCCAGGAGGTGAAGTTCGGCGAATCCTTCCTGGTCCGGGTCGTGGCCTGGAGCGCGAAGGAGACCACGGGCCGGATCTCCCTGTACCGGGATGGGGAGTTCGTGGGGGCCCAGCCCGTCAAGCTCACGCCGGGGAAGAACGTGTTCGCCTACCAGCAGTCCATTGACCAGGGCGGATTCCACGTCTTCCAGGCGCGCCTGGAGGCGCCCGATGACGTGGTGGAGGAGAACAACCGGGGCGTGGGGCTGGTGGCGGTCCGGGGCCGGCCGCACGTCCTGTATGTGGAGAAGGACCGGGACCAGGGGGCGCATCTCCTGAACGCCCTGCGGACCCAGAACCTCCAGGTGGAGATGGTCGGGCCCGAGGCCCTGCCCGCCACCATGGAGGGCCTCACCCGGTACGACTCCATCATCCTGAGCAACATCTCCGCCCTGCGCATGACGAAGCCGCAGATGGAACTGCTGCGCAACTACGTCCGGGACCAGGGGGGTGGCCTGGTCATGCTGGGCGGCGAGGAGAGCTTCGGCGTGGGCGGCTACTACCACACGGCCGTCGAGGAGGCCCTCCCCGTGACCATGGAGGCCCGGCAGAAGGTGGAGATCCCCTCCCTGGCGGTGGTGCTGGTCATCGACCGGTCCGGCAGCATGGAGACCAGTGTGGACCCCCGCTTCTCCAAGCTGGACCTGGCGAAGGAGGCCGCCCAGCTCGTGGTGGAGCTTTTGGACGAGCGCAACGAGGTCGGGATCATCGCCTTCGACACCGCCTGGAGCTGGGTCGTGCCCATGGGCCTCGCCAACGACAAGGACCGGATCCTCAAGGAGATCGCCACCATCAAGGCGGGCGGGGGCACCGACCTGTTCCCGCCCCTGAAGGAGGCGTACCAGACCATCTTCGACCGGAAGGCGCTCCTGCGCCACGTCCTGGTGCTCTCCGACGGCGAGGTGACGGTGGCGGACTTCGCGGGCCTGGTGCGCCGGATGCAGAAGGACAAGATCACCGTCTCCTCCGTGGCCATCGGCAAGGACTCGGACATCCGCTTCATGACGGACCTCTCCCGCTGGGGCCGGGGTCGCTTCTACTACACCGAGGACGTCTACAGCATCCCCCGGATCCTGACCCTGGAGACGCAGCTGGCCAGCAAGGCCTCCATCATCGAGCAGCCCTTCCGCCCCGTGCTCAGCCACGCGGGCCACGAGATCGCCCAGGACATCCGGTGGGACCAGGTCCCGCCCCTGGGCGGATACGTGTCCACCACGCCCAAGCCGACGGCGGATACGATTCTGATCTCTCACCAGCGGGACCCGATCCTGGCGGCCTGGCGTTACGGCCTGGGGCGCACGGTGGCCTTCACCTCCGACGCCAAGGCCAAGTGGGGCATTCTCTGGGTGAAGTGGGACGAGTTCAGCAAGCTCTTCGGCCAGACGGTCCGCTGGACGCTCCGAACGGCGCAGCGGAACGAGGTGGTGACGTCGGTCGTCCAGCGGGGAGGGCGGGGCGAGGTCCAGCTCGAGGCCGTGGACGCCAAAGGAGAGTTCGTGAACTTCCTGGAGGCCAATGCCGGCGTGGTCTACCCGGACAAGACGCAGGGGGTGCTGCCGCTGGTACAGGTGGGCCCCGGGCGCTACCGCGGCGCCTTCCCGGCGGCGGAGCAGGGGGCCTACCTGGTGGGCGTCGCGGAACGGAAGGATCAGAAGATGGTCGGCTCCGAGGTGGCGTCACTGGTGGTCCCCTACTCGCCGGAGCATCGGGCGCTCTCGGTCAACGAGGGGCTGCTCCGCGACGTGGCGACCGTCTCGGGCGGCACCGCGCCCTCGCAGCCGGGGCAGAGCTTTACCCAGAACCGGCGGAAGGCCCGCGTCTGGATCGAGGCCTGGCCGTATCTGCTGGGCCTGGCCCTCCTCCTGTTCCTGCCGGACGTGGCCATCCGGCGGCTCCAACTGCGAGGGCGCCTGTGGGGCAAGCTCGCTGGCCGGAGCGGGCCGCGTCCGGCCGGTCCGGGCGGCGCGACGGGGCGAGCGGAGGGGGACGCTGCCGGACACGTGGCTGCGCGGTTCGGGGGCCGCGGGCGGCGGAGGTAGCGACGATGTATCCCCGGCCGGCCCCGGATGACCTGCGCGGAAGGCGATTGGCGGACAGAGCGAAATCCACAAGGGGTGACACCAATGAACACGAGAAGCACGTGGGGCGGGACCCGTTTGGTCGTGCTCGTCATGGCCGCCCTGTGGGTGGCGGCACTCGCCGGGCGAGCGAACGGACAGGCGCCGGCCGCGCCGCCTCCGATCGCGGCACCCAGGGTCCCGCTGGCGGTGATACCGTTCACGGGGCCTGCCGCGGGCGTGCCCGAAGGATTCGGCGACGCGCTGAGTGAGGCGGTCCGCCACGGGCTGCGGCAGGTCCGAGCGGTGCGCCTGGTGGATTCGGAGGGCATCGTCGCGTCAGGGCAGCGCGTGAACGTCTCGGTGGCGGACGTCCTGACCGACGAGGCCGCGCTCCGGCTGGCGCGAGACCTCCAGGTTCTGGGGCTTCTGACCGGTACCTATGCCCTGGACGGCGACACCCTGAGGGTCCAGGCCCGGATTGCGGACATCGGCGGGGGGCAGGTCGGCCACGTCATCGTGGGCGAGGAGATCGTGGGCCCGCTGAGCGACTTCCTGGCGGGTCAGGGGCGGATCGCCCGGCAACTCCTCCGGCATTTCCAGGTGCGGGTGACGCCGCACGATGAGCGGCGGCTGCAGACGGCCTTCACCAAGCAGACCGACTCGCTGGAGGCCTACGCCCTCTTCGCCCGGGCCATGTGGCAGCAGGGGCTGAAGACCCGGGAGGGGCACGAGCAGGCCATTCCCCTCTACGGCAAGGCATTGGAGGCGGACCAAAACTTCGCCCCGGCCCACTTCGGGCTGGGGATCTCGCTACACGCCACCAACAACCGGTGGAAGGCCTCGGGCGAGTTCCGGAAGGCGATCCAGCTCGATCCGACCTTCACGGACGCCTACAAGTGGCTGGGCGATCTCTTGGTCAACAGCCCGCGCCGCCTGTACGATCAGGCGATCCAGGCGTACCAGAAGGCCGTGGAGCTGTCGCCGGACTACGCGGAGGCGTTCGTCGGGCTGGGGGACGCCCGCCAGGCCAAGGGCCAGTACGACGAGGCCATCGCCGAGTACCGGAAGGCGCTGCAGCTGGAACCGGAGAACGCGCGGGTGCACTTCGGCCTGGGCAAGATCTACTACAACGAGAAGCAACTCTACCACGAGTCCGTGGCCGAGCATCAACGGGCCATCCAGCTGGACCCCAAGTTCCTGGAGGCGCACCTGAGCCTGGGCGAGATCTACGAAGAGAAGGGTCTGTACCAGGACGCCATCGCCCGCTACAGCCACGTCCTGTCCCTCGACACCCGCCACCCGGGCGCCACCTACGGGTTGGCCCTGGCATACGAGAAGGTGGACGCGAAGAGGGCCATCGAGCAGTGGGAGCGCTACATCGAGTTGGCCTCCACGCTGCCGTCGGAGAAGGACTGGGTGGACATCGCCCGGAAGCACCTGAACAAGCTGCGCAGGGGAGAATCGTCCAACTGAGAGTCGTGAGCCGAGAGCCGCGATTCGTGAATCGTGAAACGTGATGCGTGAAACGTAATTCAGGGTTTCCTGTTTGGTCACGTTTCACGGTTCACGCGTCACGCTTCAGGCATCAGAAAGCCTGACGACCCACAACGAGGGGCCACATGCGCGCCGAAGAACGAGCCGAACAGTTCCGCGAAGTGTTCACGTCGCTCACGCGGGAGATCGCCAAGGTGGTGGTGGGCCACGAGGAGATCATCCGTGGCGTCCTGGTCTGCCTGTTTTCCGGGGGCCACGCCCTGCTGGAGGGGGTCCCGGGCCTGGGGAAGACCCTGCTGGTCAAGACCCTGTCGGAGAGCCTGGATCTCCGTTTCTCCCGGATCCAGTTCACGCCGGACCTGATGCCCGCCGACATCATCGGGACCAACATCGTGGTGGAGACGCCGGGGGGAGGTCGCCACTTCACCTTCCAGGCCGGGGCGCTCTTCGGGCAGATCGTCCTGGCGGACGAAGTCAATCGGGCGACCCCCAAGACCCAGTCCGCCCTCTTGGAGGCCATGCAGGAGCTGTCGGTCACGGTGGGCGGCGTCCATCACGCCCTGGCGCCGCCGTTCTTCGTCCTGGCGACCCAGAACCCCATCGAGATGGAGGGGACCTATCCCCTGCCGGAGGCGCAACTGGACCGGTTCCTCCTGAAGCTCAAGGTGCGGTATCCGAGCGCCGCGGAACTCTCCGAGATCGTCGAGCGCACCACCCGGCCGCAGACGGAGCTGGTGCAGAAGGCGACGGACGGCCCCGAGGTGGAGGCCATGAAGGCATTGGTGCGGGAGGTGCCCGTCGCCCAGCCGGTCAAGGAATACGTGACCCAGTTCGTTCTGGCCACCCGGCCGGAGCACCCGGGGGCCTCTGAGATGGTGCGGCGCTTCGTGCGCTACGGCAGCTCGCCGCGGGGTGCCCAGGCGCTGGTCCTGGGCGGAAAGGTGCAGGCCCTCCTGGACGGTCGGTTCAACGTGAGCTTCGAGGACGTGCGGGCGGTGGCCCTCGCCGCGCTCCGGCACCGGTTGATCCTGTCCTTCGAGGGCGAGGCGGAGGGGATTGACCCCGACCAGATCCTGGAGGACGTCCTGTCCCGCCTTTCGACCCAGCCGGCGAAAATGGCCCTGCTCCCCGAAGGCCTGTAAGGCCAACACCCCTCGAGGGCAGGCACGCCGTCCCGTCGGACGGTGCCTGCCCTTCGTGTTTTCGCCCACCCCAACGACGCTTATGGCTTATGGCCTATGGCGCATGGTCACGTTTGAACCATACGCAATACGGCATATGCCATGGGCCGCTTCCCCAAAGGTTGGGATCGGGAATTGGGGCTGTTGAATCGAGCGATCATCGGGCTTCTGGGAGTAATCCCAGAGCGAGGGGCTCCGGAGCAACATCTCGGTCAAGCCGACCCACATGGGGTTGAAGCTGGACGGGCGCCTCTGCCTGGAGATCCTGCTGGTGGCCGACTGCACCGTGGGGATCGCCACCCACGACGATTGGCTGATCCAGGAGGCCCGCCGGCTGGTGGGGCATTTGGGGCTCCCCCGGGACCGGTACGAATTCCAGATGCTCCTGGGGGTGCGCCCGACCCTGCGCCAGCGGCTCCGCGCCGAGGGCGAACGGGTGCGCATCTACGTGCCCTTCGGGGAGAAGTGGCGCGCCTACTGCCTGCGCCGGTTCACGGAGAATCCGGAGATCCTGCGGCACGTCCTGCGCGCGCTCTTCCGCCCCGACTTCTGAGCCCATGGGAGAGCTCGAGCGGCAGGAATGCCTGGGGTCCGGGGAATGACACGGGACGAGACCGGTTTCAGGCCCCCACCCATTCCGCATTCGATCCCCCCCTGCCACCTGCCCGACTCACTGGGCACTCGGCGCTCCGCGCTCCTCGCTCTACGTCCCTGCTTGCCTCCCGGTCCGCTGTTTGGTATAAGCCAGTAAGTCAGGGGTTATTGAGCCGAGAAGAGGAGGGCTCTGTGACCAGTGCACCAGGATCTTCCCCGACACCTGGCCCCCGACCCATATCCCTGTTTCAAGCCGTTGCCATCGAACAGCGGAGATGCCTCAAGGCCTGTCTGCCCTGCCTGCCAGTAGGTACGGCGACAAGCAGGTCGGTGGGCCCTGCGTTTGGCCCGACCCCCATCCCCCGTTCTGGGGGGATCACCGTCGGACAGCGGAATGACTCCGGGATCGGCTGGTACTCTTGACCAACCCCCAGTCCCTGCTCTCCGTGGATGGAGCCAGCGCCGATTCTCGGGTGAGGATCGGCTGGGCCTACGGCGTGCCGCCAGCAGGTAGCGCCAACTCCGCCCGGGCGCGGCACTTCATTCACCGCCTGGCCCCCAAGGGCTTCCCGGTAGCCACCGGGTTAGGCGACAAGAGCTAAAGATGTCCAATCCATTCTTCGATCGCCCCATCCTGAACTCTCCTTACGAGCGCCCATCGCGACACTGGGAGCTGGACGCCCAAGGCCAGCCGACTCAGCAAATCATCGAACGCCGCCGACGCGCAGAGTTCATCACGCCGATTCCAAAACCAAGGAAACGGAAGGGTTCAGCAGAGCAGGCGGCTTTGGTCTTCGATGAGGGCAAGGGGCTTTCAACGGCGGAGCAGCGATACGACCACACGGCCATCATCAATTCGGTTCGCCAGCAGGTGGACCAATGGCGACGACTGACAAACCCCAAAGACTGGCGTGTCACGCCTGAAACGGCCCGCCTGCTCCAGCACTGGCGGCATCACAACTACAGCAGCATCCGTCCGTTCTTCTGTCAGGTCGAGGCGGTTGAGACCGCTATCTGGCTGACTGAAGTCGCACCCCAGGTGGGCAAGGTGGGCGAGGGGTTCGTCGAACACTTGGCCAATGCCAACAACGACGCCAACCCGGAGCTCATGCGCCTCGCGCTGAAGCTGGCCACCGGTTCCGGCAAGACCACCCTCATGGCCATGCTGATCGCCTGGCAGACGATCAATGCGGTGCGGCGACCGCAGAGCAAACGCTTCACGCGCGGCTTTCTTGTCGTTGCGCCGGGGCTCACGATCAAGGATCGCCTGCGCGTGCTCCAGCCCAACGACCCGGACAGCTACTACGCCAGTCGCGAACTCGTACCGGGCGACATGCTCGATGACGTGAACCGGGCCAAGATCGTCATCACCAATTTTCATACGCTCAAACTGCGAGAGCGCATCGACCTCTCCAAGGGCGGACGCTCACTGCTTCAGGGTCGCGGCGAAGAGCTGAACACCCTCGAAACCGAAGGCCAGATGCTGCAGCGGGCGATGCCTGACCTGATGGGGCTGAAGAACATCCTCGTGCTCAATGACGAAGGCCACCACTGCTATCGAGAGAAGCCGGGAGCCAAGGACGAAGAGGACCTGAAGGGAGATGACAAGAAAGAGGCGGAGAAGAACAACGAGGCCGCCCGTCTCTGGATCTCCGGCCTGGAGGCCGTGAATCGCAAACTCGGCGTGGCACGCGTGATTGACCTGTCCGCGACCCCGTTCTTTCTGCGCGGCTCAGGCTATGCGGAGGGCACGCTCTTCCCGTGGACGATGAGCGACTTCTCGCTCATGGACGCGATCGAGTGCGGCATCGTCAAACTCCCGCGCGTCCCCGTGGCGCAAAACATCCCCGGCGATGAGATGCCCATGTTCCGCAACCTCTGGGAGAACATCCGCAAAGACATGCCCAAGAAAGGCCGGGGGAAGGCGGAAGGGCTTGATCCGCTCGCCCTGCCTACCCGTCTGCAAACGGCCCTTCAGGCGCTCTACGGGCACTACGAGAAGACCTTCAAGCTGTGGGAAGACGCCGGAATCCGCGTCCCGCCCTGTTTCATTGTGGTGTGCCAGAATACGTCCATCTCCAAGCTGGTGTACGACTTCCTCTCCGGCTTTCACCGACAGAACGACGACGGCTCGACGACCCTCGAAAATGGCCGCCTCGCCCTGTTCCGGAACTTCGATGAGCACGGAAACCCGCTGCCCCGCCCGAACACATTGCTCATCGACAGCGAGCAGCTCGAATCCGGCGACGCGCTGGATGACAATTTCCGCACCATGGCCGCCGACGAGATCGACCGCTTCCGCCGCGAGATCGCGGAACGCGGCGGCAAGCTCGCCGATGAGCTGCACAAGGGGAAGGAGCTCGATGACGTGACCCTTCTCCGCGAGGTGATGAATACGGTCGGCAAGCCCGACCAGTTGGGCGGGTCCATCCGCTGTGTGGTCTCCGTATCCATGCTGACCGAGGGCTGGGATGCCAACACCGTGACCCACGTCCTCGGCGTCCGCGCCTTTGGCACCCAGCTCCTCTGCGAGCAGGTCATCGGCCGCGCCCTGCGCCGGCAGTCTTACGAGCTGAATGAAGACGGTCCGAACAAAGGGCTCTTCAATGTGGAATACGCCGATGTCCTGGGCATTCCCTTCGACTTCACCGCCAAGCCGGTGGTCGCGCCACCACAGCCGCCGCGCGAGACCATTCAGGTCAAGGCCGTGCGGCCCGAGCGCGATGCCCTGGAGATTCGCTTCCCCCGCGTTGCGGGCTATCGCGTCGAGTTGCCCGAGGAGCGATTGACTGCCGAATTCAATGACGATTCCGTGTTGGAGCTGAGCCCGGAGCTGGTGGGCCCGTCCATCACCAGGAACGCCGGTATCATTGGCGAGTCGGTCGATCTCAGCCTGGAGCATCTGGGAGACATGCGGCCCTCCACGCTGCTATTCCACGTCACCCAGCGCCTGTTGTACACCAAATGGCGGGACGCCGGCGAAGCGCCCAAGCTCCACCTCTTCGGTCAGCTCAAGCGCATCACCAAGCAATGGATTGACGGCTACCTGGTCTGCAAAGGCGGCACCTATCCCGCGCTGCTCATGTATCAGGAACTGGCCGACATGGCCTGCAATCGCATCACCGCTGGCATCACCCGCGCGTTCGAGGGTGAGCGACCAATCAAGGCCGTGCTCGATCCCTACAACCCATCCGGCTCCACCGCGCACGTGAATTTCAATACCTCCAAGACCGACCGCTGGGAGACGGACTCACGCCGCTGCCACATCAACTGGGTCGTCCTCGACAGCGACTGGGAGGCGGAGTTCTGCCGCGTGGCGGAGGCACATCCGCGTGTTCGGGCCTATGTCAAGAATCACAACCTCGGCCTTGAGGTGCCGTACCGCTACGGCTCGGAGACGCGCAAGTATCTGCCCGACTTCATCGTGTTGGTGGACGATGGCCGCGGCGAGGCCGATCTCTTGCGCCTGGTCGTGGAGATCAAGGGCTACCGGCGCGAGGACGCGAAGGAAAAGAAATCGACCATGGAGACCTACTGGGTGCCCGGCGTGAATCACCTCGGCACCCACGGCCGCTGGGATTTTGCCGAGTTCACCGAAATCTATCAGATCGAGGCCGATTTCAAGGCCAAGGTGGCAAGCGAGTTCGACAAGATGATCGGCAATCTCGTGGCCGAAAAGGCCTGACCACCATGCCCGCTACGCGCCTCAGAATCTTCATCAGTAGCGTTCAGAAGGAGTTTCAACAGATCCGCCGGGACCTGAAGGCATTTCTCCTCGGGGATGCCGTGCTGCGCCGTTTCGTTTCCGAGGTCTTCCTGTTCGAGGAACTTCCGGCCGGCGACCGCCGCGCCGATCATGTCTACCTGGAGGAAATCGAACGCTGCGACATTTACCTCGGCATCTTCGGCTATGACTATGGCAACGAAGACCCGCAGGGCGTTTCCGCGACGGAACATGAGTTCAACCACGCCACGACACTTGGAAAGACCCGACTGATCTATGTCTGGGGCGCCGACGAAAAAAAGCGCGCCCCCAAGATGAAGTCGCTTGTCCGCAAAGTCGGCAACGAGCTAATCCGTCGCCGTGTCGACAACGTCAGCGCCCTGACCGCCGAGGTGTACGCCAGCCTTGTGGACTACCTGGATGGCATCGGTGCGCTACGTGTACCGCCCTTCGATACCTCCGCTTGTGACGCCGCCAGCATGAAAGACCTTTCCCGCAAACGCATCGACTGGTTTCTAGAGACCACCCGCCGCGAGCGCGGTTTTCCGCTCAAGCCCAACACCACGACGCCGGCCCTGCTCACCCACCTTAACCTGCTCGATGACGGAAAACCGACCAACGCCGGAGTGCTGCTCTTCGGCGCCAATCCGCAACGTTTTCATCGCTCCGCCGAGACCAAGTGCATCCACTGCCACGGCACTGAATACCGCCGCCCGTTTGCCTCCATGCAGGTGTACGGCGGCGATCTCTTCGAGCAGGCCGACCAGGCCCGTGACTTCGTGCTGGGCAAGATCAACCGCGCCATCGGCACCCGCGCCGCGAGCAACATCGCGCCGGCGACCTACGAGCTGCCGCCCGATGCTGTCGGCGAGGCGATCATCAACGCCATCGCCCACCGCGATTACCACAGCAATGCCTCGGTCGAGGTACGCTTGTTTGCCGACCGCCTGGAAGTCTGGAACCCCGGCACGCTCCCCGGGACGCTGACGCTCGACGATCTGCGTCAGGCCCATCCTTCTGTGCCCAACAATCCTCTGGTTGCCGAATCGCTCTACCTGACCCGCTACATTGAAAAGGCTGGGTCGGGCACCCAACGCATGATCGAACTTTGCCGGGATGCCCGTCTACCCGAACCGGATTATGAACTGCGTGCGGGCTGCTTTGTTACCACCCTGTGGCGCGACTGGCTCACGGATGAGGTGTTGGCCGGACTCCATCTGAACGAACGGCAGCGTCAAGCACTCGCTTATTTGAAGACTCATGGAAAGATCTCCAACACGGAATATCAACAGTTAGCGAATGCCATCAAGAAAACCGCCACGCGCGATCTTAGCGACCTGAAAGGAAAAGGGATCGTCGAGCAAAGGGGCAGCCGTGGACCCGGCGTTCACTATGTTCTCGCCAAAAGAGGGGACATAAAGAGGACATTGGGGACATGAGCTTGAGCGGGGTGGAAAAGGGACAAAATGGGGACATTGGGGACATTGAAAGGGCCCATAAATGTCTCGTAAGCGTTTACGGGGGCACACAGCCCGCAAACGCTTCGCGGGAGGCTGTATGTCTCGGGCTTTGCCCGACGCGGCGGACAGAGCCCGCCCTACGTGTGCCAGGAGCACTCGGAGGGACGGTACGCCAGGTCACGAGGACAGTCGGCGACCTGGGTGCTCGGGCGCGAGCCACCTAGAGCGCCGGGAACCACCTGAACGATTACGCGCTAAGAATCGGCTCACAAAGGGCTCAAACGGCTCACACAAAATGAAGCAGGCATAGACATGGCTAAGACGCCTACCACCAAGACGGTCGAAAGCCTCAAGCACGACGAGGCGACGCGTAAGAACATTCCCACCGCCGAGTATCAGTCGGTGCTGCAGAAGGAAGAGCAAAGCCCGGTCCGTGTAGCCTACGAACGGCGCAACCGCGACCTCGATCCCCAGCTCGTCTGGCGCGGCAAGGATGAGCAGGACTGGAGCGACCTCGTCGTCCACGCCCCGCCTCTCTACATCCAGGAAAAGGTCCATCCCAAGGTGCTGATCGACGATCTGCTGCGCGAGACACGAAAGCGCGAGCACGACGCCGGGCAGCGCATGCCTGACCTGTTCGCGGACTTCAACGGCATCCCCAAGGGCGTGGACAAGACCGAGTTTTACCAGCACGACCAGAACTGGTCCAACCGCATGATCCTCGGCGACTCCCTGCAGGTGATGGCCAGCCTCGCCGAGCGCGAGGGGCTGCGCGGCAAAGTGCAGTGCATCTACCTCGACCCGCCCTACGGCACCAAATTCAACAGCAACTTCCAGTGGAGCACCACCAGCCGCGATGTGAAGGACGGCAAGGCCGACCACATCACCCGCGAGCCGGAGCAGGTGAAAGCCTTCCGCGACACCTGGCGCGACAACATCCACAGCTACCTCACCTACCTACGTGACCGGCTCACGGTGGCGCGGGACTTACTCACCGATTCGGGTTCGATCTTCGTGCAGATCGGGGATGAGAACGTCCATCGCGTGCGGTCGGTGATGGATGAGGTGTTCGGGGATACCAACCACATCATCGAAATCAAATTTCGCACGACCAGCAATCGAACTGCGGATTTCCTGCCGTCCATCTTCGACACTATTGTTGTCTACGCCAAAGACAAGGTCGCGTGTAAGTTCAGACGGCCTTTCAAATCGAAAGAATACGCTGACGTTTCCGAGGACTCATACGGCTGTATCGAAATCGAGATGTTTGACTGGCGCCGGCTCAAGAAGACGGAAAAAGAGAACCCCAAAGAAGCTGAGAAGAGGGGTGCTCTCTTTGGACTTGGCGACCTGACCTCATCACACGAATACGTGCGTGACCCGTTTGAATGGCAGGGAGGAACATTCGACCCAAAGAAACGATATTGGTCAACGTCTCTTGATGGGCTTAGACGCTTGGGGCGAGGTAACCGTCTCTGTGATGCCAATGGCACACTACGATACAAGCGAGTCTTCAACGATACTCCCGTGTCACCATTGACAAACATTTGGGCCGATACAGGAAGCGGTTCTCAAACCGAGGAGCGCTCTTATGTCGTGCAGACAATCTCTCGGGCGATCGAACGTTGCATCCTGATGACCACCGACCCCGGCGACCTGGTGCTCGACCCGACGTGCGGTTCCGGCACCACCGCCTACGTTGCCGAGCAATGGGGCCGGCGCTGGATCACCATTGACACTTCGCGCGTGGCACTGGCATTGGCCCGCGCCCGCATCATGGGCGCGCGCTATCCGTATTACTTGCTCGCCGATTCGCGCGACGGCCAGATCAAGGAAGGCGAGGTTACCCGTACCGTACCGTCCACGCAGCCGGTGCGCGGTCACATCCGCCACGGCTTTGTTTATGAGCGCGTGCCGCACGTCACGCTCAAGTCCATCGCCAACAACGCCGAGATCGACGTGATCTGGGACAAGTGGCAGGCAAAGCTAGAGCCGTTGCGCGAAGCGCTCAACGCCGCGCTGAAGAAGACCTGGCAGGAATGGGGAATCCCGCGCGATGCGGAGGACCCTTGGGACCCTGCGACACAGGGAATCTTTTACGAGTTGAAATCAGAACGAGACCGCGGCAAAGAGGCGAATCCCAAGAAAGTCAAGGAGCTGTTGGGTGCCATCAACCACAACCTTAAGCGCAACTACAGCCTACAAAACCTGCCTGAGCGCCCGGCCGATCCGTGGCCCGAGACTGCGAAGAAACTGCATGCCGAATGGTGGCAGGCGCGCATCGCCCGGCAGAAGGAGATCGACGCCTCAATCGCAGCCAAGGCCGAGTTCGAATACCTCTATGACAAGCCCTACGACGACAAGAAGAAGGTCCGCGTGGCCGGGCCGTTCACAGTCGAAAGCCTCTCGCCGCACCGCGTGCTCGGGGTGGATGAGAACGATGAATTGATCGACCGCGTCGCCGCACCCGGCGCTGACTACGGCGAGAGGCAGACCTTTCCCCAGATGATCCTGGAGAACCTCAAGACCGCCGGTGTCCAGCAGGCGCACAAGGAAGACAAGATCACCTTCACCGCGCTCACGCCGTGGCCCGGCGATCTGGTCTGCGCCGAAGGCCGCTACATCGAGGGCAACGCCGAAACGGGCGCCGAGAAGCGCGCCGCCATCTTCATCGGCCCGGAATTCGGCACGGTCACCCGCCCCGATCTGGTGGCCGCCGCCCGCGAGGCGGGCGATGCCGACTTCGACGTGCTGATCGCCTGCGCTTTCAACTACGAGGCCCACGCCACGGAGTTCAATAAGCTCGGCCGCATCCCCGTGCTCAAGGCGCGGATGAACGCCGACCTGCACATGGCCGACGACCTCAAGAACACCGGTAAAGGCAATCTCTTCGTCATCTTCGGCGAGCCAACGATTGAGCTGAAAGAAGACAAGGCCAGGCGACTCACTGTGAGGATCGTCGGTATGGATGTTTTCAAGCCCCAAACTGGAGAAGTTGTGGCAAATGAACCAGACACCATCGCCTGCTGGTTCATCGACACCGACTATAACGAGGAAAGCTTCTTCGTCCGCCACGCCTACTTCCTCGGCGCGAACGATCCCTACAGCGCGCTCAAGACCACTCTCAAAGCCGAGATCAACGAAGACGCCTGGGCCACACTGAACAGCGACACCTCCCGCGCCTTCAACAAACCCAAGTCCGGCCGCATCGCCGTGAAAGTCATCAACCACCTCGGGGATGAGGTCATGAAGGTGTTCAAGGTGGAGTGATAAACGCAGAGAGCTATCTGAGACATGGCGATGCTACAGTCCCCAATTCCAGAAAGAGGGAAATGCCAGAATGATTACTCGATTGACCCTGCGTAATTTCAAGAGCGTGGGTGAACAGGTCTACGACTTCACCCAGTTCGACCTGCTGGTCGGGCGTAACAACAGCGGCAAGAGCACGGTGCTTCAGGCACTGGCCATCTGGCAGTTTTGTGTGGACGAATTTCATCGATCCAAGCGTAGCGGCTCCAAGGGCATCCAGGTGGTGCTGCCAAACTTCACGGCATTGCCAGTGCCGGAGTTCAACCTGCTATGGAAGGATAGAACGGATCGTCGCTGGCCCTTGATCAAGGGCAGCAAGAAGCAGGAATACATCCTGATCGGCATTCGTGTGGAATGGCGGTGTGCGACAGGCAAGACCGATTCGTTTGGCGTGGAACTACGCTATCACTCGCCACAAACCATTTACGCCATTCCAAGCGATGGCTGGGCGAAATTCCGCGCCTGCGAGCAGCAGGGGGATCTTCCGAAGATAGCGTACGTGCCGCCCTTTTCCGGCTTGGAGCCTACAGAGAAGTGGCTGGATGTTTCCCCAATCCGGCAGCAGGTGGGCAAAGGTCAGCCCGGCAGCGTGTTGCGCAATTTGCTCTTGCGGGTCTGTCCTTCGCCTGACCGTGGGCAGGATGGGCGCATCACCAAAGGCTATACATCGCCGGCAGCCTGGCAAGAATTGGCTGACATTATCGAGCGCTGGTTCTCGGTCAAGATTCGCGGGCCGCAATACGACTCGGCCAAGGATGTCAACATCACCGTCGAGTACCGCCAGAACGGCAAAGACTACGACATCATCGCTGGAGGGAGCGGTTTCCATCAGACCTTGACCTTGCTGGCATTTCTGTACGGCTATCAGCTGACCACCATCCTGCTCGACGAGCCGGACGCCCACCTGCACGTCAACCTGCAACGTGAGATTCTCGATTACTTCAAACGGAAATCCCTTGAGCGGAACATCCAGTTTCTGATCGCCTCGCACGCGGAGGAGCTTGTGCGTGGTGTGGACGCTAGCCAAATCGTTTCCTTGTTGAATCAGGTACCCAAACGCATCGAATCCACCCCGGAAGTCTTGCGGGCAATGTCCGACGTGTCAAACGAAGAGATCTCCCGTCTGATGGCCTGCCCCTACATCCTCTACGTCGAAGGGGAAACCGATGAGCGCATTCTACGTGCGTGGGCCAAGCAATGTGGCGCTCAGGCGGCTATGGACAGGGTCTGTTTCAAGTCAATGGAAGGCGGGGACAAGAAAAGCATGAAGACCAGAGCGGACGAGCACTTCGCTGCGCTACAGCAGATCATTCCGGAGGTATCGAGACTGATGCTTTTCGATTACGACAGCAGCGAAAACGCGTTCCACCCCAAGCCGGAAAACCCCGCTCTGGCCGAGTGGAAGCGAAAGAACATCGAGAACTATCTGCTCGTGCCGGATGCCTGGAAACGAGCAGTGCTGCGACAACTGAAATACGGTGATGACGATCTGTTTGCGCAACCGGCCTTGCAGGCTATCGACAGATTTTTCGGCGATCAGAATTTGACACTGCCACCCGGGAGGACTTGGCGGAATGTCGCCGCGAACGTGTTCAGGGTGGTGGATGGCAAGCGTATTTTGTTCGAGAACGACGACTCGCTTTTTCATCAGCTACAAAATGGCACACCTTCCGTCAATCCAATCCGCGAGCAGGTAGCCATGAATATGCTCCCTGACGAAATTCACGAGGATGTGCATGAGTTCTTCGGCAAGCTGCTTGCGTTGGTTGAAACCGACTGACAGCACCTGGCGCGAGAATTTCGGCATGGACAGGTAAACTCAGTTCAACTGAATCACTGGCAAATATGGACTTCCGTATCGCTGACACTTTCACCGATAGCCTCGCGAAACTCACCGGCGAGGAGCAGAAGGCTGTCAAGACGACCGCCTTCGACTTGCAGCTCAATCCGGCCAGTCCTGGGATGAGTTTTCACAAGATCGTCAAGGCGAGGGATAAGAACTTCTGGTCGGTGCGGGTCAGCGGGGACCTCCGGCTGATCGTCCATAAGACGGCCGACAGCCTGTTGTTGTGCTACGTGGATCACCACGACAAGGCCTACGACTGGGCCGAGCGGCGCAAGCTGGAAACGCATCCGAAGACGGGTGCCGCGCAGTTGGTGGAAATTCGCGAGACCGTTCAGGAGATTGTCATCCCGACGTATGTGGCGATACCGAAGCCGGCTACGGCGAAGAAGCCGCTTTTCGCCAAGCTCTCTGATGACGATCTGCTGGGCTACGGGGTGCCTGCGGAGTGGCTGACTGACGTGCGCAGAGCGACGGACGATACGCTGCTGACCTTGGCCGATCACCTGCCGAGCGAGGCAGCGGAGGCACTCCTGGAACTCGCGACCGGCGGCAAACCCCCCGCCCCCCCGCCCGTCGTCGCGGCGGCTAATCCTCTTGATCATCCCGATGCCCAGCGCCGGTTCCGCGTCATGGCTAACATCGAGGAGCTGCAACGGGCTCTCGAGTATCCGTGGGACAAGTGGACGGTCTTCCTTCATCCAGAACAGCGGCAATGCGTCGAGCGGGAATACACCGGTCCGGCGCGAGTGTCCGGGTCGGCGGGCACGGGGAAGACGATCGTGGCCCTGCATCGAGCCGTCTTTTTGGTCCGCAGTCATCCCAACGCGAGAGCCCTTCTCACCACCTTTTCTGACACTCTGGCCAACGCGCTCCGAACCAAGCTCAAGCGACTGGTGAGTAATGAGCCGCGCCTGGCCGAACGTCTCGATGTTCACTCCATCAACGCGATCGGCACTCGTCTCTATAGGTCGCACTTTGGTCAGGCGAATCTCGTCACCCGCGACGTCATTCTGGAACTGTTGGGAGAGGCATCCAAAGAAGCCGGCAGTCACAAGTTCAGCCCGCAGTTTCTTTACACGGAGTGGGACCGGGTCGTTGATGCGTGGCAACTGGAAAGCTGGGAGGCATATCGCGATGTCGTGCGCCTGGGCAGAAGAACACGACTCCCAGAACGACAGAGGGCCGTTCTCTGGTCCATTTGTGATCGCGTCCGTGCCGGCCTGGCGACCCGGAACCTGATCACGCACGCCGGTTTGTTCACCCGATTGGCCTTGGGTCTGGCCAAGAGCAAGAATCCGCCTTTCGACTTCGCGGTCGTGGACGAGGCGCAGGACATCAGCATGTCGCACTTGCGATTCTTTGCCGCCCTCGGTGCGAATCGTCCCGACGCTCTCTTTTTTGCCGGGGACCTCGGTCAGCGGATATTTCAGCAGCCATTCTCCTGGAAAGCATTGGGCGTTGATATTCGCGGGCGATCTCGGACCCTCCGCGTCAATTACCGAACCTCGCACCAGATCCGCACGCAGGCTGACCGCCTCTTAGGGCCGGAGGTCTCCGATGTCGATGGCAATACGGATGAGCGAGGGGACACGGTCTCCGTCTTCAATGGCCCGGCACCTGTGATTCGAGTTCTCAACAGCCAAGACGAAGAGATCAAGACAGTCAGCGCCTGGCTTTCCGCGCAGTTGAAGGCAGGTGTGGCGCCTCACGAGTTCGGAGTCTTCGTCCGATCTGCGGCAGAGCTGGACCGTGCCCGCGTAGCCGTCCAGGAAGCAGGAATCCCCTTCAAGATTCTCGATGAGCACGTGGAGACAACCAGCGGCCACGTCTCGATCAGCACCATGCATCTTGCCAAAGGCCTGGAGTTTCGTGCGGTGGTGGTGATGGCCTGTGATGATGAGATCGTTCCCTTGCAAGAGCGAATCGAAACGGTAGGCGACGACGCGGATTTGCAGGAGGTCTATGACACCGAACGGCACCTGCTCTACGTCGCATGCACGCGGGCACGCGATCATCTGCTCGTCACAAGCGTCGAGCCCGCATCGGAGTTCCTGGATGATCTGCGGGCGTGAGGACGTTGCCCCCTCCACGAGAATGGGGAACGGAATAGGGGACTACGTTCTTGACTACGTTAACTTACTCCGAATGGCAGACCTGTAGCGGTATTGCTCGCCCCCGTGGACGACGATGACTTGGAGGGACTGCTCTTGGCGCGCTCGGAGCGCTTTCAAGCGTTGCTGGATAAGTCACGGCAGAGTATCCAGTCCGGCAAGGGACTAACCCACAAGGACTTCTGGAAGGCCGTGGCACAGCTACACAAGAAGGATAAGTGAAGCGGGCCGCGCCAGGTTTCAGGAGCTGGATGCGTGCGCTGCCCCCCTGTCGGCACACCCAGAACTCGGCCTTGCAAATTAGAAGTCTCACTTCTGTGTTGCACAGATGATCCGGGGGCGCTACGCACTACAGCTCAAGGGCTTGCTGCGGTAGTCAGTCCTGGCGCGGACCAGAGGGCGGGGGGCTGGTTTGGAAACGCATGTTCCCCCGTAACAAAGGGCTGGCGGGGGCAGAAACCCCTTGACACTTTTTTTCTCGGCGTGCTAGCTTGAGCCGCTTTTTCCAGGCTTTGCGGTGGCATCGGGGCCTCCCTGGGGCTGGCTTTTCGCATCCCCCTTCCCCATTCACGTTTTGGACGAGCGAGAGACCTTCATCCGTCGGACCCTGGTGGGCGCACTCGTCGTGGGTGCGGCCGGGGGGATGGTCCTGTTGCTTTTCGGTCACGCCGGGTGGGCAGTCGCGTTCAGCCTGGGGGCGGCCGTCAGCCTCGGTAATTTTCATCTGATCACGCGCGCCGTGGGGGGCCTGGCGGATCCGAACCCCGCGCAGGCCTCCCGGCATCTCTGGAAGGGCGCCCTCTTCCGCTTCGTCGTCGTCGGCATCGTTCTCTTTTTGGCGGTGGTCGTGCTCCAGGTGAATATCCTGGCGCTGCTGGCCGGGTTGGTCATCACCCAATTCGGGATGATCGGATACTGGCTCTTGCTGTCGGCGCGGGCCACGAGTTGAGGCCGAATACCCACCAGGGAACACACAGGGGGCTCACCCAATTGACCACTCGACCAATTGACAGATCGACTCGAGATTGTGGAGGCTCCATGGGACGGCTCATTCACCGCGCGGGTTTCCTCTGCCTTTCCCTGCTCGCCATTCTTCCGCCGGGGCTCGTGCTGGCGGCCGAGGAGGCCGCCCGCCACGAGGAGCCGGGGATCATCAATCTGAACGTCACCCTGCTGATCCAGGCGGTGAACTTTCTCATCCTCGTCGCCCTCCTGTCCCGGTTCCTCTACACCCCTTTGACGAAGTTCCTGAAAGAGCGGGCCGAGGGGATCGAGAGGTCGCTGGCGGAGGCCAAGGCCGCCCGCGAGGCCGCCGCCAAGGCGCAGGAGGAAAACCGGGCCCAGATCCTGGCCACCCAGCGCGAGGCGGCGGCGTTGCGCGAGCAGGCCCAGCGCGACGTCGAGGCGGAACGGCAGCGCCTGCTGAAGGCGTCGCGGGACGAGGCCCAGCGCCTGATGGAAGAGGCCAAGGCCGCCATCGAGGCGGAAACCAAGCGCGCCCGGGCCACCTTGCGGGAAGAGGTGGTCAGCCTGTCCCTGGCGGCGGCGGAGCGGCTGCTGGGCCGGTCCCTGGGCGGCGACGATCAGAAGCGGCTGGCCGAGCAATACGTGCGGGAACTGGGGGGGAAGAATTGATCGCGGGATCTTTGGCCAAGCGGTACGCCAAGGCGCTGGTGGATGTGGCCGCGGCCTCCGACGACCTCGAGGCCATCCGCCAGGAACTCGCCGAGTTCGCGGGCCTGCTGCGGGTCCACCGGGAGCTGCGGCTGTTCCTGGCCAATCCCAGCGTCCTCCGGCGCGACAAGACGCGGGCCCTCGACGAGGTCTTGGCGAGCCTCCGGCTCCGGCCCCTGACGACGTCCTTCCTCCGGATCCTCCTGGAGGCGGGGCGGCTCCCGGTGCTGGACAACGTGCTCCGCGCCTACCAGGCGCTGGTGGACGAGCGGCTGGGTCGGGTCAAGGCCGTGGTGACGGCCGCCGTCCCGCTGGAGGCGGACGCGCAGGAGCGCCTCCGGCAGCGGCTGGAGCAGGTGGTGGGGAAGCGCGTCTATCTCGAGGTCCAGCAGGACCCGGGGATCCTGGGCGGGCTGATCGCCCAGATCGGCAGCCTGGTGTACGATGGGAGCCTCCGGACCCAACTGGCCAGGCTGCGCGAGCAGTTGGTGCGCGGGTAGTCTGGGCTGAGGGGCCGAGGCCGATTTTCGATTGGTGATTGTTGATTTTCGATTGAAGACCAATCGTCAATCGGCAATCCACAATCGCAAATCCGGAAAGAGGAGCTGAGGGGAAATGGTACAGATCAAGGCCGAAGAGATCAGCCAGATCATCCGGCAGCAGCTTGCGTCCTATGAGGCGACGATCGACGTGGCCGAGGTGGGGACCGTCATCGAGGTGGGCGACGGCATCGCCCGGATCTACGGCCTGGAGAAGGCCATGGCCATGGAGATGCTGGAGTTCCCCAACGGCGTCATGGGCATGGTCCTGAACCTGGAAGAGGACAACGTGGGCGCCGTGCTGCTGGGCGACGACACGCTCATCAAGGAGGGTGACCAGGTCAAGCGGACCGGCCGGATCACCTCGGTGCCGGTGGGCGAGGCCGTCATCGGCCGGGTGGTGGACGCCCTCGGGCAGCCGGTGGACGGCAAGGGCCCCATCGAGGCCAAGGAACTCCGGCCCATCGAGCGGTTCGCGCCCGGCGTGGTGGATCGCCGGCCCGTCAAGGAGCCGCTCCAAACGGGCATCAAGGCCATTGACGCCATGATCCCCATCGGCCGGGGCCAGCGGGAGCTGATCATCGGCGACCGCCAGACGGGCAAGACGGCCATCGCGGTGGACACCATCATCAACCAGAAGGGCAAGGACGTCTACTGCTTCTACGTGGCCTGCGGCCAGAAGCGGTCCACCGTCGCCCAAGTGGTCAAGATACTGGAGGAGGCCGGGGCCATGGCCTACACCACCGTGGTGGTGGCCTCGGCGTCGGAGCCGGCGCCGCTCCAGTACATCGCCCCCTACGCCGGTTGCACCATGGGCGAGCACTTCCGCGACACCAAGCGCCACGCCCTCTGCATCTACGACGACCTGACGAAGCATGCCGCGTCCTACCGGCAGCTCTCGCTGCTCCTGCGCCGGCCGCCGGGACGCGAGGCGTACCCCGGCGACGTCTTTTACCTCCACTCCCGCCTCCTGGAGCGGGCGGCGAAGCTGAACGATGCGCTCGGGGGCGGATCGCTCACCGCGCTGCCCATCATCGAGACCCAGTTGGGGGACGTGTCGGCCTACATCCCCACCAACGTCATCTCCATCACCGATGGGCAGATCTACCTGGAGACGGATTTGTTCTACGCCGGCATCCGGCCCGCGGTGAACGTGGGCCTGTCGGTGTCCCGGGTGGGCGGCAGCGCGCAGATCAAGGCCATGAAGCAGGTGGCCGGCAAGCTGCGGCTGGACCTGGCCCAGTACCGGGAGATGGCCGCCTTCGCCCAGTTCGGATCGGAGCTGGACAAGGCGACCCAGGCCCAGCTTAACCGCGGCCAGCGCATGGTGGAGGTCCTGAAGCAGGGGCAGTACGCCCCCATCCCCGTTGAGAAGCAGATCCTGATCATCCAGGCGGGCACCACCGGGCAACTGGACGACCTGCCCGTCGAGGCCATCGCCGGGTTCGAGCTGGCGCTCTACAGGTTCGCCGAAACCCGCCACGCAGGGATCTTCAAGGAGCTTGTGGAGAAGAAGGAGATGACGGACGCCCTGCGCGCCCAGATGGACCAATGCATCCAGGAGTGCAAAGCCGAGTTCGCCGCTACGGCGAAGACGCCGTAGCAGGATTTTTGATTTGTGATTTGTGATTGAGGATTTCACAATCAACAATCGGCAATCCAAAATCCCCAATCGAGAGCCATGGCTACCCTGCGCGACATCCGGCGACGCATCACTAGCGTCAAGAGCACCCAGCAGATCACCCGCGCCATGAAGCTGGTGGCGGCGGCTAAGCTGCGCCGCGCCCAGGAGCGGATCCTGGAGGCCCGCCCCTATGCCTACAAGATGGGAGAGGTCCTCTCGGACCTGGCCCTCCGGTCGCCACGGGAGCTGCACCCGCTGCTGGCGAAACGCGAAGTCCCCAGCAATGGGGTCGAGCACGTCGGGGCGACGTATCGGAAGATGCTGGTGGTCATCAGCGGCGACCGGGGCCTGTGCGGCGCCTTCAACAGCAACATCATCCGGCGGTCGGTGGAATTCCTGCGGGCCTACCAGGACGACCCGGAAATCAGCTTGACCCTGATCGTCGTGGGGCGGAAGGTCCGGGACTTTTACCGGCGGCGCGGGCAGTACACGGTCCGCTCCGAGTACGCACACTTCTTCGACAGGCTGGCCTACGCCCATGCCGCCCAGGTCGCGCAGGACCTCACCCAGGCCTACGTTGAGGAAGCGGCGGACGAGGTGCATCTCGTCTACAACGAGTTCAAGTCCGTCGCCACGCAGCGGGTGGTCGTGGAGCAGTTGCTCCCGATCCAGCCGGCGCCGGTGCCGGAGGGCGCCTCGGTGGTCGAGTTCATCTTCGAGCCGTCCCCGGCCGCTGTCCTGGAGCGCCTGTTGCCCAAGCACGTGGAGGTGCAAATCTACCGGGCTCTCATGGAGTCGCTGGCGGCGGAGTACGGCGCCCGCATGACCGCCATGGAGAACGCCACCAGAAACGCCTCGGAGATGATTGACCTGCTGACGCTGCAGTTCAACAAGGCGCGCCAGGAGAAGATCACCAAGGAGCTCCTGGAGATCGTCGGTGGCGCGGAGGCCCTCCGGCAGGCCAGAGGGTAACGAACGGATTCAAAGGGCGTTCGACAGTTCGGCGGTTCGGTCGTTCGGTCGTTCTCGAACCCCCGTACCCCCGAACACTCGAACCACCGAACGCATTCGGGTGTGCCATGAGAACAGAGCATTGCTCGTTATGCGGCAAGCCGCAGCCGGCGCCGGCGGATCCCCTGAAGGCGCAGGCGGCGACGCCGGGGAGGCTCGCGCGTCTCACCCGAGGCCTGACCCGGGCCCAGTTGCTTCACCGGCCGGCCCCCGGGAAGTGGTCCATTCACGAGATCGTCTGTCACCTGGCGGACACCGAGGTGGCAAACGCCTGGCGGTATCGCAAGGTGCTGGCGGAGGACGAGGTGGGGCTCACCGCCTGGGATCAGGATCGGTGGGCCGCGGGGCACCAGTACCGTCGCCAGGATCTCCGGCTCGCCCTGGAGCAGTTCCGGGTCCTCCGGGCGCGCAACCTGGCCCTGCTGCGGGTCGTGGGGCGGAAGACGTGGGCCCGCACGGCACACCACCCGACCTTCGGCACGCTCAGCGCGGGTCAGATGCTGGTGCACCTGGCCCACCACGACGCGAATCACCTGGGCCAGATCGAGCGGATCCGCAAGAGCGTGAAGAAGAGCCGAGAGCCGAGAGGCGTGAGCCGAGAAGGGCGGGCGAGGGAACGGCAAAGGAGTCGGTGATGGCGAACATCGGGAAGATCGTGCAAGTCATCGGACCGGTCGTGGATGTGGAGTTTCCGCCCGGCAAGCTCCCGGCCATCTACAACGCCATCGAGGTCAAGGCGAAGATGGTCCAGGACATCTTCTCCTACAGCGAGCGGTTGGTCCTGGAGGTGGCCCAGCACCTGGGCGAGAGCCGCATCCGGGCGGTGGCCCTCTCCTCGACCGATGGGTTGACCCGCGGCATGGACGTTTCTGACACCGGGGGTCCCATCACGATCCCCGTGGGTCCGAGCACCCTGGGCCGCATCATGAACATCATCGGGGAGCCGGTAGACAAGCAGGGCCCGATCACCTCCGACACCATGTACCCGATCCACCGGCCCGCCCCCACCTTCGAGGAGCAGGAGACGAAGGTCCAGATGATGGAGACGGGCATCAAGGTCGTGGACCTGCTGGAGCCCTACACCAAGGGGGGCAAGACCGGGCTGTTCGGCGGCGCCGGCGTGGGCAAGACCGTCATCATCATGGAGCTGATCCGCAACATCGCCCAGGAGCATGGGGGCATCTCGGTCTTCTCGGGCGTGGGCGAGCGGACCCGCGAGGGGAACGACCTCTGGCTGGAGATGAAGGAATCGGGGGTCATCAACAAGACCGCCCTGGTGTATGGCCAGATGACGGAGCCGCCGGGCGCGCGGTTGCGGGTGGGGCTCACCGGCCTCACGGTGGCGGAGTACTTCCGGGACGCGGGGCAGGACGTCCTCCTGTTCATCGACAACATCTTTCGATTCACCCAGGCGGGATCGGAGGTGTCGGCGCTGCTGGGCCGCATGCCCTCGGCCGTGGGATACCAGCCGACCCTGGCCACAGAGATGGGCCAGCTCCAGGAGCGGATCACCTCCACCAAGAAGGGCTCCATCACCTCGGTGCAGGCGATCTACGTGCCGGCCGACGACATCACGGACCCCGCCCCGGCCAACGCCTTCGCCCACCTGGACGCCACCACGGTCCTGTCCCGGCAGATCGCCGAGCTGGGCATATATCCCGCCGTGGATCCGCTGGCCTCGACCTCGCGCATCCTGGAAGCGCGCATCCTGGGCGATGAGCACTACAACGTGGCCCGGGCCGTCCAGAAGGTCCTGCAGCGCTACAAGGACCTCCAGGACATCATCGCCATTCTGGGGATGGACGAGTTGTCCGACGAGGACAAGCTGGTCGTGTCGCGCGCCCGGAAGATCCAGCGCTTCCTGTCCCAGCCCTTCTTCGTCGCCGAGGCCTTCACGGGCCAATCCGGCCGCTACGTCTCGGTCAAGGAGACGATCCGGGGCTTCAAGGAACTGGTGGAGGGAAAGTGCGACGACCTGCCGGAGCAAGCCTTCTACATGGTCGGGACGCTTGACGAGGTGCGGGAGAAGGCGGAGAAGCTGAAGGCGGTCAAGTAGCCAGAGTCGAGCGAGGAATGGCAGAGTTCGGACGAAGCAGCTTCCGGTTGGAGGTCGTGACCCCGGAACGGCTCATCGTGAGCGACGAGGTCACGGAATTCATGGCGCCGGGATCCGAAGGGTACTTCGGCGTCCTGCCCGGACACATCCCGTTCATCACGACGTTGAAGATCGGGGAGCTGACCTACTGGAAGGGCAGGGACGAGCGGCACCTGGCGGTCACGTGGGGCTACGCCGAGGTCCGCGGGGACAAGGTGATCGTCCTGGCCGAGACGGCGGAGCGGGCCGAGGAGATTGACGCGGAGCGCGCCCAGCGGGCCCGCGAGCGCGCCGAGCGTCGCCTGCGCGAGTGGGGGTCCGGGGACGAGGGCATCGACTTCACCCGCGCCCAGGCCGCGGTGCAGCGGGCGCTCACGCGCCTGGAGGTGGTGGGCAAGGGACGCTGAAAAACCATTTCCGATTTTCGATTTCGGATTGCGGATTGAAATGCCCGCGACCGCTCTCGCATCTCTGCAGCCGCGAAATCCCACCTGACCAATCCCCAACTTCCAGACCCCCGGCCCCCAACCCCCGGCCCCCAACCCCCGCTCAGCGGAGGTCGGCGGTGATCTGCGCCAGGAGGGGGTCGAGGGAGAGCGGGCCGAGGCCCAGCTCGGCTGCCAATTCCTCGACGGTCTGGCGCTGCCCTTGCTGCCACAGCGCCAAGAGAAACGGGCCGGTGCGGTCGTTCCGGTACCACTCCTCGTCGAAGTGCTCGCGCAAGTGCTGCCGGAGCTGGGCCTCGAAGATCCAGGCGCGCAGGTAGCGGCCGGCATAGAAGAACGGGTCCACATCGGCGAGGTACAGCTCATGCGGCCAGTCCACCAGGGTCGCGCCCGCCAGGAGCTCCCGGTACACCTCGGCGCACCGGGACACCGGCCCCGTGTCGTGAAGGATGAGTTCGTACTCGAGCTTGGCGGCGTACCGGCGGAGGAACCACAGCTTGTGAAAGGCGGCAAACCGCTGGAAGTCCGCGGGATGGGTGAGGCCCACGAACCGCCGGAGCCATCCGCGCTCGCGCAGGAGACCGTCCAGCAGGAAGGCGAAGGCCTCCGTGACCGAGGCATCGCCGAGGCGCCGGTACTCGACGGCCAGGTGGGGATCGGTGTACGCAAAGTGCAGGGCGTGGCCCAGCTCGTGGAGGAACGCGGCGTAATCGTCGGGGCCCCCGCCGGGCCGGACGACCAGGATCACCTCGTCCGGGATCCGGGGCGTCGCGACGAAGGCCCGGGGCGTCTTCTTGGGCCGGGGCTCGTCGTCCACGCGGATGCGACCGCCGGCCTGCGGGTCGATCCGCATGCGGCGGAGCGGAGCCTCGGCGGCCTCCCGGAGGGCAGCGGGCGGCAGGCTGGCGTCGAATTCGGGCGCGCGAAAGAGGCGGACCAGATCGTGCCGTCTGGCCTCCGCCAACTTCACGCCGACCCGCCGCCGGAGATACCAGGCGAGGAGCTCCCGATACGTGTCCAGGCTGCGGGACAGGATCGGCTGCGTGAGGTCCCGGAGCGCCAGGAGGTCGATCCCCGACAGCCCCCGGCAAAGGGCCGTATATCCGGCGAAGCCGAGGCGCTCTGCCTCTTGGTGGGATCGCTCCAGGATCTCCCGACGCAGGCCGGAAAGTTCCGCCACCGCGGCGAGGCGCGCCGATTCCAGCGGGGCCCGGCGGGACCGGTCAGCCTCGTTCTTGATGCGGACCTCGGCCGAGCGGAGGGGGATCCGCTCCCCGTCCACGGCGATCGTCTGCGCGGCCTCGGCCGTGGTGAGGCGGTCGCTGGCCTCTCGCACCTGGTACTCGATACAATTCGTCCCGAGGAACTCGGCCAGGAACCGCAGGCGGCGGGCCTCCTCGGCGTCCGATGCCTCCTGGGCCGCGGCTTGCACCTCCTGAAAGGTAGACCGGGAGCCTAGGGACGCGAACCGCTCGCGAATGGCGGCCGCCCGGCTCTCGTCCTTCAGGCCGGCCCGGGTGAGATACTCCTCCCGGCTCAGCGCTTCGGCGAACTGTTCCAGATCGTTGCGGATGCGGGATAGGTCCATGGGGAGAACCGGAACACCTTAAGGGCGTTCGGATGTTCGGGGGTTCGGTGGTTCGGCTGTTCTGGAACGACCGAACTGTCGAACGGTCGAACAGCCGAACGCTTTTGCTGGCTATAGATCGTCCAGGTCGTCCCCGCCCCCCTCCTTGCCGGCCCCGGCCGCCTCTTCCTCTATGGCCTCTTCCATCACCTGGTCGAAGTCTTCGCCGAGGTCCTCGCCCATCTCCTTCCCCATCTTCTTGGCCCAGCGCGCGACGCTCTTGGGATCGCTCTCGTCCAGGTCGCCGAAGCTGCTCGGATCGGCCAGGGCGTCCAGCCGATCGTCCTCGGAGCGCAGGCGGGCGAAGCGGGACATGAGGCGTTCCAGGTGGTGGCCACCGCAGCGGGGGCAGGTCGGCCTGCCCGGGTTGCTGATGCTCCGGACCAGGATGCTCACCCGGCGGCGGCAGTCCTCACAGTGATACTCGTAAATCGGCACGGCCCTTCTCCTCCAACGAAAACCCTAGGACGGGTGTTTTGGCGACGCCGGCTCAGCGTCGCTTCCCGGCGAGTCCCCACCGGGCGGGATGCTGCCCCCGGCGGCATAGCGGGCCGTCACGGCCCGGGCGATCCGATGGATCTCGTGGCGCAGGGCGGCTGGTTCGAGGACCTCAACGGCATCGCCGCATGCGAGAAGCCATGGGACGAGGTCCTTCGTCCGCAACGCCACCAGGGTGAAGATCACGCCCCCTTCCGGCCCATCCTCCCACATGAGGGCCCCGACAGGCGGATGTTTCTTCAGAACCTGGGCGAGGGGAGGGCGGTACGCCAGCCGAACCCGATGGAATCCCGAAGGCTCGGCCGGCCCGGCATGCAGGTGGCGCTCCAGCAGGCGAGCCGCGACGGGGCGAAACCGATGCCGGGTGATCGCGGCCTCCTGCAAGTGGGCCACGGGGATCCGCAGGATCCGGCGGCGGTCGTGGCAGTAGGCCAACAGGGCCCATCCCGTCTGGGAGGAGAGCAGGCGATAGGGATCTGCGCGGCGCGAGGGGGACCCGCGTCGCGCCGACGGCAGATACGTCAGCTTCACGGAGCGCCGCTCTGCGATCGCCGCCGTTAGGGTCCCCAGGAGCGCCTCGGTGCGGGCGTCCTGAACTGGCAGGGCCAGGGCCAGTTGCCGCTCCCGCGGGTCCTCGGGTGGCTTCGTGGACAGCGCCTGCTGGAGTTTGTCGGTGGCGATCGTCAGGGCCCGGGCCTCGATGGAACTCGTGCGCGCGGCGGCCGCCTGCGCCGCCAGGCTTAGGGCCAGGGCCTCATCTACCGTCAGGGTGATCGGCGGCAAGAGCGCAGGGGCGGCCAGGCGGTAGCCGTGGTCGAAGTACACCGGGAAGCCGGCCGCCATGAGGGCGTCCAGGTCACGCTGGAGGGTCCGCTCCGAGATGCTGCAGGCGCGGGTGAGAGCATCCGCGTCCAATCCTGAACGGGTGTGCAGGAGCGTGAGCAGCTTGACGAGGCGTTCGGAACGTGGCATGGCAAGCCTCGCCCCTAGGCGGCCGGGACCTGGGGCCGATGCGGGATTGTCAGGAGCCACATAGCAAACTTCCCCCGGACCTGTCAAGCTGGCCGGCCCTACCGCCTTCACCTTGACCCCTGGCCGTCGTCGCGCCTAGAATGCCTTTGCGTCCACCGCCCTCGGTGAGGATTCCGTGCGCTGTCCTGCTTGCGGCTTCGTCAGCTTCGATCATCTGCCCACCTGCAAGCGATGCGGGAGGGCGCTTCCCGAACGCGATAAGCGACGGGGCCCTGTCCCCATACAGATGGTGCCGGCGCCGGCACCCCTTCGATCGGCCGGAGAGGTGAACCGGGGGGATGGCCAGCAGGCCGCAGCGGCGGTTTCGGAACTCGGCCAAGAGGACGCCGCGAGTCCCCCGGATGACCGGAAACCAGAGGTGCTGGCGGGGGACCTGGAGGCGCAGGACGGCCTGCCGATCGTCTCTGAGGGTGAGGGCCCCAGGAGCGATTCCGCGTCGCTGCCCAAGGCAGGGTTCTGGGTGCGAGGCGTGGCCTTCCTCGTGGATCTGGCGATCGTCACCGCGCTCACGGTCGCTGGGAGCTTCCTGGTCTGGGGAGCGGTCGAGATCGGCGGGGCGTTCTCTTCGACGTCGGAGCTCGCCCTGGAGTGGCTCCAGACAACTGCAACGACGGTCCTCACCGTCCTCATTGTGCTGGGCTATTTCATCCTGTTCGTAGGGTGGCGCGGCCAGACGGCGGGCAAGATGCTCTTGGGGTTGAAGATCATCCGGGTCACCGGCATGGAGGTCGGCTACGCCCGGGCGTTCGTACGCTGGGTGGGTCAGCTCCTCGGCTTTCTGATATTCGGCATGGGCTTTCTCATGGTCGCCTTCTCCCGCCGGAAGCAAGGCTTACACGACAAACTGGCCGGCACGTATGTCGTCCGGCTTCCCTCGTGAAGGGCGGCTTTCAGGGCAATTCCCCTTGACACTCCGGGGATATTTCAGTACCGTACCCCCCGTTCTCGCCTCGCAAGAACCCCCTGAGGAGCTCCCCGGGCTGATGGCTGATCCGAGTCCCGGCTCTCGGCTCTCACCTCTGGAATGGGCAGGTAGCTCAGTCGGTAGAGCACGGGACTGAAAATCCCGGTGTCGGCAGTTCAATTCTGCCCCTGCCCACCATTTTTTCAAGCACTTATCCCTATCCACCGCTTCGCTCCCACCTCCGGTATGCCCGTAGGCATGCCCGCCTCAGAACCAAAGACTGCCCTTTCGGTGTTCCTGGAACACTATGAGAGCCAGGTTCCTCGGCCGTCAGCCCCCGCGCTCTCCATCCCGCTGGACGCTTCCGCCGCCCCTTGGCACCTCCTCCCATCCACTGTCCGGGGGCCCTTTGCCGTTGACACTCAGCAACCCCTTCGATTGGTCCACTTCGCTGCAAAACCCTACACTGCAATTGAGAGTCTCACGGGCCACCAAGCCAGGTCCGCAGCCGGCAAGAAGCGAATCCCTCTAAGGATTCAGCGGGTTACGGTATCGAGTCGGCGGAAGCCGGTGACTCTAAGAAAATTTGCGGGATTGTATATTTGACAAACCAAGGGATTGTTGGCGATGGGGACGATGCAGCAGGGCGGTTAGAGGCTATTTTTTCTTCGGCTTCTTCCTCTTGGCCTCCTTCCCCTTGGGGGTAGTGGTACAGTTAGACAAATCTGTTGATTGTTTATTTGTCGAGTCGATGCGTGGTAGGATATTCGCGTGGAATATCTTCTCGGGTCCATGGTTTTCGTCATTATGGTTATTCTCGCTCTCCAGGGGATATCAATGAATCCCCGAGGGAGAAAGGTATTGCGCTTCCTTGGGATCGTGGCGATAGTTCTGTTCTTGGTACAGAACATCCTCCAATGCGAGAAGTCCAATTTGCAGGAAAAGAAAATGGATAAACTTGTTGATGATCTCGCCAAGACTCGTGAGCTTATATCTCAGCAAATTAGCAAGGGCTCCGCACCTGTCGAATCAGCAACTATTGATCGAGTGTATCCATTTCTCAGATATGCGTTTCAACTTGAAAATTACGACGGTTCGGCAAACAAGGCTGGCAATGAGGATCGAATAATTCTAGAGTCCTCCCCCCCGGTTCGACTTCATTACTCCAAAGGGCGCGCTTTTTGGTTCGATTTTGGCGTCGCGAATCTAAACTACAAGGCACCAATCGACAATATCATGTTTAGTGTTACCTTCTTGGATGAGGGGTTGACCGTCACCCCGGAAGGACATTGGGGAAAGTCTCTGGACAACCAAAATTTCTTGTTTCACTTCCAAAGCATCAACGCTCAGGCTGGCCTGAACGGCGATGGTGGCCTATCGGTTATCTTTCCTCGGCCAGGAAAGTATACCATCCAATTAGTAATTAACGCAAAAGGACTCGGACAGAAAAAACGTGATCTTCCGGTCATTCTGTACTGACTACGCCATTATGAGTTCTCCGAGGTCCCATACGCGATCCGTAACGCCCGCTGCCATAGCGGGCGTCATCCGGAGCGAGCGGTTAATCCAACAAAAGTTATAGAGCCAAAACCAGAATGCGACCGCTGCCTTGAGGCTTTCGAGTTTCTTCGAGAAAGCGAGGGTCAGGCGATTCAGTCGCTTGAGGAAAAGCCGCATGGTGAGGTTATTCCTTTCGACGTAGGAAGTGCAGATGCGTCTCCGATCCGGATTGCCGGACACCCAAGTGATTTCAACCCCGCTCACTTTCGGCGGGCTGTATCGTCCTGGCCCCGGATCGTCGGCATCGTAGCTCTTGACCAGCGTAGCGTAATCGACTTGGCCCCCGAAGGCCTGCTCTACCGCGTCCAGATAGGACCGAAATCCGTCGGTCGTAATTTGCGGGCGTCCACTGACCCGCTGGCGGAAGTCCTGCACGAAGGCGTCAGTGGTGGCGGAATCTCGCTTACCGACCGCGAAGCTCGGAACCAATTTGGTCTCGGGATCAAGGCCAACGAAGAGATAAAAGTCGCCCGTGTCGCCTCGAAGCCTTTCTTCCTTGGTGAGTCTCCGTTCCTTCTTTCGAACGAAGGTCCACACTTCATCGTATTCCACCGCTTGGCAGGAAAGCCCCCGGATGGTCCGATCGTTGCCGATCCTGACCAGGTGGGCGACGAGATCATCCTGACCGGGGAGGTTCCGACCCCGCTGAACCCACCTGCCGGCTGCAGATTCCATACGCGGTGTCCGCATGCAATGCTCCGCTATGCTGACGCGGAGCCCCAGTTGCGGGAAGTGGCGCCCGGGCATCGCGTGGCCTGCTACCTGTATGAGTAGGCTCCGAGACTCGCATGTCGTGAAGACTCCGGGAAAGGAGGAGGAAGGACGCGATGAGTCCCGCACTCTACATCACCGATGAGGTCAAGCAGCTGATCGGGTGTGAGACCGACTGGGTCGAGGCCTGCGACGAAGTCGAGCGAGGGGCGATTCGGCGGTTCCATCAGGCGGTCATGGATGACGATCCCATCTTCTGGAAGGACGCGGAGGCGGCGGCGACGCGGTACGGGGGGGTCGTGGCGCCCCCCCTCTTCCCGCTCCATGCCTTCCGGCGTCCCTCAGGGGCGCCGGATCCCCTGAATCGGGTGTCGGGGGACCCGGACTTCGACGGCGTCACCCGGGACTTCGGCCTGGGCTTGCCGCCCGTCCCCATCCCGCTGCCGCGGTTGCTGAACGGGGGCAATCAGGTGGAGGTCTACCAGTTGGCGCGCCCCGGCGAGCACATCCGGGCGAAGAGCAAGTACGTGGACATCTACCAGAAGGAAGGCAAGTCGGGCCTGTTGGTGTTCATCCTGGTGGAGACCATCTACGCCAACCAGAAGGGCGAGACATTGCTGAAGGCCCTGCAGACCCACATTCTCCGCTGAGCCGATAGCGCCGAGAAAGGAGCGGCAAAGGTGACAGGCCAACAGGTCTATTTCGACGACGTGGAGGTCGGCCAGGAGATCCCCGAGGTGCAAAAGGGCCCGATGACGGTGGCCCACATCATGCGGTGGTCGGCCTCCATGGAGAACTGGCATCGGATCCACTACGACCGAGCCTACGCCACGGAGCACGATAAACTGCCGGATGTGGTGGTGAACGGATCCTGGAAGCAGCACGTCTTGATGCAGTTGGTGAAGGAGTGGGTCGGTCTCGGTGGTTGGGCCTGGAAGGTTGGCTTCCAGTATCGGGACATGGATCTTCCTGGGGATCTCATCACGGCATGGGGGAAAGTCACGAAGACGTATGAGAAAGGAGGCTTGGGATACGTCGAGTTAGAGATCGGGCTTCGGAACTCCAGAGGCATCGAGTCGACCAGAGGCACCGCCGTGGTGATCCTGCCTCGGCGAGGCGGCGCCAAGGTTCCGTATCCGTTCCCAGTAGGCTGAGGGCGCCGCGCCGGACACGAAGGAGAGGTGATGCCAATGTGGGACTATCCCAAGAAGGTGAGGATCAACGAAGTTGGAGTTAGAGAAGGTGTTCAATTTGAGAAGACCTTCATCCCCACAGAGAAGAAGATTCAGTTGGTGGATGCTCTCTCCCAAACCGGGCTCCCGTGCATAGAGGTGACCTCCTTCGTCAGCCCGAAGTGGGTGCCCCAGATGGCCGACGCGGACGAGGTCTCCCGCGGCTTCAAGAAAGTGCCGGGGGTTCAGTACACCGCCCTCTACCTGAACCTGAAGGGACTGGAGCGGGCCGCCGCCGTGGGCCGGTACGAGCTGGAGGGGTTGCTGCGCGTCATCGCCAGCGACACCTTCTCCCAGAAGAACACGAACAAGACCGTCCAGGAGACGCTGGCCAGCGCCGGCGACTGGATCCAGAAGTACGAGGAGCTGGGCATTCCGGTGATCGGGGGCGACATCTCGGCCGCGTTCGGCTGCAACTACGAAGGCGACGTGCCTCCGGACAAGGTGCTGGGCCTGGCCGTGGAGCTGGAGAAGATCCTCAAAGCCCGCGGGTACGCGCTGAAGCACCTCAGCCTGGCCGACACGATGGGATGGGGCAACCCCCGGCAGGTGCAGACGCTGGTGGGCAAGCTCAAGGAGCGGTGGCCGGAGCTGCACATCCGGCTGCACCTGCACGACACGCGGGGGCCCGGCCTGGCCAACGTCCTGGCCGCCCTGCAGATGGGCGTCGATGACTTCGACGCGTCGGTGGCCGCGCTGGGCGGGTGCCCGTTCGGCGGGCACAAGGCGGCCGCCGGCAACGTGTGCACCGAGGACATCTCGTTCATGTGCCAGGAGATGGGCATCGAGACGGGGGTCGACCTTGACCGGCTGATCGAGTGCGCCAATCTGGCGGAGTCGACCTTCGGCCACGAGCTCCACGGCAAGACCATGAAGGCGGGGAGCCTCACGAAGTTTCGGAAAGTTGGGGCGAGCGGTGCGTCGGCATAGGGCACGATCTCTGGGAGACATGGACTGACCGAACAGAGGGAGGACTGAACAATGACGGCTATGACATGGCGGCGACTGGCTCTTGCATCATCGATGTGTCTCGCAATCGCGGTCGGTTTCACGCCCGCTGCTCACGGAGGAGCCCCGACGGGACCCAAGGCTCCCTGGCAGACGCGCGAGTACTTCTTCGGCGGATGGCCTTCAACGGCGGGACAGTATATGTGGGCAGCCCTCACATGGACAATCATCAGCAACGACACCGGACTGCGCATCACCGTGGTAGACACCGCGGGTACCGAAGAGAGCATGCATCAACTTCAGAACAAGAAGGCGGACATGGGAAACTACGACGCCGCGTTGGTCATGCGGGATTTCAAGGATAAACACGACCTGCGGACGATCTTCCCATTTGCCCCCGCCGTTTGGCAATTTGCCGTGGCCAAGGACGCCAACATCAAGACCCTCAAGGATCTGAACGGGAAGAAGTGGAATCCCGGCCCGGCAGGGGGCGGGAGCACCCACATCACCATGCAAATCATGGATTTGTTCGGGATCAAGCCGGTGTACCACCAGGGCACGCTGGGGGATGCCGCCGAGGCCTACACAGACCGCCAGATCGTCGGCTTTTCCTATCGTGGCACCGGCGGCGATCCCACCAGCGCCATGGTCGAAGCCAATGCGGCGCGACCGATCCTTTTCCTCAGCCTCAGCGACGAGGAGATCGCCAAGGTCACCCAGCGCTGGCCCGACCTCAGCAAGTTCCAAGTGCGCGCGAAGCTGTACCCCGGCCAGAACGAGCCGTTCACGACCGTCGCCACTCTGGCCGGCAACGCCATCGCAGCAAACAAGGACATGCCAGCCGAGGCGGTCTACACGGTGACAAAGTCCTACTGGAAGAATTTCAAGAACATTTCGAAGCAATTCCCTGGCGTGTCCGGGGCGTCGCCTGGAGCAGCGCTGGCGAGCCAGATCCCCCTGCATGTCGGCGCGATAAAGTACTACGAAGAGGTGGGTCTGAAGATCCCCGCTCACCTCGTTCCACCCGAAGCCAAAAAGTGAGCCCCTGCTCACCGTTCAGCACGGGAAACGCTCACGCCGTGGGGAGAGGGTCCGACCCGTCGCGTGTGCCCCCGACCGCGGGGGGCGGCCGGGGGCACGCCGACGTGCGCTCCGTGCGTCAGGCGCTGGAGATGCTGAGCGTGTGAAGGGGTCGAGCGTGCCTCGAGGGCCGTGCTGCGGTCGAATCCGCAGCAGACTCGACGCAAGGGATGCATGCTGCTGTAATCACCCCCGTGAGTTCAGCGTGGAGGGCGAGCGCCGATGGTGCAAGATGACATCCTGATCGACGTGCGGGCGGAGGAACTCCGACAGGAGAAGAAGAAGCTCTGGGCCATGGGCTTCGGCGTGATCGCCTTCCTGTTCGCTGCGTTTCACATCTACACCGCCGGCGCCGGCCCGTACATCGCCCTGGTTCAGCGCGCCGTCCACGTCTGCTTCGCCGTGATCCTGGTCGCGATGGCCCACCGGATGAAGAAGGAAAAGGAGAAGCGGCAGCCGTTGGCGGCCTACCTGTTTGACCTGATCGAGATCGTGGCCGCGCTCGTGGTCACCGTGTACGTCGTCGCAAGCGTCGAGCGGCTCGTCATGAAAATCGGCTTCGCCACACCGACCACGCCCGACATCGTCCTCGGTTACATCATGACGGTCCTCGTGATCAACGCCTCGCGGAAGGCCATCGGGTGGGAGTTCACCGCCATGACCCTCGCCTTCATCGGCTATGCCATCCTGGGTCCGTGGATGCCTGGCATGCTGGCCCACCGCGGCTACTCGATCAACGAGGTGGCGGCGCTCCTCCTGGTGAACCCCCTGGGGATCTACGGACAGATCACCGGCACCTCGGCCAACGTCATCGCCATCTACATCATTTTCGGGGCGATCATGCTGCGAACGGGGGCGGCGAAAGCCTTCTTGAACTTGGCGCTCATGTTAGCCGGGCGGCTCACGGGCGGCGGTGCCCAAGTCGCCGTGGTGGCCAGCGCGATGATGGGCATGGTGAATGGCAGCGCCGTGGCAAACGCGGCAACCGTGGGCGCCTTCACGATCCCGATGATGGTGAAACGAGGGTATCCCCGCCCCTTCGCCGGCGGCGTAGAGGCCGCAGCCTCCAGTGGCGGCCAGATCACGCCGCCGGTGATGGGCGTGGGCGCCTTCATCATGGCGGAGATCCTCGGCATCCCATACCTCCAAATCGCCAAGATGGCTGCAATTCCGGCCGTCCTCTTTTACGTCGGCATGATGATGGTGGTGCACTTCGAGGCGAAGAAGAGAAACCTGGGGCGCCTCTCCGGCGCGGATATCCCTGGGTGGCGGAGCTATTGGAAGGAGCTGCTCCTGCTCCTCGTCCCCGTCACCGTCCTCGTCGCCCTGATCGTCATGATGTTCAGTCCCAGGTACGCGGGCTTCTGGGGGGTGGTCCTGAACGTGGCCATCTTCTTCGCGCTGGCGATCCCGGTGGGGAGGAGCTTCAGCCTGCGGGGAGTGGCCGGCAACTTCAAGAGCTCAGGCTCGGCAGTCATCGCCGGCATGGTGGAAGGAGGCGCAACGGCGGGGATGCTGGGCGTCCTGGTGGCAGGGGCGCAGATCATGGTCGGCACGTTGGGGATCACCGGCTTGCCGCTCAAGCTGAGCCAGCTCGTCGCCAGCTTTGGCATCACCTCCCTGTTCCCTCTGCTCATCGCGGCCATGGTCATTTGCTGTATCCTGGGTGGGCCGTTACCGACGGTCCCGTCCTATCTGATCACGGCCGCAGTCGTGTCGCCGCTGTTTGCCAAGTTCGGGCTGCCCCCGGTGCTCATCCACATGTTCATCTTCTACTTTGCCTGTTTCTCCGGCCTCACCCCGCCCGTCTTCGGCCCGGTCTATGCCACCGCCGCATTCGCGGAGGCAGGGCTCTGGGAGACCGCCTGGGAAAGCCTCAAGTGCGCTTTCATTGGTTTCCTGGTCCCCTTCGTGTTCGTGTACAACCCGGAGATGCTGGGCATGGAGGGCCTTGGGCGCGCCATCGAGGTCCTGCTGATCAGCTCGACAGGAACCCTGCTGGCTGCTGGGGCCATCGTGGGATACTGGAACCGCCCGCTGAACGCACTCTACCGGCTTCTGCTGGGAGCCGCCGGGGTGCTGATCATCGTGCCCGAACTCGAGCCACGCATCGTCGGAGCCGTCCTTGGGGCGGTCACCATAGGCATTCTCTGGGCGAGCGGCAGGCGGGCTCAGCCTGTCGAGAAGCCGGAACTTCCCGCGCAGGGGAAGTAGAGATCGTTCCGCTTGAGCGGAGGCGATGGACCGTGCGGACTGGACGCGAGGTTGCAGACACGTTACGGAGTGGCGATGTCGTAGGGGAGGTGGCGGTCACCATCACGGACGCAATGATCGATGCCTATGCGGCGGCCGTGGGAGACTTTGACCCTCTCTTCATGGAGAAAGACAGCAGCGGTCGGCGCACCGCCCATCCAGAGCTCCTGCCCAAGATCGCCATGGAGAGTCTGTGGACGCCGACGTTCGAGCGGATGCCCAACATCCGGGCGAAGCAGGCGTACACCTACCTGAAGCCGGTTCGAACGGGACGGATGTATAGGGCGGTCGGCCGGGTGGCGGACAAGTACGAAAAGCGGGGCAGGCTGTTCGTCGTCTTCGAGGCAGTGTTCAAGGACGAAAAGGGTGAAGAGGTGCTGCGGGACCGGCGGACGCAGCTCGTCCTCACGGAGGCGGTCACTCTCAGGGGCTAAGCTCTCCGGGTGGGACCAACCCGCCCGCATGGAAACGGGAGTTCTGGCTGCGACTGGAACAAGGAAGGGGTGAACGAGAGTGGCGAATCGACTTGAGATCGGCTGCCAATTGGCCGGGGTCGAGAAGCGGATTACGTTCGAGACGATGCGGAGGTACTCAGGGGACACAGGGATCCATGCTCAGCAAGATGCTGGGAAAGAGCAGGGGCTCGGCGGGGCATTGGTCCAGGGAGGGCAGTTGGTAGCCTATCTGAATCAAATGATGACCGACAACTTCAGCGAGGGTTACCTCACGGGCGGCGAGATCTCGGTATCGTTCATAAAGCCAGTGAGACCGGGGGATCTGATTTTCGGCAAGGGCATCGTACAGGAGATTCGCGTCGAAGGTGCCAGGCACCGACTGGTGTGTGGGGTATGGCTGGAGAACCAGGACGGCGAAAAGACCACCGTCGGTACGGCCAGCGCCGTGGGCCAAGTTCGGGAGCGCGAGGAATGAGACTGCAGTTGCTGAACGGGGTCAGGGTGCTGGAGGTTGGCGAAAATGTCGCCGTCGCCTTCTGCGGGAAGGTCCTGGCCGAGCTGGGCGCCGACGTCACCATGGTCGAGCCGCCGGGAGGCAGTGCCCTGCGGCGCCTACCGCCCTACTCCCAGGACATCCCGGGGAGTGGGCGGAGCATATTGCACAACTGGCTGAGCGCGAGCAAGCGAAGCGTCATACTCAACCTGGAAGATGAACGCGGACGAGCCATCCTCTGCGAGTTGGGGAAGGGGGTGGACGTCGTCGTGCGGAGCCACGACCGGGGCCCCGACGCCGCCAGCCTGCAGGCGGCCAATCCCAACCTGACCGTGACGACCCTGAGTCCCTTCGGCCCGGACGGACCCTATGCCGCGTACCATGCCAACGACCTGATCCTCTTCGCGATGAGCGGCGTCTCCTACTATCTCGCCTGCCCCGTGGACGACCCGCCGACCACGCCACCGAAACGGAACCCGGGCTATCAGGTCGGGACGGTGTCGGGGCTCTCGGCTGCAAATGCGACGCTCTGGGCGCTGGTCGCCGGCAAGCGGAAAGGGCAGGGGATTGCGGTGGAGGTCTCCGAATGGGAGGCCTTCACCCACCTCCTGTACGAGCAGACCGGCCACCTGTCGGACGACACGCTGCCGGCCGATCGAAAACGGGTGCCGGGCGCTGTCATCACGATCGTCGGCGGCCTGGTCTGGTGCCTGCCCTGCGCGGACGGCTGGGTGCTGGCCTCGCCGCGAGAGGACCATCAGTTCAAGCAGTGGAGTGAGGTGATCGAGGCGCAGGAATGGGCGCGTCAGGCGAAGTTCTCCACGCCCGACCTGCGGGAGCAGAACGCCTGGGAGATCTATGAGCGCTCGGCGGCGTGGACGAAGCTCCGGAAGAAAGCCGAAGTTTATCTGGCAGCCCAGGAGAAGAAAGTCGCCTGCTTCCCGGTGAGCCAGATGACCGACCTGACTGGGTTGGAGCAGCTGGGGCACAGGGAATTCTGGACCGAGGTCGATCACCCGCTCATGAGAGGCCTGAAGTGCCCCGGGCTTCCAATCAGGGCCGACGGCGCGGGGACCTCGCCCTCCGGGGCACCCCCATCCCCGGGCGAACACACGCTGGCCGTTTGTAAGGAGTTGGGCCTCCCGTCGGAGGAGGTCCGGACGCTCTGGCAACTCGGGGTAATCTGAAAGGCGACTCCAGACATGCATCAGCGCGCGTTGGAGGGGGTGCGGGTAGTCGACTTCAGCTGGGTGGTGGCAGGCCCGTATTGCACGAAGCTCCTCGGCTTGATGGGCGCGGAGGTGATCAAGATCGAGTCCGCCAGGCGCGCCCAGTACAAGAACCGCGGCGCCTGGTTCTCGGTGCTCAACAACTCGAAGAGGAGCTGCACGATCAACCTGTCCTCAGATCGCGGGAAGGCGGTCGTCAAGCGGCTGATCGCCGCCAGCGACGTCGTGGTCGAGAACTTCTCCACCGGGGTCATGGATCGCCTCGGGTTGAGCTATGACGACCTGCGGGCGATCAACGACGACCTCATCTATGTGTCGTCCTCCGGGGTGGGGCGCACGGGGCCCGGAAAGAACTGGGTGGCCTACGGGACGCTGCTCCAAGGCCTGAGCGGGTGGACCTCGCTCTTCAGCGAGCCGAACGCGCGCATGGAGGGCATGGGAATCGTCCCCAGTTGGACGGACCCCATCACGGGCCTGTGGGAGGCACTCACCATCCAGGCGGCCCTGTGGCACCGAGGGCGGACCGGGCAAGGGTTGTACGTGGACCTGTCGATGCTGGAGAGCACGATCACGATCATGGCGGATGTGTTCCTGGCCGCGGTCACGACAGGAAGCCAGAATGCGCCCGGGGAGTCCATCAGCCCGGCCTACGCCGTCCCGCATGGGATCTATCCGTGCAAGGAAACGGATGCATGGATCGCTATCTCGGTCGGGTGCCAGTCGGAGTGGGAAGGGCTGTGCCGGGTTCTGGGCGATCCGGCCTGGAGCCGGGAGACCGACCTTCTCACGGAGGCCGGGCGGCGGCCCCATCGGGCACGGATCGATGGTCTCCTGGCCGAAGAAACCTCGCAGAGGTCGGCGGGTGCCCTCTTTCACGAGCTCCAGGCCGCGGGGGTGGCCGCCGGCCCCTGCTACGGATTGCGGGAGGTCGTCGAGGATCCGCACATGCAGGCAGGCGGGCTGTTCCGCCGGCTGCCCCTTGCCGACGGGCCGACCCAGCTCACGACCGTCCTCCCCTGGAGCGATGGGACCGACTGGCGGGGTGAGCTCTTCCGACCGCCGGCGCTGGGCGAACACAACGAAGAAGTTTTTCGCGGCATCCTGGGGATGTCGGAGCAGGAATACGAGAGTTGCCGGGGTAACGGTGTGTTCGAATGATGGGAGGCCCGCGGCGAGCGAAAGAAGGTCCCCGGACGGGGGAGCGCACGTAGCATAGGCGCCGTGCCCGCAACCGGCAGTGCGACCTCCGTGCGACGACAGCAGTCAGGTCCGATGGACGCGTGACTCGAGGCGGCGCCGTTTGGCATCCGTCGACCTCGAGCACCACACGCATTTCTTGAGCGAAGTCGCTCCTGTACTTTGATCCGGGTGACCGGTCTGATCAACCTGTGGTTCTCAGTCGCTGATGGGGGGCGGGACGATGCGAATAGCGTTCCTCGGTGTCTCTCATTGGCATGCCCCGATGTACTACAGCCCGGCCGCACGTTTGGCCGGAGTCCGGATCGTTGCGGTGAGCGATCCGGATCTGACGATCGCAGGGCGTGCCGGTCGGGAGTTGGAGGCGAAAGTCTTCGCGGACTATCGGGAGTTGATCGGTGAGACGCGGCCGGACTTCGTCTTCGCGTTCGGACGCCACTGCGACATGCCGGAGATGGCGTCGACGCTGATAGACGAGGGGATTCCCTTCCTGCTGGAGAAGCCCGGAGGGTTGAGTCGCGAGGCGGTTTCCGCGATTCGGGATCGGGCCAGGGCCAAGGCCATTTACGCCGGCACCGGCTTCAACTTCCGGGTGAGCGACCTGTACAAGAAGATCCGAACGGTGATCGGGGATGATCCGGTGACCCATGCGTCATTCCGATACATCGCGGGAGGACCCTATCGGTACCGGGAGTCGAATTGCGCGTGGATGCTTGACCCCACACTCTCGGGCGGCGGGTCTACCATCAATCTGTCCATCCACTTCATGGACATGTTCCGAACGTTCGCGGGGTGCCGGCCGCACGAGGTCGCCTCGCTCATGGGGAACTTCACCTGGAACCTGCCCGTCGAAGACTACTCGTCGGTGATCCTCCGTGCGCCCGGCTCGGTATGCACGATCGAAACCGGCTACACCTACCCGGCGAAGTTGGGTGTCTTCGATATGCGCTTCAGCATTCGAACCTCCCGGTACTACCTCATAGTGCGGAGTGACGACTGTCTCGAGGTGCACCGCACATGCGATGGTCACGTGGAGACTTTCTCCACGCCGGTCTCCAATGCCTATTGGTACCCGGTGTTCGTGACCGAATCGATCGACCGCTTCGCGAAAGGGCAGCCGCCGGTCGCCGATCTGGACGCTCTGGTCGACGCCATGGAAGTGGTGGATGCGGCGTACGCCTCCAGCCGAACCAGAGGCACCAAGGTCATCCTCGCCGACGGGCATTGAGGACAGGCGGAGAGGGAGAGGCAAGCAGCGACCGCCAGGGCCGCGCGAGGGGTGGCGGGCGCCCCCGCTCGCAGGTGTTTGTGACGAAGGCGATGGACGAGGGTTTCCGCTGAAGCAGTGATGGGAGGATCGACTCCCGACGTGGTGCCGTTGGCCAATGGAGGAGGGCGCATGCCGCATGCCGCCGTACGTGGTTTCCACCTCTATTACGAGATCGAGGGCGAGGGTCAAACGGTCGTGTTGCTGCATCCGGTTGGGCTCGCTTTGACGTGCTGGGATGCGCAGGTCGAGGCGCTCGCGCCCCGGTTTCGAGTCCTGCGGGTGGATCTGCGGGGCCACGGCCGCTCGGACGTGCCGCCTCCCCCCTATACCCTCGAAGGATTTGCCGAAGACGTGCACGGACTGCTGGGTGCCTTGCAGCTCGCTCCAGCCCACGTCATCGGCCTTTCGCTCGGCGGCATGGTGGCGCAACTGCTCGCCCTGGACTATCCAAAGGCAGTCCGCTCCTTGGTCCTGGCCGACACGAACAGCGCGCTCCCGCCGGAGGCGCGACCTGCCATGGTCGAGCGCGGTGAGGCGGCGAAGCGCGGAGGGATGTCGGCGGTTGTCGACATTACGCTCGCCAGGTGGTTCACGCCCGGGTTCATGGGGGCTGACGTCGTCGCCCAATGCCGTGAGAGGTTGCTCGCCGACGATGTCGAGGCCTGGGCCGCGAGCTGGCGGGCCATCTCCGAGCTGAACACCGAGCCGCGGCTCCCGGAGATCCGGGTGCCGACCCTGGTGATCACCGGGGAAAACGACGTCGCCGCTCCGATCGCGCGGGCCCAGGCGATGGCGGCCCTCATTCCCGGTGGTCGCCTCGAAATTGTCGCCGGCGCACCGCACATGGCCCCATTGGAGCAGCCGGCCCTCTTCAACACCGCAGTGCTGGCGTTCCTGCAGACCGCGTCAGCCGAGGCCTGACACGATGATGGAAAGGAGAGATCGCATGCCTGACGCCGCACGCCGTGGTCTGCTTCTCGTGATGATCGAGATCGATCCCGCGCACGAGGAGGAGTTTAACCGCTGGTACAACGAGGAGCACATCCCCGAACGCAAGGGCTGCCCCGGGTTCCTCAGCGCCCGACGCTTTGTCGCGGTCGAGGGCGAGCCCAAGTACCTGGCGCTCTATGACCTGGAGAATCCGGAAGTTCTGCAAAGCCCTGCGTACCAGAAGATCTATCCCCCCTCCGAATGGACGAGGCGGATCAGCAAGCATTTCCTCCGAACAGTCCGGAACGTGTATGTGGAAGTCACTCCCGAATCCCCCTCAAAGTAGTCGGCATCCTGCCTCCATGGATTGTGCAGGACAGACGGGAGGACGAGCATGAAGGTGACGCGGATATACACGGGGGAGGACAACCGGTCCCACTTTGAAGACCTTGAGATCCCGCTGACGCCGGGGCAATGGGGGAGGGTGTCGGAGGTTGTGCCGGCGACGGGAGTGATCTTTCGGGAAACGCCCACGTCCGGAGCGCTGGACTTCCATCCGGCGCCGCGGCGCCAGCTCGTGGTCACGCTGAGAGGCGTCGGGGAGATCGAGTGCGGGGACGGCACGCGGCGCCGTTTCGGCGCCGGGGACATCATGCTTGCCGAAGACACCACCGGTCAGGGACACATCACGCGAGAGATCGAAGGACCGCGACGCGGCATCTTCATTCCCCTGCCTCCGGGCTTCGACGCGAACGCATGGCGGGCGCGGCGCTCAGGTTGAATTGCCCGCGTCAGGTTGTGAGCAGCTCGATTGAGGGTGTGTGTGGGAGGAGAGAGCGGAGGGGCATCCGGCGATGCATCTCACCCCAGGGCAAAGGAGGAAGTATGGCGGCGGCGCGCAATGCATGGCTGCAGTTGACGGTTGAGACCTCCGTGGAGCCCTCTCTGCCTATCTGCGACCCGCACCACCATTTCTGGGACCGGCCCGAGGAACGCTATCTCGTGGAGGAACTCCTCCAGGATGTGCGCAGCGGACATAATATCGTGTCGACCGTGTTTATCGAGTGTCGGGAGATGTGGCGCAAGGGTGGTCCCGAAGAGATGAGGCCGATCGGGGAGACGGAGTTCGTGGAGGGGATCGTCGGCCCGAAGGGGAAGCATGGCGATACCGCGGTCGCGGCCGGCATCGTCGGTTTCGCCGATCTCACCTTGGGGGCCGCAGTAGCTCCGGTGCTCGAGGCACACCTTGCGGCGAGTCCGAATCGCTTTCGGGGCATCCGGGATTCCTGTACGTGGGATGCGAGTCCTGCCGTAAAGACGGCGACCCCGGGGATTCCACCCGGCTTGATGATGGACGGCACTTTCCGGGCCGGCCTCGCATGTCTGAATAGCTACGGCTTGAGTTTCGAAGCCTGGCTGTACCATCCGCAGTTGCCGGAACTCGCCTCGCTCGCACGGGCGGTTCCGGATGTGCCCATGATTCTGAACCACGTCGGAGGGCTCCTCGGCGTTGGTCCCTATGCGGGCAAACGGGACGAGGTCTTCCAGATCTGGAAGCGTGGCATCGCAGAAGTGGCGACCTGTCCCAATGTGGTCGTGAAGCTTGGCGGGCTGGGAATGGGGCGCTGCGGATTTGACTGGGACACG